>WNFF01005196.1_pt1 | contig 11419 bp, 3 predicted proteins | sample 5400441 | NCBI WGS metagenome assembly WNFF01 (sample SAMN13153345, study PRJNA577476) | soil metagenome | isolation source: 120 cm saprolite under Douglas fir tree site 2 hole 3 replicate 1 | place: USA:California | collected 2015-04-18
CGAGTTGGACGAATCGACCGAACGGGCTCATGGCCTCCAGTGCGGCGACCCCCGGCACGCCCCAGAGCGGATCGATCACTACATTGAGCTGGCCGCCGCAAGCGTCGCGGATTCGCTCGGTCAACCCCTCGGTCTTCTTCAGGTCGACCGTCGCATCCGCACCTAGATCAAGGGACCTGGCCAACGCCTGCTCGTCACGTGCGCCAGCAACGATCCGCCCCGCCCCCAACAACCTGGCCACCTGGACCGCGATCGCACCAAGGACGCCGCTGGCGGCAAGGATCAGGACCGTCTCGCCCGCTTTCAGCTGTGCCCGTCGGGTCAGGCCGAGATATGCCGCAATGCCCGGCGTCCCCAACGCCGCGGCCACGCCGTCGGGAACCCTGTCAGGGATCGCGACCGTCTGGGCTCCTGTGACGATGGCGCGCTCGGCGAGCGAGCCATTCGGCATCGCCGTCCGGAAGAAGACGCGTGGACCCGCCGTTCCGTTTCGCAGGAGCCGGCCGACACCTTCCCCGCCCGGTATGTAGGGGAGTGGCGGCGGTCCCGTGTAGAACTTTCCGCTCGCGAGCGACAGGTCGGCAGGATTCAGTGCCGCCGCGATCACCTCGACCACGCTGGCCTTATCAGCCACCGGTTCCGGCATCTCACGCACGACCGGTGGCTCGCCATGACGCTCGATCACGGCGGCACGCATGATTCCTTCAGCTTAGCGGCGGCAAGCGCGACCTTGCGAATGAACCCATCGGCTAGACGCCCTTACATTCGGCCCTATCCTGTCGATGACAGTCGACGGGGTACAACATCGTCGAAAGCGGATGTAGCCATTCCCAGGGGGTATAGGCACGGTCGCCTGACGATCGCCAGCATCCTGGCACTGACCAGTTTGCTGGTGATGCAGACCGTCGATCAAGCGCTCGCGGGCGTCGTCTTCCCATCGGGCGCCGGCACACTCACGATCGGCCCGCAAGCAATGGAGGGCAACCTCCAGATCCATCCAGGCGACACCATCAAGGCTGGCTACGACTTCACGATGCCGGGCGCGCATGCACCGGCGCAGGTCACGGTGGAGAACGCCTCGATCACGATGGCCGTCACCTGCTCGAACGGCGCAACCCCGCCGGCGATCACCTTTGCCCTTCCGGTTCAGACCTACAACGATCCTGCGGGAAGTCCCAGTTGGTACCCATCAGGCGATCAGTCCAACGCCGCCGTCTACCAGGGCAGCATTACCGCGCCCGATTTGTGCTCGGGTGGCGTCATGTCAGACGCTAAAGGCGCGAGCTTCAACGCGACCATCTTCACGACCAATACCCCGGACAAGGTCAACTTCCGCTTCCATTACAGCGACAATACCTCGGGCTCGTGGAGCGCGACGGCGACGGCGCCACTGACGGCGACCGCGAAGACCGTGCTCAATGCGACGCTGATCCCGTCGCTCGGGCTGACCCTCGCAGTCGATCAAACCAGCGCCATCCCGGGCGACACGCTGACCTACAGCGGCACGGTGACCAATACCGGTGCCACCCTGACGCTCACCGGTGACTTCACCGCCAGCGCTGGTGGCACCTCGAGCGCAACCGTCAAGTCCTACTGGGACGACGTCGCGACCAGCCTGGACTCGACGACCTGGACAGCACTAGCGGGGACGGCGGCGGCTGCATCCGGATACACACCGGCGGTGGCAGCGCCCATCACGTCCGGCATGACGCTAACGTCGACGCCGGTGGTGGCCAATGGGGTGACCTACCCGGCGAGCGGCGATCCGCTGCTGGGGACCACCATGGCCTCGGGCTCTTCGGCGCTCTGGCACTACACGGCGAGCGTGCCCCTGACGCCGTCGCAGGTCGCGACGCTCCTCGACCCAACGAAGGTCAGGGCCATCCGCAACAGCTTTCACCTCGAGGTGGCGCCAACCAACCCGAATACCACCCAGCCGAGCGTCGTGAACGTCGACTTCAGTGGCATCTTTTTCGCCGCCAGCCCGACCCCCTCGGGCTCCGTGACCAACGTCACGGTGACGGTGCAGCCGCCGACCGGCGCCGCCGTCACGATCAACGCGGGGACCATCGCCGGCCTGGCCTCGCTCGCGCCCGGAGGGTCGGCGAATTATTCGACAACCTATAAAGTGCCGGTCACGGCGGTTAAGGCGACCACCGAAAGCGATGCCGCCTACCAGGCCCGGCTGACCGGTGTCGAAGGCTCGAAGCTAAGCGCCAGCGCATCGGCGTCCGGCGGCTCAACCGGCGGAGCGGTCAGCGCCGTAGCTCCGGCGGTCTCAACCACCGAGCACCTGCCCATCATTTCAATCACCAAGTCCGGCCCGACGACACCCGTCGCCGCCGGGACCTCAGCGAGCTATCCGCTGGCCCTCAAAAACGGCGGTGGGGCGACGGCCAGCGGATTCGTAATCACCGATACCGTGCCGAGCGGCGACACGGGAACGGTTTCGGGTCCGCTCGAAAGCCTCACGGCAGGGTCGTCGTCCAGTGGCGTCCAGGCAACCTACGCGGTGCCCGCAACCCAAACGCCGGGCAACCTGACGGACACCGCGTCCGTGTCATGGCAGGACACGAATGGTAACGCCTATGGACCCGTGTCGAGCTCGTTCACGACTGTGATCCAGAACACATTGCTGGGCGCCCGGCTGACGTTGGCGCTGGCCGCCGGCGACGCCGGGCTCAACGCGATCAATGCCTCGCAGATTCTGCAGCTGACATTGCTGAACAGCGCCGGCGCGCCGATTGCCAACCAGGCGGTCACCATCAACGTTACCGGCAGCAATCCGACCACGCTGAGCGCCGTCACCGACTCCAATGGCCAGGCGAGCGTGAGCTACGGTGGAAGAACTCCCGGTGTTGATCAGGTACAGGCGACCGCGTCCAGCGGCACCACGACCGTGTCATCGAACACGGTAAGCGTGACCTGGATCAATCCGATTCAACCGATTGCCACCACGCCCGCCGGCGGCAGCTTCTACGGCGAAAGCTCAACCCAGACGACGTTCGTGGCCAAACCAGGCGACACGGCCGCGTTCCAGCAGTCCTTCCCCACCATCAACTTCAACCCGCCGGCCAACACCGTCCCACACAACGTCTCCGGGGTCGGGCCGCAGACCGTGCCCTTCACTGACGTCACCACGGACGCCGTGGGCAACTTCGCGGGCACCATCGTGGCCCAGGGTAATGGGGTACAGGCCGGAGTCGGCGCCCTGACCAGCTTCGAAGGTGTCTTCACCGCCAACTTCGTGATGGCCCAACCAGGCGACGTCACCTTCAACATCATGGCTGACGACGGGTTCATGTTGGGTGTCGGCAGCGGTGCCTCGCGCACCGCTGGCACGATGGTGGGTGCGCCCGCGTCGGGCATCACACCTTTTAATGGTTATCCGATCGTCGGCGCCTATAATCAGGCGGGCGGCAGCGGACCTGCGACCTATTCGGTAACGGTCCATTTCCCATCGGCCGGCCCCTATCCCTACGAGCTGGATTACTTCGAATGCTGCGGCGCACAGATGTCGCTGACGATGACGGTCGCATCCGTCAACTCCGCACCGTACAACCTCTCGACCGGTTATGCGGATGGCGTGCGCCCCGCCGGTACGAGCAGCTTCCCCTTCCCGTGGAACGGTGCGGCGAACACGACTTTCGTCGGAGGTGGATCGCCGTACGACACCGGAGGCCTCCGCTTCGACAACAACAGCAACCAGCCGATCACGCTCAATCACGTGACGGTGGATATCGGGTCACGTCACTACGATCCTTGGGATCTGAACCAGACGATTCCAGCAAATGGGACGTTGATCCTCGCGAACCCAACCGGGTCGGTATTCGATACCTCGGAAGCCGGCGGAACCGGGACGAGCGCGGGCTCGGGCGGTGGATCGGGCTCATTCGTCGCGACCCCGTTCGCGACCGGGTTTAACACGATGAATACCGGCCTCGGGCCGATCGGCGTCGCCTTCGACAACGGCGGAAACCTGTTCGTGATGAACTACCCGACCGGCATCCTGTACAAGTTCGGGCCGGGCGGCGGCGTTGCGGGCCCTGCCACCCAGGTGAGTGCCAATGGGATCTTTGGTTGCCCAACAACCATTTCCGCAAGTGCAGGGCTGGCCTTCAGCAAAGACGGGAAGCACCTTTATCTCGTCAACCAATGCAGCGGCCAGGTCCTCGAGGTCGACCAAACGACCGGCGTTGTCATCCGGACGGTGGCGAGTGGCATCCCGTATGCGACGGGAATTGCGACCGACCCGATCAGCGGGGACCTCTTCGTCTCCGAGCCCAGCTTCGGGCATGACGACATCATCCGCGTCCAAAATCCAACGAGTGCGAACCCGATCGTAGGCCCCTACGCCCATCCGGGCAGCAAGTCGGACGGGATCGCGTTCGGGCCCGACGGGACGCTCTACGCCTCCATCTGCTGTTCGGCGGTCATCATCATTTCCGCCACCAACGCGAGCGTGCCCGGGAGCATCCTCGGCTATATCTCGAACGCGGCACTTTCGGGCAATGATGGCATCGCCTTGCTGCCACCGCCGCCCGGTTCTGTTGGCGATTCGATCGTCGTGAACTCGAACAACGGATTCATTGTCGAGATCGACAATCCCCTTAGCGCCAACCCAACCTTCCACAACATCGTTACCGGTGGTTCGCGCGGCGACTTCGTCACGGTCGGCCCAGACCACTGCCTTTACGCGACACAGACCGACAACGTGGAAAAGGTAACGTCGGCCGACGGTTCGTGCCCGTTTGTCCCGTCGATCTGCCTGACGAGCCCAACCGTCCCCCAGGTGCACGTTGCGATCAACGGATTCACCTTCGACTACAACGACAGCGGGCTGGCGCTGACCGGCGGTGGCAGCGACGGCGAGTGCACGGGGAACAACGAGTCGCAGGCCTGGCAGCAAATCGGAGGCAAGGGCGGACCGGTCAATATACCGTTACCTCCGGCGATGACACTTGCCTTACAGGCGACGCCATCGAACGGTCACGTCGTCGGCCAGTCGCAGGCCTTCACGGTCGCGGCCATGGATGGCGCCGGTCATACCGTGCCGAACGTGGCGGTGCAGCTAGGTGTTTTCGGCGCAAATCTGCAGCAAATCTCGGGAATCACTGATGCCAACGGTGCGGCGACCTTTTCGTATACCGGCGCAAATGCCGGGACCGATACGGTCACCGCCACGGCGTTGATCAGCGGGCTTCAGGCCATCTCGAACGCCGTACCGATTCAATGGACGATTCCTACGCCGGGAGGGCCAATCGGAAGCACTACCGGCCTGGCGCCGCCGTCCGTGGTGATCACGGCGCCCGCCGACGGGAGCTTGGTGAGTCAGCCGGTACCGATCACCGCCACCATCAGGGCGCCGCCCTCGTCCCCCATCAGCTCCTGGAACGTCCTGTACCAGAACGTCAGCGGCGGTAGCGTCGTGACCCTTGCATCGGGCACCGGCAGCCCGCCCACGACCCTGGCGACATTCGACCCGACGGGTCTCACCGCCGGAACCTATGCCATCACCGTCAACGCCACCACCGCTGACGGCGGCTTCGCCTCCGCGGTCGTCCGCATCATCCTCGGGGGCGGCGGCGGGACCACGGCGCAACTGCCACCCACTATTAGCGCCCCTTCACCGGCGGACGGGACGATCGTCACCAAGCCGGTTCCGATCACGGCGACCATCACGCCACCGGCGGGGCAAACCATCGCCTCATGGAGCGTCTCCTATCAGTCGCAGAGCCAGGGCGCCATCGTTCCCATCAAGGGCGATATGGGATTGCCGCCCACTCCCCTCACCACCTTTGACCCGACCCTGCTACCGAACGACACCTACGCCATCATCGTGTCCGCGACGGCCAGTGGAGGCGGGGTTCAGACCGCGACCACTACCGTGGCCGTCTTCGGCAACCTCAAGCTCGGGCGGTATGTGACGAGCTACCAGGACCTTAGCGTGCCGGTCAATGGATTCCAGATGCAGGTTCAACGCACATATGACAGCACCGACAAGGGGGTGGGTGACTTCGGCATCGGCTGGCATGTCGATCTGGTCAACTTCCGGGTCAGCGCCAACCGACAGTTGGGTGCGGGTGGCTGGACCGAATATCCGACCTCATGCATTTTTGGATTGTGCTTCTACGCCTTCAAGGCTTCGGTCCCGCACTATGTCACGGTTACTTTCCCCAACCAGCATCAGGAGATCTTCGACTTCACCCCCAAGGGCGGCGCCGGACTTCTCTACTGGCAGGGTAGTGCCGCCTTCACGGCGCGCCCCGACATAGGGACTGCCTCGACGCTCGAGGTCTCGGGGGACAGCAGTCTGAGCTACGACTTTGCGGGCAACCTCGTGGCCGGATCCGGCTACTTTAACCCGACGCGATTCAAGCTCACGACGCGTGACGGAGGCGTTCTAATCCTTGATACCGCATCCGGGCTGGTCTCGGAGACGGACCGGAGTGGCAATTCATTAACGGTTGATTCGACCGGGGTGCATGCCTCGTCCGGCGCAGGTATCACATTCGCTCGGGACGCCAGCAATGGAAACCGAATTACTGCGGTAGTGGGTCCGATGGGGGAAAGCGTGGGATACCGTTATTCGGGAAGCGACCTCAGCAGCTCTATCGACGTCGTCGGCAACCTTACGACCTATGCCTACGACGGCAATCACAACATGTTGTCGGCTTCGGGCCCGAGCGGGCCGCTCCGAACTCTGCAATACGACGCAAACAATCGGCTCGTGGCCATCACAGACCCGAATGGCAACATCACCAGGCTGAGCAACGATGTGGGCGCCCAGCAGCAGGTAGTCAGTGACCCGAACGGTCAGCTAAGCACCATCTACACATACGACAACCTGGGTGATACATTGGTGCGCCAGCAAGTATACGGCGGAATAACGGCCGCGACGACCACGACTTACGACACCGCTGGCCGGCCGACGAGCATTACTGACCCACTTAACCGGACCCAGCGCATGTTTTACGACTCATCGGGGAACATGGTTGAGGCGGACGATGAGGCTGGGAATCCGATCAAGTTCACCTACAACGCGCAGGGTCAACCGCTCACCCAGCTCGATCCTTTCCGGACGGTCGTGGCTCAGATGACCTACGACGCCCAAGGCCGGATCACGCAGGAGCAGCATGGCACATCGAATCGGACCTACACATACGACGTCGCCGGCCATCTATTGACGGCGACCAACACGGCGGGCGCCATCGAGAGGTTTGGCTACGACTCGGCCGGGCACATCTCCAGCTACATAGATGGGTCCGGTGTGTCCGTCGGCATCGTTTCGGATGCCGAGGGCCGCGTAACCACTGTGTCCACAGCCAATGGTGCCGTTGCCAGAATCAGCTACGACGCTGCGGGACACATACTGTCCCTCACCGATCCAGCGGGCCATCCGCAAAACTTCATCTACGACGCGTTCGGCAACGTCAAGGTCATGACTGACATGAGCGGCCGGACGACAACGTTCAGCTACGACGCCGCAGGGCGACCCTTGTCGCGGCAGAACCGCGATGGCTCGACCATCAGATACCAGCGAGATGCCGCTGGGCGCGTAACGCGGAAGTCACTCTCAGACGGCTCGGTCACGACTTATACGTACGATGTCCTTGGTCGCATCGTCTCGGCGGCGAATGCGGATGCGGTATTGACCTATGGTTACGACGTTGCCAACCAGGTAACAGCGGTATCGACTGCCGGAACGGCGACCTCGCCACAGCCAACGGTAACCCTGACCTACGGTTACGACCCGACCGGCAACGTCGCGTCTCTTTCGGGACCTGATGGGATCACGAGCTACGTCTATGACGCCAATCACCATGTGAGCAGCTTGACCGATCCTGCCGGCGGGGTCTTCCGAATGACCTACGACAGCCTCGGTCGTATCGCATCGCTCGCCCGCCCCAACGGGATCGTCGATTCCTTTGGCTACGACGCACTGGGCCAGCTCACCGGGCGCGACGCGGCGCTGGGGCCGACCGTGGTCGCCAGGGCGGACTACACATATGGACCGACGGGCACCAGATCTTCGATGACCGATTTAAGCGGTACGACGACCTACGCTCACGACATGGTCGGCCAGCTTACTGGTGCGACCCATCCCGTTGGCAGCGGCTTACCGAACGAAGCCTATTCCTACGATTTGGCAGGGAACCGTACATCATCAACCGGAGCCAACGGCTCTGCAACGTACGACTCAAGCGATCACCTTACGCAGGATGCCCTGTACACGTATGCCTACGATCTCAACGGAAACCTCCTCTCGAGAACGAACCGAAGCACCGGGGCGGTCACGAGCTTTACGTGGAATGCCGAGAACCAGTTGCGAGCGATCCTGTTCCCCGACGGCACGATGACGCAGTACCGCTATGATCCTGCCGGCCGACGGATCGAGCTTAACGCGGGCGGATCGATTTCCCGGTTCGTCTACGATCGCGCGAACGCGCATCTGCAGTACGACGGCGCCAACCAGCAGGTGCTCGCGCACGTAGCCAGCCAGAGCACCGACGATATCCTCGAGACAACACAGTCGGGCACGCGCACGTTCTATCTGCGCGATGCGCTTGGTAGCACCACAGCGCTGACGGACAGTGCCGGAGCGGTCACTGGTACCAATGCCTTCGACAGTTACGGGAACCCCACGACTCCTGGGCTCGCACCGTGGAGTTCATACGCCGGGCGCGAGTACGACAGCAAGAGTGGGCTCTACTTCAATCGGTTGCGGACTTATGATCCGGGGACTGGCCGCTTCCTTGGCGAAGACCCCGTCGGGGCTGCGAACCCGTACCCATATGCGGGCGAAGATCCGGTCGACTATAAGGACCCGACCGGTGGCACTTTCATCGAGACGGCGCTTCAGAATGCCTTCGCGGGCGCGCTTGTGGGGGCAATCTCTAACCTCGTTATTCAGGTCCTTTTCTCCGCGCTGCTATGCCAGGGGCACATCGTTATTCACTGGGGTGATGTCGCTCTATCAGGTCTTTGGGGCGCCATTGCAGGATTCGGTTTCACGCCGTGGGCCTTGGCAGCGAGCGTATGGACCCGCGCCTTCGCGGGCGGGTTGATTGGAGGGGCGGCCAGCGGGGGCGCTTATCTTAACCAGTCGTTCGGCAAGTACGGGGACTTCAATCATCTCAACGGCGACGACCTTCTTCGTGCCATAGGTGCCGGGTTCGCCTTCGGCGTAGTTGGCGGCATTTACTCGGGACCTGGCGCCATTGCGGTAAGCGGTTCCAAAGTCATTCAGGCCATCTCAGACAATGCCGGTCAGGCTGTCGTGTCAGGCGTTCCCGGATCAGCAGCGACCCTTGGGCTACCCTATAACTGCGACGCCAACCAACTCTTCAGTTGATCCCGCCAACTTCCTCCTAAGATCGCGCGCCCGATTCCTGCTTTCACAAGCGGGGCAGCGGCTATTCGTCGCGGCAGTTTTTGGCGTCGGTGCCGCCCTGGTCTATCCGCCCCGTGACGGCGGTTGGATCTTCTTTGGCCCTTTCGCGGCCTTGGCGGTCCTTGCGAGCATCTACGCCTTGGCGGTTGCAGTCATGGCGCGCCGAATGCGGCTCAGTCTAACGAATGGTCAGATTCTATATCTCGAATATTTCAAGCCGCGGAGCGTGCCCGTCCTCCAGGCGAGTGCTATCCAACTCGTCCAGCGTCGCGGCCGATACGGTCCGGGCGTTTTAGAGGGCCGCGTCCTTGGCGCGAATGGATCGCCAATCCTCCAGGGCATGGCGATGGGAGCATTCGATCCGATCGGACTCGTCCGACTAGCCTCATCGATCCATACACCGATCCAGGGAGACGCTCATATCGTCGTCGAATACTGGCTCAGGCCACAGCTCCGCAAGCGGCTCAGTAGCCCTGACCCGGAGCAACCATTTGGCTTTCGCGAGGTGTCCAAGCGCGTAGACGTTCTGCGATCACAGCGCGCGAGCGGCCAGTTGGAGATCAAATGTCCGCCGCGAACGATTCACATCGACTTCATCAACGGTCGCCCCTTACGCACCCGCGGATACGACGATCAAATTTGGGAATGTCGGCAGGGGACTTCTCGTTTTAGACCCTTGGCGTTGGAGCCTGATCTCCTGACTGCCCTGGCCAAAACGCTCACCGATCCGTCTTACTACATGGAGATCGGCCGATCGCCTATCCCTTGAGGTAGTGGTCGAAGAAGGCGACTGACCGCGCCATCGCCAGCGTGAACCCTTGCGCGATGTTGTGATCGGAGCCGGCGTAGGTGTAAAGCTCGACGGGCTTGCCGGCGGCGTGAAGGTCGTTCGCTAGCGTCTGCGAAAACTGCAGCGGTACCTCGGTGTCGGCGGTGCCGTGGTGCAGCTGGATCGGCGCGGTGATGTCGGCCAAGTAGGCCATCGGCGAGATCGAGTCCCAGAACTGCGGATTCTGCTCCGGCGTGCCAAACGTCGCCATGAAGGTCTGTCGCCCCCCTCCCCCGAACGACGGCGGCGGGCGGTCGCCGCCCGTGGGATGCCAGTTTTCCGTGAGATCCTTGTAGGTCGCGTTCACCCCGGCCCAGATCACGGCGACCTTGATCCGCGGATCGATCACGAGCGCCCGCAACGTGATGTTGCCGCCCATCGAGTGGCCCCACATGCCGATCCGGTTGGGGTCGGCATTGCTGTATCGCTGCATCGTTGTGACCGCGTTCAGGACGTCGACCGTATCGTCCGGTGCGTAGTACGCGCTCACCGCCTGGCCTTGCGAACTGCCGAAGCCGCGATAGTCGGGCTTGAACACGATGTACCCGTTACGCGCGAAGGCGTCGACGTAGGCGACGTAGCGTTCGGTGGTCCGATAGACGGTCGGAGGAATATAGCCGTGGTTGAAAATGATCACTGGCCAGCCGGTTGCGGGCTTGGGGCCATTGGGCACGGTCAACAGGCCGAAGATCTTGAGGCCGTCCGACTGATACGAGGCGATGTACCGTCGATAGTTACTGCCGGGCGCAAGCCTCTGCTCGATCGCGATCTCGCTACCCGGATACTCGCGCTGCCGCATCGCGTCGATGGCGAGGGACACGAGGGTCGACTGCGCCGCCGCGGGTGAAGGCGACGCCGATCCCGAGGGTTTTGCCGGGGTCGAGACGGCGGGTGGCGAGCCGGTGCAGGCGATCAGCACGATGGCGATTGCGCCAGCCAGCAACTCGGCTTTGCCTCGGATGTGATCGCGCCACGCCATCGCTTGAGGATACGGCTGCGGCTGTTACAGGGTAGCAACGAATCCAGACGGCCGGACGCCACACGGAACGCCCGACGTTTCGATAAATCGAGCGACCTATGAAACTGCCACTTTTGCTTCAGCGGTTTTTCGACACTCTCGCCCGCGACGAGGGGCAGGGCATGGTCGAGTACGCTCTCATCCTGGTGCTGATAGCCGTCGTGGTGATCGTCGTCCT
>WNFF01005975.1_pt1 | contig 11416 bp, 8 predicted proteins | sample 5400441 | NCBI WGS metagenome assembly WNFF01 (sample SAMN13153345, study PRJNA577476) | soil metagenome | isolation source: 120 cm saprolite under Douglas fir tree site 2 hole 3 replicate 1 | place: USA:California | collected 2015-04-18
ATCCCACGCTCCGCCGCGGAGCACCTCGAGCCGTCTTCGAGCGGGTTCAATGCCGAGGCCGCCAGCATCGTGCACACAAACCGGCTGGCCATGCCGCTCGTTCCGGGCGTATCATATCGAGGGCATGCCGGCCTGTGGATAACTTGGCTCGAGCGGACTAGGCGTCGAGGCGGGTATTCGGCATGATCGGGGTCCGCGGTGCGAGTAGGGTGGGGCGTTCGTGTCGGTGCGAGTCGATCCTGGGCTTTTGGGCAGCGCCAGTCTGCTCTGCAATCCGTTCTCCCGGTTGCAGATCGCGACGGTCGTGCCGGAGTGCGCGCCGCCCTCCACTTCGGTTCTGCAACTTGGCTCCTCATCGGAAGCCTGGCTTGGACGGGTCATAGCGGCGGTCTCGCTGTGGCCGGACAAGCTTTGGTTTTGGCTCGGCACGGCGGGGCTGGTCGCCGCGCTGGCGGCGCTGCCTTCGAAGATTCCCTCCGTTGCCGCCCCGGACACCGCCGGCGATTCCTCCTTCGTGCGCCATACGGACGCGCTGCCGGAGGACCGGCCGCTCAGCGGCAGCAATCTCCCCTTCAGTCAGGCCAACACCCGCTTTTGCAGGTTCCAGCAGGTTCGGCTGGAGGCGATCGGTCCGCTCACCAACCGGGCCGATCTGGCAGTTTTCCACGCGCTCGCCAACGACTGGAATGCGCGATGCGCACGCTATGGCTACCTGCCCGCGGATAGGCGCACGATCGACGCGGAAGTGATCGAGCAGCGCGAAGCGCTGGAGAGCGAAGGAAGAGCGCTTCTGGGCGCGTGGCGGCGCAAGATTCATGTTGGTGTCGCGGCGCCCGCTGGCCCATATCTCGCAGGGGCCCGGCATTCTTCTTCGTCGGGCGATCCGGCGGCCGACATCCGAGCATTGCCGCCGCTCATCACCTTGGGAGTCCCGGGCAAGCTGGAAGCCGAGCCGGTTTCCTGGCCGCTTTTGAAGGCGCCGTCGCTCGCGCTGTTGCACCAGACCGTCGCGGCCCGGGTGCAACGCCGGCTGAGCGATCTCGGCTACGTCATCAATCCCGCGGATGGTACCTGGGGAGCCGGCTCGAGGATCGCGCTCCGGCATTTCAAGGAGACGAACGGTCTCCTGCGGGACGACGTATTGGACGCGGAGACGGTGACGCGTCTGTTCTCTACTTCCGCGCTTTCTGCACCGCCCGGCGGATGGACGAGGCTCGAAGACGCAATTGCATGCGAAACTGCCTATCCGCCGCCGACGGGGGCGAGAATGAATCCGCTCAATCGCGAAGACGCCGAGCGGATCCAGCGTCGCCTGGCGGAGCTTGGATATTACGCCGGCAGCGACGATGGAGTTTGGGGAGCCGCATCTCGAAACGCATTGCGGGGCTTCAAGACCGTGAACCGCCTAGCCGACGACGACGAATGGGATGAGGCGACGGAGCGGGCCTTGAGCGCTGTGCAGGCCCTGCACGCGCCCGAATGGGGAATGGTCCAGCGGCAGAAACCGAAGCTCGGAGGTCTCGAAGCCAAGCTTGAATCGGCAGGCGCGCGTGCCGCAGTCCCACTGCCGCCGAGGCGCCCCGCGCAGTCTTCGGCCTCCGCTAAATCCGGCGGCCGGGCGGTCCCGTCCCTCGTGCTGGACGCGCCGAGGCCTCCGGCGCCGATCCCGGAGCCCTCCGTCCTTGCCGCCCGCGAGCCGTGACCGGGCCTGGAAAAAGGGTCGTTACCGGAGACGGTCAACCCCTCTGACGTCCGAGTTCCGGCCTCCGGTTCCTGACATGCGCATCGTTCATTGCTCTGGGCGGGACTCGGGCGGACAAGACCGATTTGGAAATTCGCGATTGCGGCCGCGGCCCTGTCATCAATCCAGCGTCAGCCGGATTCGGGCCCTTCGAGCTGTGAGAAACGAACCGGCAGAATCTCCTTGGTCCTCGTCCGGCCGCCGGTGTCCTTTTCGACCAGGAGCAATTGCTGGGAGTCGGGCAGGCCGGCGGGGATGACCATTTTTCCGCCGGGTCTCAATTGCTGCAGCAGCGGCGGCGGGATGAGGTCGGGAGCCGCGGTCACGATCACCTTGTCGAACGGGGCGTGCTCGGCCCAGCCGTAATAGCCGTTGGCGATCCGAAGCTCGATATTGGCGTAGCCCTGCCGGCCGAGCCTGCGCTTGGCGAGCTGCGCGAGCTCCTCGATGACCTCGATGCTGAACACTTTCCCCGCCAGCTCGGCGAGGATCGCGGCCTGGTAACCGAGCCCGGTTCCGATCTCGAGCACCGTGTCCTCCGGACGCAGTTCGAGCAGGTCCGTCATCAATGCCACGATGAAGGGCTGGGAGATGGTCTTGTCGAAGCCGATCGGCAGGGGCACGTTGGCGTAGGCATAGGGCTGCAGCTCGATAGGCACGAACTCGTGCCGCAAGACCTTGCCCATGGCCTGCAGCACCCGGTCATCGAGCGCCGCCTTGCCGATGACGGCGCTGACATGCGCCGTGGACGCAGTGATCTCCGCGAGCATATGCCGGCGCAGGGGTTCGAACGGTTCCGCGCTCATGACGCACCTTGTAACGTGGCAGACGGGAGCGCAACGGTAGCGATGATCGTAACCCGCGGAAGGCTGCCCGGCCATGCGCGCGCCTCGCGGTCGGCATGCCTCGATGCCGCAGCGCGTTCGGCGGTTTCGGCCCCAGGTCGCGCGCCGGATCCTACAGCGCCTCACATGACCGATAGATTCCCTGGGGCTGCACCGGGCAGACGCGGTTACCAACACAGTGCAGGGAAGCGGCTGTTCCGATCCGGCAAGTCCGCGCTAGGACGGGAAGGCGAGAAGATCAGCCGGCGAGACGCGTCTCCCGACCTGTAGCTCCCAGGCGGCCGATGACCTCGCCGTAATTTGCGATCGGGAGCGGCCGGCCGAGCAGGAAGCCCTGCGCTTCGTCGCATCCTTCCTGCGCGAGATAGGCGAGCTGTTCCCGGGTCTCCACCCCTTCGGCCAGGACCGGCACCCGAAGCGCGCGTCCGAGGCCGATCACGGCTCGAACGATGGCGGCGGATTGCGGGTTCTTGAGATCGCTGACGAACGATTTGTCGATCTTCATCTTGTCGAAGGGAAAGGATTGCAGATACGACAGCGATGAGTAGCCGGTCCCGAAATCATCGAGGGCGATCTGGACGCCCAGCGATTTGATCCGCCGGAGGATCGACACCGCGCGCGAGAAGTCGTCGATCAGCACCCCTTCCGTAATTTCGAGCTCGAGCCGGCCGGGAGCGACCCCGGTCTCCAGCAAAGCGGAGTGAACCAGTCCGCCGAGATCACCGTGGCGGAACTGATTGGGCGAAATATTGACTGCGATCTGCAGTGGGCGAGCCCATGATGCCGCCTCGCGGCAAGCTTGGCGCACGGTCCAATCGCTCAGCGCGCCGATCAATCCGCATTCCTCGGCAAGCGGGATGAAGACCGAGGGAGGCACGAGGCCACGCGCCGGATGGTTCCAGCGCGCGAGCGCTTCGAAGCCGAAGATCTCGCCATCGATGCGCGCTTGCGGCTGGTAATGAAGCGTGAACTCGTTGCGGTCGATCGCCGATTGGAGCTCTTGCTGCAGAACACGCTTGTCGTGCAGCTGCTGGTCCATTTCCGCATCGAAGAACCGCACGGCACCGTGACCTTCGCGTTTTGCGCGGTAGAGCGCCGCGTCCGCATTGGCAAGCAGGGTCTTGGGGTCACTGCCGTTGGCGGGGAACATGGCAACCCCGATGCTGAGGCCGACCCGCAGCGGAATGCCCTCGATTTCGATGTCCTGGGCGACGGCCGCCTCGAGGCGCGCGGCGAGCTTCTCGCTCGCGGACTGCAGCGGCGTCTCGGTCGTGAGCAAATTGAATTCATCGCCGCCGAAGCGGGCCAGAAAAGCAGTCCCCGCGGCTTCGCGCAGGCGCCCGGAAAGCTCTCGCAGCAATGCATCCCCGATGCGGTGGCCGAATACGTCGTTGACGTCCTTGAACCGGTCAAGGTCGATGCAGAACAGGGGCAAAACATTCACCCGCGATCTTCGCCCGCTCCAGCGCGGCGGCGAAATTGTCATCGAACGCCGCCCGATTGGGCAGGTCGGTCAAACTGTCATGGCGGGCCATATGGGCGATCTGCGCTTCGGTCCGCTTTTGCTCGGTGACGTCCTCGATCACGCTCAGCAGAAATTGCGGCTTTGCCTCGCGGTCGAGCACCATGTGCCTTCGGATTCTGGCGAGCCGCGTACCGCGCCCGGTGGTGTCGACCGGCACGCAATCGACGAACTGCGGTTGCCGAGAGTTGAGCAGCTGTTGATCGCTCGCGACCATCATATCGACGGTCGCCTCGGGGAAGATGTCCTTTGCGCGCTTGCCGAGCATCTTGTCACGGGAAATGCCCCAGAACTCCTCGGCCGCTCGATTGACGAGAACGTAGCGCCGCTCGATCGGCTCCTTGACGATGATGCCGACGGGAACGTGCTCGACGATCATGTTCAGGAATTCACGCGTGTTCTGCAGCTCGGTTTCGGCGCGCTTGCGTTCCGTCAGGTCGAACACGGCGACGACGCTGGCGGGGCAGCCGTTGAAGTCCAGGGATCGGGTATAGACCGCCACATCGATCGCGGTGCCGTCGGCCTTGACATGCCGGCGGGTCTCTCCCGCCAGGTCGGGTGCGCCGGTTACGGCTGCGTGCCGGACATGCTCCCAATGCTCCCGCGCTACCACGTCGAGCAGGGATATCTTGAGGAAGCATTCGGGGCTGTAGCCATAATGCTCGGCCGCCGCTTTGTTGACCGCCAGGAATCGCAGCGTCTCGCGATCGATGATCCACATCGGCACGGGGTTGCTCTCGAGCAGCAGCCGGAACGACGCCTCGCGCCGTTTGACCTCGGTGATGTCGATCCGGATGCCGATGCTGCCGCCGTCCGCGGTGCGACGCTCCTCGATGCGCACCCAGCGCCCGTTGGGCAAGCGCTGCACGTGGCTGCTCTGCGGCATCGCATGCGTGGCCAGCCGTTCCGCGAGCCATTCCTGCTCTCGGCCCTCGGCGTCGGGATATTGCCCGAGCCCGAGGCCGGCTCGCAACGTATCCTCGAACCGGCTGCCGACCGCGATGGTATGCCGCGTTTCGGCGTAGATCTCCGCATACCGCCGGTTCCACAGCACGTAGCGGTCCTCGGCATCGAACAAGACCACTCCCTCGGGGATCACGTCCAATGCATCGAGCAAGCGTGCATGGGTCGATCGCGCGGGAACGCTCCGGCGCAAGCGAATGCGAACCCAGTCCTCGAGCCGGCCGAGACCGAAAACCATCGTCCATGCGCCAGATGCTTGTTGCTGGAATTGCGAACTGTACCACTGAAAAGTTTCAATATGATTGCGTTCGCCGCGCGGAAAGCTGCCGATTGTTAACCTAGATTGCCGGCCAATATCGTGGTCCGACCCGGGCGTGACCAAAAAACAACATCCAAATAAGATTGCAGTAACCGTTATGACGCGGTCTTTCCGACGGTTTGTGCTCGGATCGCCGGGGCGCAGAATACGGCGAGCAGCACCCCGGCCGCGATCAGAATCGCCAAGCTGATCGGGCGGGTGACGAAGATGCTCAAATCGCCGCGGGCGAGCAGCAGCGAGCGGCGGAAATTCTCCTCGAGCATCGGCTCCAGAATAAAGCCGAGCACGAGCGGCGCCGGCGGACACCCGAGCTTGTGGAACGCGAAACCGACGAGGCCGAGACCCGCCGCAAGCATCACGTCGAAGGCGGAGTTGGCAACGCTGTAGGTGCCGATGCAGCAGCACACCAGCACCACGGGATAGAGATAGCGGTAGGGAACCGCAAGCAGTCGGATCCAGACGCCGACCAGCGGCAGGTTGAGCACCAGCAGCATCAGGTTGCCGATCCACATGCTGGCGATCACGCCCCAGAACAGATCGGCATGCTTGGTCATCAGCTGGGGACCGGCGGTCACGCCCTGGATCGTCAGCGCAGCGAGCATCAATGCCATCGCGGCGCCGGCCGGAATGCCGAGCGTCATCATCGGGATGAAATGCGTGAATGCCGCGGCATTGTTCGCGGATTCCGGTCCCGCCACGCCTTCGATCGCCCCCTTGCCGAACCGCGACGGATCTTGCGCGATGCGTTTCTCCAGGCTGTAAGCGGCGAACGAGGCGACGAGAGGTCCCGTCCCCGGAAAAATGCCGATTGCCGCGCCCAGGCCCGTGCCGCGCAGGATCGCCTTCCAGGAAGCGCGCAGATCTTCCCGCGTCGGCAGCAATCCGCTCACCTTCGCAGAGACCACGTGGCGCACCTCCTCGGCGCCGAGCTGGGAGGCGATCTGGGTGAAGGCGAACAGCCCGACCGCAAGCGCAACGAAGCTCAGCCCGTCGGCGATGCTGCCGATCCCGAAGGTGAAACGCTCGACCCCGGTGTTGAGGTCTGTGCCGATGGTCCCGAGCAGCAGGCCCAGCACCGCCATGGAGATGGTGGTGAGCACCGAGGCGCTGGAGATCACCGAGACTGCGACCAATGCCAGCACGATCATCGAAGCGTATTCCGGGGAGGCGAAGCTGAGCGCGACGCGGGCAAGCGGCGGCGAGAACAGCGCAATGATGATCACGCTGATGCAGCCCGCGAAGAACGAGCCGAGCGCGGAGATGCACAGGGCCGGCCCGGCGCGGCCCTGGCGCGCCATCGGATTGCCGTCGAGGCAGATCACGACCGAGGTCGGCTCGCCCGGCATGTTGAGCATGATTGCCGTGGTCGAGCCGGCATGGTGGGCGCCGTAATAGATGCCGGACAGCATGATCAGCGAGGCCACCGCCGGCATTTTGAAGGTGATCGGCAACAGCATGGCGATGGTGGTGATCGGGCCGAGGCCCGGGAGCACGCCCACCAGCGTGCCGAGGGAGGCACCGATCAGGCAATAGAGAAAATTGGTCGGCGACAGCGCGACGCCGAACCCATTGACGAGATTGTGCAGGATCTCGGTGATGATGACGCTCCCCAGCTCGCCAAGTCCTCACCGGAATTCGAACAGCGTGAACGGCAGGCCGAGGCCGTAGACGAACAGGCCGGCGCCGAACCCCGCCAAACCCGCGCACAGGATCATGAGCTCGAGCACGCGGACGGTCGGATTGGCCAACCCGCCGACGAATACGCTGGCGATGATCGCCGGGATCAGGCCGAAACGATCGATCACCGCGGCAAACACCATCGCGCTCAACGGGATGAGGAGGACGGCCTTGCTGGCCTTGCCCTCCCATGCCTCGAAGGGTTCGCGGCGATCGGGCCGCGCGGCCCCGACAATGTGTGCCAGTCCGAGCACTGCGAGAAGGCTTGCGAGCAGCAGCGGGAACCCGCCCGGTCCCAGCCGCGTCACCGTGCCGACGTCGAGCCGGGTGGACAGGACCGCCGCCACGAGTCCAAGGCCGGCGAAGGTGATTCCGGCAAGGATTTTCCTGCGGTCCCATTGTCTGGTCATTGGCGGAAAAGCCCGGTGCTACCGCTCGATCTTGACATGCGATGCCTGGGCGACGGCGGTCCAGCGGGTTATGTCGGATGCAATCACCCGTGCGAACTCGTCGGAACCCTTGCCGGCCGGATCGACTGCAAGCGCCTTCATGCGGTCGCGGATGTCGGGCAAGCGGACGATGCGAACGACCTCATCCTGCAGCTTGTCGAGGATTGGAGCCGGCGTGCCGACGGGGGCGAAGAAGCCGCTCCACAGCTCGACATTCATCTCGGGAACGCCCGCTTCCGCCATGGTGGGCACGTCCGGGAACTCGGCATTGCGCTTCTCCGAAGTCACCGCCAATGCCCGCACCTGGCCGGCCTGCAGCTGACCGGAAACCGGCGTCGCGTCCGCGATGGTCAGCAGAACTTCGCCGGCGATGACCGCCATGACCGAATCGTTGCTGCCCTTGTAGGCGATATATTCCATCGGCGCGCCGGTCTTGAGCTTGAACAATTCGGTGGCGAGCTGAAAGGCAGCCGAGGATGCGGCATAATTGGCCTTTTGCGGATTGGCCTTCGCATAAGTGACGAGCTCGCCGACGGAAGTGATCGGCACCGAGGGATTCACCACGAGAAACAGCGGAAACGAAGCGATCATCGCGATCGGTTTGAAGTCCCGCAGCGTATCATAGGAAATCTTGGTGTAGACCGCGGGGTTGATGGTCATCGCCCCGCTCGCGCCCATCAGCAGCGTGTATCCGTCGGGCGCCGCCCTGGCGACGTATTCGGTGGCGATCATGGCGCCGGCGCCCGGCTTGTTCTCGATGATGACGGGCTGGCGCAGCGATTCCGAGAGCTTCTGACCCACCAGCCGGGCCAGGATGTCGTTGCCGCCGCCGGCGGTGAACCCGACGATGATCCGGATGGGTTTGGTCGGATAATTCTGCGCCGGACCCGTTTGCGCGGCGGTGATCAAGACCGTCGGCAGCATCGCCGCCACGACCAGCAGCAGCCGGCTCACCAGGCGCATTTCCCTTCCTCCCGAATGTTACCGCGAGCTTCCGCAGATCGGCGACCGCGGTCAAGGCTTGCAGTGACGTTCGTCGCCGAACGTGGTGCAATGCTTCGCCTATTCCCGGCTCCAGCCGGGCAGCGGGAGCCGCTCATGGTGCGTCGCTCGTCGGCCCATTATTTCTTGGAAGGTCTCGCCGAGCTCGGCATCGAGTACATCTTCGGCAACCTCGGCACCGACCACGTCTCGCTGATCGAGGAGCTGGCGCGCTGGGATCTCGAAGGACGATCCCATCCGCAGGTCGTGCTGTGCCCGCACGAGAACGTGGCGGTGCACATGGCGGGCGGCTATGCGCTTATGACCGGACGCGGCCAGGCGGTGCTGGTGCATGTCGACGCCGGAACCGCGAACGCCGCGATGCCCATGCACAATTTGTTTCGCTCGCGGCTGCCGGTGCTGCTGATGGCGGGCCGCGCGCCGTTCACATTGCACGGCGAGCTGCGCGGCTCGCGCGATCACTATGTGCATTTCGTGCAGGACCCCTACGACATCGCCAGCCTCGTGCGCTCCTATGTCAAATGGGAATACAACCTGCCCTCCGGGGTCGTGGTCAAACAGGTGCTGCGCCGTGCGCACGCGCTGATGCAGAGCGATCCGGCGGGACCGGTGTACCTGACGCTGCCGCGCGAGACGCTCGCCGAGGAGTGGGAGCAGGCGGCGATCCGCAGCTATCCGGAGGCACGTTACGGCGCGGTCAAGCTCGGCGGCATCGATCCGGCGGCGGCCGAGCGCATCGCCGACGAGCTCGTGCGCGCCGAAAACCCGATCGCGATTACGGCCTACCTCGGCCGCAACCCCGAGGCGCCGGCGCTGCTCGAGGCGCTTGCGCGCGAATGCGGCATCCGGGTCGCGGAGTTCAATCCCATCTACCTGAACATTTCGCGGAACTCGCCGTGTTTTGCCGGCTTCGACCCGGCGGCCCTGATGGAAGATGCGGATCTCGGGCTGCTGCTCGACGTCGACGTGCCGTTCATCCCGCAGTCCGCCCCGCGGGCGTCCGCGCTGCGCTGGCTGCAGATCGACGTCGACGCCATCAAGAAGGATTTCCCGATCTGGGGCTTTGCCGCGGATCTGCGGGTCCAGGCCGATTGCATGAGCGTGCTCGGGCAGGTGCTGGCGATCGTGCGGGCCAAAGCGGATGAGAGCTTCCGCGCGCGGGTTGCGAAGCGCATGGCGCGGTGGGAGGATGCGCGCACGCAACGGCGCAAGCGTGCGGAAGTCGCGGCGCGAACAGCGGGTGAAACGGACGCTCTCACGCCGGACTACGTCTGCGCCGCGCTGAATGCGAAGCTCTCGCAGGACGACGTCGTCATCAACGAGGCGATCCGCAATTCCGGCGCGGTGCTCCGGCAGATCGAGCGCACCCGGCCGCAGACGTATGTGGGGCTTGCCGGCGGTGGGCTGGGCTTTGCCGGCGGGGCGGGGCTCGGCGTCAAGCTCGCCCACTTCTCGACGCCGGATTCGGTCTATTGCGTCGCGCAGACGTATCGGCTGCCGGTGTTCACCGTCATTCTGGACAATCGCGGCTGGCAGGCGGTCAAGGAATCCGTGCTGCGCGTCTATCCCGACGGCACCGCGGCCAAGACCGATCGCTTCCAGTCACGGCTGGAGAGCACGCGGCAAGGGGATCAGCGGCGGCTCGAGGACGTCGCCCGCGCGTTCGGCGCCTACGGCGAATGCTGCCGCGATCCGGCGGATCTCCCGGCCGCGATCGATCGCTGCCTGAAAGCCGTCGACGACGGGCAAGCCGCGGTGCTCAACGTACGCGTCACGCCGCTGTGAATCCAATAGGAGTTCACCGGCGCGGCGTTCAGCTATTTGGCCACGAGCTCGGCGCTGCCCAACCCATCGAGCGTGAACACGACCCGGCTGCCTGGCCGGACCGGGAAGGTCGGAATGATACTCCCGGTGATCACGACCATGCCCGGCTCCAGCATCCGGCCTTGCTCGATCGCCAGATTGGCGACCCAGGCGAGCGCGCCGAGAGGATCATCGGTCTTGCCCTCGCCGGAAGGGCGGCTGTCGATCTCCAGAGATCCGTGCACGCCGGTGAGAGGACGCGCCGCGTCGAACGGCGTCTCGGCTCCCAGCACCACGCCCGCGTTCCAGCAATTGTCGGCGATCATGGAGAGCGCCTTGGTGTCCTTGTAGTCGGCCTTGCGATCCTCGATGAGCTCGAAGGCCGGCATTACCGCGGCAATTGCCGGCTTGACGCCGGCAGCCGTGTAAGGCTCTGCCGGCTTCGGCAGCGCCCGCCCGATGCGCACGGCGAGCTCGCACTCGAGTACCACATGCAGGTAGTCGTCGAGCCGGATCTCGGCCGGCGAGCGCAAAACCCTGCGCTCGAAGATCAGCCCGCCGCACGGATGGTCGATCCCCATCAGCTGCTGCATGATCTTCGTGGTCGTCGCGATCTTCAGTCCCGCGATTTTCCCTTCGCGAGGTTCGAGCAGCCGGGCGAACGCCGCTTGCGCCGCATAGGCTTCCGCGACGTTCCGCGGCCCGATCTCGGGCGGCAGGTTGCGGTACTCGGCGCGGCCGGCGTGCGCCCGAAAGATGTAGCGTGCCGCCTTGTCGGGATCGAAGGATTCGGCCATGTCCTCGCAGCCTGCAAAGACCCGAGAATTCTGCTAGCAGAAGCGGCGAGGGGACACCAGGGAAAGCGGCCCCTCCGCGCTGACCGAGGGCAGGCGGCCTTCACCGCTTTTATCGCGGCGATCGGTTTGGGATTCGAGATGGAATACTACCGGGACCAAAGGAGTTCGGCATGGCAGAGGGCAAGCAGAAGATCGGTTGGATCGGCATCGGCCGGATGGGTTATCCGATGGCGGAGCGCCTGCTCGATGCCGGCCACGACGTGGCGATCTGGAATCGGACGCGCGCGAAGGCGGAGCC
>WNFF01004471.1_pt1 | contig 11413 bp, 10 predicted proteins | sample 5400441 | NCBI WGS metagenome assembly WNFF01 (sample SAMN13153345, study PRJNA577476) | soil metagenome | isolation source: 120 cm saprolite under Douglas fir tree site 2 hole 3 replicate 1 | place: USA:California | collected 2015-04-18
GTCGGGCCGTTTATCCCGCGGTCGCGGCCGCGGGAGGGGCGGAAATGGACACCACCCTTACGTTGATCGATCTCGCCGGTTCTGTCGCCTTGCTGTTGTGGGGCGTGCATATGGTGCAGAGCGGCATCCAGCGCGCTTTCGGCCCGTATCTGCGGCGCTTCCTTGGGCGCGCTCTCGGCGGTCGGTTTCGCGCCTTCCTGGCGGGGCTCGGCGTCACCGCCATTTTGCAGAGCAGCACCGCAACCGGCTTGATGGCGGCGAGCTTCGCCGCCGGCGGGCTGGTCGATTTGGTGCCGGCGCTAGCGGTCATGCTCGGTGCGAACGTCGGCACGACCCTCATCGTGCAGGTGTTGTCGTTCGACATCGGCCGGGTCGCGCCGCTCTTCGTGCTCGTCGGCGTGATCCTCTTCCGCCGCAGTCTTGTGTCGCGCACCCGCGACCTCGGCCGGGTGGCGATCGGGCTGGGTCTGATGCTGTTCGCCTTGCAGCAGCTTCTCGCGATCATCACGCCTTACGAGGACGTCCCGAGCCTGCGCCTCTTGATGGGTGCGATTGCGACAAACCCGCTGATCGACGTGATCCTCGCCGCGGCGCTGACCTGGGCCGCGCATTCGAGCGTTGCCATGGTGCTCCTCACGATGTCGCTCGCGGCCAAGGGCGTCGTGCCGCCGCACGCGGCCTTCGCCTTGGTGCTCGGCGCCAATCTCGGATCGGCCCTTAACCCGCTGCTCGAAGGAGCCGCCGGCGACCCGGTGGCGAAACGCGTGCCGGCCGGCAATCTGTTGAACCGGCTCATCGGCGTTGGGCTCGGGCTGGCGCTGCTCAATTGGATCGGGCCGTGGCTGGTCACGATCGAACCGGATGCCGCGCGCGCCGTCGCCGACTTTCACACCGCTTTCAACCTCGTGGTGGCGGCCCTGTTCCTGCCGCTGCTGCGGCCCTACGCCCGGCTGCTCGCGTGGCTGCTGCCCGCGCGGGTCGCGCCAGCCGACCCGTCCACGCCGATCTATCTCCATGAAGCGGCGCGCGAGACCCCGGCGATTGCCCTCGCCGGGGCGGCGCGCGAGGCGCTGCGCATGGCCGATGTGCTCGAAGCGATGCTCCGCGGAGCGCTCGATGCGATCGATCGTGGCGACCGCAACCGGGTTGTCGCGACAAGGCGTCTCGACGACGTCCTCGATCGCCTTAACCGGGCGATCAAGGTCTACTTGACGGGGCTCGATCCCGATTCGCTCGATGAGCCGGACAATCGTCGGCTGGCCGAGATCCTCGCCTTCATCACCAATCTCGAGCACGCCGGCGACATCGTCGAAAAGGGATTGATGGCCACCGCCGCCAAGCGGCTGAAACGCGGGCTGGCATTCTCGGTCGAGGGCCAGGCGGAAATCCGCGGGATGCTCGAACGGCTCGCCGGCAACGTGCACACCGCGGCGGCCGTCTTCCTAACCGACGATGTCCGCGCGGCGCGCGGCTTGTTGGGAGAAAAGGAAGTATTTCGCGACCTTGAAGCCCGGGCGACCGAGGCGCACTTCGCCCGTATCCGCGCCGGGCGGGTCGAGAGTGTCGAGACCAGCGCGCTGCATCTCGACGTGCTGCGCGACCTCAAGCGGATAAACGCCCACATCGCTGCAGCCGCGTACCCCGTGCTGGAACGGCTCGGCGAGTTGTTGCCGAGCCGCCTGCGGCGTGACGCCGATGCCGAAGATCTCCAGCCGAGCGCAGCGGCGCTGCACGAGCGCTAGACGACGCCCCCAGCCGCTTTGGGGTGAGTCGCATGACCCCGGCCAATTTCGCTCGATATCAGCGCATCGCGCCGTTCTACGACCTCCTCGACCTGCCGTTCGAGCGCCGGCGCTATCGGCTAATTCGGCCGCGGCTGTTTGATGGGCTGTCCGGCCATATCCTCGATGCCGGGGTAGGCACCGGGCGGAATTTTCCGTGTTATCCCGCCGGCGCCAGCGTGCTCGGCATCGATATCAGCCCCGCGATGCTGAAGCGCGCCGAGCGGCGCCGCACCGAGGCGAGCACGGCGGTCGAGCTGTGCCAGATGGATGTGGCCTCGCTCGATCTGCCGACCGCCTCGTTCGATGCGGCGGTTGCGACGTTTCTGTTCTGCGTCCTGCCAGAGGTGCTGCAGGTGCCCGCGTTGCGCGAACTCGGCAGAGTGGTCAAGCCCGGCGGACCGATCCGGCTGCTCGAATATGTGCGTCCGACCGGGACCTTGCGGCGGGTCATCGCGAAACTCTGGGAGCCGTGGGTCGCCTGGGCCTATGGCGCGAGCTTCGATCGCCGCACCGAATCGCATCTCGCGGAGGCCGGGCTCGAACTGGTCGAGGCGCGATTTGTCGTCGACGATCTGATCAAGCTGATTGCGGCGCGCGTACCCGCCCTTGTCGCATGAGGGCGCGCATCCTATACCCGGCGGGAGGTGCCGCATCGAGGAGGGGTCGCCATGACCACCGCGTCGCGCCCGATCCGCCGCGCGCTGATCTCGGTCTACGATAAGACCGGTCTCGTTCGGTTTGCACAGGAGCTTGCCGCGCGCGGGGTTGCGCTGGTCTCGACCGGCGGCTCCGCCCGGACGCTCACCGAAGCGGGGCTGACCGTAACCGAGGTCGCCACGGTGACCGGCTTTCCCGAGATGCTCGACGGCCGGGTCAAGACGCTGCACCCGGCGATCCATGGCGGCCTCCTGGCGCGGCCTGACCGGCCCGACCATCTGGCGGCGCTCGCTCAGCACGGCATCGCCGAGATCGACCTGTTGGTGTCTAATCTCTATCCCTTCACCGCGACGGTAGCCTCGGGCGCGGGGCGCGAGGAGTGCATCGAGAATATCGATATCGGCGGCGTCGCGCTGACCCGTGCCGCCGCGAAGAACCACGAGTTCGTGACCGTCGTCACCGACCCGGCCGATTACGATCTCGTGCTCGGCGAGCTAACGAATTCGGGAGGCGTCAGCCTCGATACGCGCCGCCAGCTGGCGCGCAAGGCATATGCGCTGACCGCCGCCTATGATGCGGCGATCGCGACGTGGTTCGCCGGCGAGGAGGGGGTGGCGTTTCCCGAGACGCTGGTCGTCGCCGGGCGGCTCGCCGAGGAGACCCGCTATGGCGAAAACCCGCACCAAAGGGGGGCGCTCTACCGCACCGACGACGGGCGCGCCGGGGTCGCGAGCGCGCGGCAGGTGCAGGGCCGGGAGCTGTCCTACAACAATTACGGCGATACCGACGCAGCGTTCGAGCTGGTCGCCGAATTCGCCGAGCCGGCGGTCGCGATCATCAAGCACGCCAACCCGTGCGGCGCAGCGATCGGGGCGAGCCTGCGCGAGGCCTGGGACAAGGCGCTCGCTTGCGACCCGGTCAGCGCCTTTGGCGGCATCGTCGCGGTCAACCGGCCGCTCGATGCCGCGACCGCCGAAGCGATCGCGCAGATCTTTGTCGAGGTGGTCATCGCGCCGGATGCGGAACCGGCGGCGTCTGAGATCCTCGCGCGCCGGAGCACGCTGCGTCTGCTGCTGACCGGCCGCCTCCCCGACCCGAAGGCATCGGGCTGGACCGTCAGATCGGTGGCCGGCGGCCTCCTGGTGCAGGACCGCGACCGGGTCTCGGCCGCGGCTGACGCGCTGAAGGTCGTGACCCGCCGGGCGCCGACCGAAGCGGAGATCGGTGACCTCCTGTTCGCCGACACCGTCGCCAAGCACGTCAAGTCGAACGCGATCGTGTTCGCCCGCGGCGGCGCGACGGTCGGCATCGGCGCCGGGCAGCCGAGTCGGGTCGACAGCGCCAAGATCGCCGTAGCGAAGGCGGCCGAAACGGGCCTGGGCACGCGCGGCGCGGTCGTCGCCTCCGACGCGTTCTATCCGTTCGCCGACGGGCTCGAAGCAGCGATCAAGGCCGGTGCCACCGCGGCGATCCAGCCCGGCGGTTCGCGCCGCGACGCCGAGGTGATTGCCGCCGCCGACGCCGCCGGCATCGCCATGGTGTTCACCGGCATCCGGCATTTCCGGCATTGAACACAACCGCGCCGACGTCATTCCCGCGCAAGCGGGAATCCGGCATCGCCATGGTGTTCACCGGCATCCGGCATTTCCGCCATTGAACCACAACCGCGCCGTCGTCATTCCCGCGCAAGCGGGAATCCAGGGGAATCACTCAGCCGCTTGCCCTGGACCCCCGTTTTCGCGGCGGTGACGGGATGAGGGGGGCTTACGATGAACCGCCGGCAATTCATCCTGGGTCTGGCTGTTGCGCTCCCTTCCGCGAGTCACGCGCAGGCACCGGCCTATACCGGCGCGCGTGCCTGGACGAGCGTTCCGTCCATCGCAATTCTATCGGTCGGGGACGACCCCCGGCTGCCGCTGGTGCGCGACGCGGTCGAATTCTGGAACCGCAGCTTCGCGGAGCTCGGGTCCGGCTTCCGGCTGGAGCCGGTGACCCAGACCAATAGCGCCATCCCGGCCGACGAACTGACGGCGCTGAGCGCGGCGGTGTTGAGTGGGGCCGCTTCGCCGCCGCCGCCGCCAGAGGGCGTGCGCTCGTCGCCGGGCAACATCGTCGTGGCGCTGTCCGAGGGGGATTTCATTTCGTTCGCCAGGCGCTGGGCGAACATCGGAAAGGCCCTCGTCGCGATCAAAAGCGATCGGGCCTACCCATTCACCTTGCCCAACGTTGCCCGCAACGTGATCGCCCACGAGATCGGGCACGCGATCGGTCTCGGGCATAACAGCGACCCGACGATGCTGATGTGCGGCCGCCCGGCCCCTTGCCGCCCCCCAGCCTTCACCTCTGTAGCCGAGCGGTACTTCCCGCTGACCGGCGACGAGAAAGCGCTGCTCCTCACGCTCTATCCGGCCGATTGGAAAGGTCGGTAGGACGGCTCGATGCGGATGGGGGTAAGATTACGTCTACTCGCTGCGCGGGACGATTCCGGCGCGGCGCGCCCGGACCGCGGCAATGAATTTCCGCCGGATTGTTTCGAACAGCGCATAGGGCAACTGGCCATGGGCTACGCTGGCCGCGTCGCCGGGCCGCGCCGGGCGAAGGTCAGGCCCTGGCCAGACGAACCGGTTGGCCTCAGAGAGCACCACCCAGCTACGCTCATCATCAAGACCAAGCCGGCTCTTGGTGGCCTGCGGAATCTCGACGGCCAGTCCTGAGTCGAAAGGCGGTGCATGGGTGACGGGCAGCACCGTAACCATGCGCTCCCCGGAATCCTCGGTGCTGACCAGGATAATCGCGCAAGGCCGGTCCTTGATGCCCTCCTCCCGGCTGCTGCCATATTCCTCCGCCCACAGATAGCTGTAGCGGATGACAAGACCGGGGACCGGTTCGGGGAACGGCACGCGCCTAGGGCGGGTCCACTTCGTCGTCGAAGACCGTGGCGGATTCCGGCGCGCGGGTCGCCTCAAGCGCGACGATGTCGGCGTCTGTGAAATCCTCCAAGCTCATCACCCGGCGATCGCGGCGCTTCAGGCGATGATATTCCTCGACCGAGATCATCACCGTGCGCTCGCGGCCGTTGCGCGTCACGGCCACCGGCTGGATCAGCGCCACGTCCTGATACCGGCCGATGTTGCGCTGAAACTCGGCCGCCGAGACCTTGATCATGTCGTTGAAATCTCCCCGCCTGAAGTCCCGCATTTTGCATGTGATCCATCACTTATGCACTTGTTTCCGCCTCAGCAAGGCAGCAGCGCGAGTCATCCACCCCCACGCCGGCCGATGTCGCGGCGGCAGAAGCCGTCGGGCCAATCGATCAGGTCCACCGCGCGATAGGCGCGCTCACGCGCCGCGGCGAGGTCGGCGCCGCGCGTGGTCACCCCGAGCACCCGGCCGCCATCGGCGATCAGGCGCTCGCCGTCACGCCTGGTGCCGGCGTGGAAGATTTTGACTTCCGGGTCATTCATCGCCCGGTCGAGGCCGCGGATCTCGCTGCCGCGTTGCGGATCGTCGGGGTAGCCCTTGGCCGCCATCACGACACACAGCGCGGCCTCGTCGTACCAGCGCAGATCGACTTGGCCCAAAATGCCGTCGCGCGCCGCGATCAGCGCCGGCAAGAGGTCGCTCTTCAGCCGCATGATCAGCACCTGCGCCTCGGGATCGCCGAACCGGACGTTGTATTCGAGCAGCTTCGGCCCCTCCTCGGTCAGCATCAGCCCGGCATAGAGCACACCCTTGAACGGAATTCCGTCGCGCTGCATCGCCCGCACCGTCGGCAGGATGATCCGCTCCATGACGGCGCCCTCGATCGCCGGCGTCACCATCGGGGCCGGCGAATAGGCGCCCATGCCGCCGGTATTGGGGCCGGTATCGCCGTCGCCGACCCGCTTGTGGTCCTGCGCCACGGCGAGCGGCAGCGCGGCGCTGCCGTCGACCAGCGCGAAAAAGCTCGCTTCCTCGCCACGGAGACACTCCTCGACGATGATCTCGGCGCCGGCCGCGCCGAAGCGGCCCTGCCCCAGCGCCGCATCGACCGCCGCGTTGGCCTCGGCGAGATCGGCGGCGACGGTGACGCCCTTGCCGGCGGTCAGCCCATCGGCCTTGACGACGATCGGGGCGCCCCGTTCGGCGATGTAGGCTTTCGCCGCAGCGGCATCGCGAAACCGGCGAGAGAGGGCGGTCGGGATCCCTTCGCGGGCGCACAGCTCCTTCATGAAGCCTTTCGAGCCTTCGAGCGCGGCCGCCGCTGCGCTTGGCCCGAACGCGGCGATCCCCGCGGCTTCGAGCGCGTCGACGAGCCCGCCGACGAGCGGCGCCTCGGGGCCGACCACGACGAAATCGATGGCGGCACGGCGGCAGAAGGCGATGATGCCCTTGGTGTCGCCGGAGGCAACCGCGATGCATTCCGCCTCCTCGGCGATGCCGGCATTGCCCGGCGCGCAGTAGAGGCGATCGACCAAGGGCGAGGCGGCGATCGCCCAGGCGAGCGCATGCTCCCGCCCGCCCGAGCCGATGACGAGGACGCGCATCAGCAGACCCCTGAAAGCGTCATTCCGGGATGCCGCGCAGCGGCAGGCCCGGAACCCATATTCCAGAGGCCTATGTTTATGGGTTCCGGGCTCGGCCCTTCAGGCCGCCCCGGAATGACAGCCCTATTTTGCACCCGCATCGCGCTTGTCTCCCGGCTCGGCTAAGATGGCGCCATGAACGATCTGCCGCTCACCGCGCCGCCCGCATCAGGTCCCGGCTCGAACCTGCCGGAGTATACCGTCTCCGAACTCTCGCTCGCGCTCAAGCGCTCGATCGAGGACGGGTTCGGTCAGGTCAGGGTGCGCGGCGAAATCTCCGGCTTCAAACGGCACGGCTCGGGGCATTGCTATTTCGCGCTCAAGGATGCCGATGCGGTACTCGACGCGGTGTGCTGGCGGATGACCGCGATTCGCCTCGGCCTCAAGCCCGAGGACGGGATGGAGGTGGTGTGCAGCGGGCGGCTGACTACTTATCCCGGCCGCTCGAAATACCAGCTCGTCGTCGACACGATCGAATTGGCCGGCAAGGGTGCGCTGCTGCGCCTCCTGGAGGAGCGGCGCCTGCGCCTCGCCGCCGAGGGCCTCTTTGCCGCCGAGCGCAAGCAGCTTCTGCCGTTTCTACCCGCGGTGATCGGCATCGTCACCTCGCCGACCGGGGCCGTGCTCCGCGACATCCTGCATCGCCTCGCCGACCGGTTTCCGCGCCATGTGCTGATCTGGCCGGTCGCGGTGCAGGGCGAAGGCGCGGCATCGCAGGTCGCCGCGGCGATCGACGGGTTCAACCGAATCGTGGCGGGGGGGCCGCTCCCGCGCCCCGATCTGATCATCGTCGCGCGCGGCGGCGGCAGCCTCGAAGATCTGATGGCGTTCAACGAGGAAATCGTCGTGCGCGCCGCCGCCCAATCGGCGATCCCGCTGATTTCCGCGGTCGGCCACGAGACCGACACGACCCTCATTGACTTTGCCAGCGACCGCCGTGCGCCGACCCCGACCGCCGCCGCCGAGATGGCGGTGCCGGTGCGGCTCGACCTCGTCGCCGATCTCGCCGGCAAGTCGGCGCGCCTCGCCGGCGGCCTCTCGCGGCTTTTCAGCGAGCGCCGGCTGCATCTGAGCGGCCTCGCGCGCGGCCTGCCCGACCCGCAGGATCTGCTGGGCGCCGCCGCACAGCGGCTCGACGACCGCAGCGAGCGGCTGCGCCTCGCGATCGGCACGCGCTTTGCCGCGGCGCGGCAGCGGCTTGATCTCGCCGCTTCCGGTCTGCGGCCGACCGTCCTCGCCGCCGATGTTGCGCGGGCGCGCGACCGGTTCGGCGATGTCGAGCGGCGCCTGGCGGCCGCGATCGCCCGCTGTCTCGAAGGTAAGCGCGACGCCACCGACAATTTCGCCGGCCGGCTCGCGACCCATTCGGAGCGTCACGAAAGCCTCCTGGCGCGCGGCTATGTCGTGGTGCGCGACGGCGCAGAGCGGGTCGTCACCGATGCGGTGAAGGTCAGGCCCGGCGCGGCATTGGAGCTCGAATTCTACGACGGCAAGGTCGGAGTCATCGCCGGCGGCTCGCGCCGGCCGGTCCGCCGCTCGGTGCCCCCGGTCGGTCAAGGCAGCTTGTTTTGAGGGGAGAGTAGGGTATGCGGCCTTCCGGACGGACCCCCGAGGCGATGCGCCCGGTCGCCCTGGAGCCCGGTGTCGCCAAATACGCCGAAGGCTCGTGCCTCGCGCGGTTCGGCGACACTCATGTGCTGTGCATGGCGACCGTCGAGGAGCGGGTGCCGCCGTTTCTGCGCAATACCGGGCGCGGCTGGGTCACCGCCGAGTACGGCATGCTGCCGCGCTCAACGCATAGCCGCACCGACCGCGAGGCGGCACGCGGCCGGCAGAGCGGACGGACCCAGGAAATCCAGCGCCTGATCGGGCGCAGCCTGCGCGCAATCACCGACCTGACCGCGCTCGGCGAACGCCAGATCCGCATCGATTGCGACGTCATCCAGGCTGATGGCGGCACCCGCACGGCCGCGATCACCGGCAGCTATGTCGCGCTCTACCAGGCGCTCGCGAAATTGTGCGCGGCCGGCCTCTTGCCGAAGATGCCGCTCAACGACAGCGTCGCCGCGATCTCGTGCGGTGTGTGCGATGGCATCGCCGTGCTCGACCTCGATTATGCCGAGGATTCAAAGGCGATGACCGACGCCAATTTCGTGCTGACCGGCAGCGGCGGGTTCGTCGAAATTCAGGCGACGGCCGAGGGAGCCCCGTTCGACGAAACGAGCTTTGCGCGGATGGTGGCGCTCGCCCGCCTCGGAATCGCCGAGCTGACCCGGCAGCAGCGCGTCGCGCTCGGCTTGTCCTGACCGATGTCACGCCGTCTTGATCGCGGCGAGCGCCTGGTCATCGCCAGCCACAACCGCGGCAAGCTCGATGAGATCGCCGCGCTGCTCAGGCCCTTCGGCGTCGAGACGATCGGGGCCGGTGCGCTCGGTCTCCCCGAGCCCGAGGAGACCGGCGCGAGCTTCGAGGAAAACGCCGCGCTCAAGGCGCGCCTGGCCGCTGACGCCGCCCACCTGCCGGCCCTTGCCGATGATTCGGGGCTGGTCGTGCCGGCGCTCGGCGGCGCCCCCGGCATCTATTCGGCGCGCTGGGCCGGCCCCGACAAGGATTTCCGCATCGCGATGGAGCGGGTGCAGCGCGAACTGGGGGAGAAAGACCGCCGCGCGCATTTCGTCGCCGTGCTCGCGCTGGCGTGGCCTGATGGCGAGATCGCTCTCTTCCGCGCCGAGGTACACGGCCGTCTCACCTGGCCGCCCCGCGGCGAGCGCGGGTTCGGCTACGACCCTATATTCGTGCCGGAGGGATACGAGATGACCTTCGGGGAACTGGACGCCGCAAAGCGCCGGATCAGCCATCGCGCCCGCGCCTTCGAAAAGCTGGTGGAGGCATGCTTTTGAGCCGGAGGCTCCAACCGAGCCCCCTCGCCCCCATCGGGAGAGAGGGCTGGGGTGAGGGGGCGTCGGCCCGGGAATCTCTCGCCATTTATATCCATTGGCCGTTCTGCCGGTCGAAATGCCCGTATTGCGACTTCAACAGCCATGTCCGCGAGGCGGTCGATTGGGAGCGCTGGACCCACGCGCTGATCGCCGATCTCGAGCACCAGGCCGCGCTAGCGCCTGACCGCGCCGTCGCCTCGATCTTCTTTGGCGGCGGCACGCCGTCCTTGATGATGCCCGAGACGGTTGCCGCGCTGGTCGCGCGGGTCAAGGCGCTGTGGCCGGTCGCGGCCGATCTCGAAGTCAGTTTGGAGGCCAACCCCAACTCGGCCGAGGCCGAGCGCTTCGCCGGCTTTGCCGCCGCCGGGATCAATCGGCTGTCGCTTGGCATCCAGGCGCTCGATCCGGCGGCGCTGCGTTTTCTCGGACGCGGTCACGACCGCGACGAGGCGATCGCGGCGATCCGCCTCGCCCGCGCCAGCTTCGCGCGCTATTCCTTCGACCTGATCTATGCCCGGCCCGGCCAGAGCGCCGCCGACTGGGAGGCCGAACTCGGCGAGGCGCTGAGCCTCGCGGGCGAGCATCTCTCGCTCTACCAGCTGACGATCGAGCCCGGCACCGCCTTTGGCAACCGGGCCGCCCGCGGCGAGGTTCTCGCCGCCGACGAGGAGACCGGCGCGGCATTGTTCGAGGCGACGCAGCTTCGCCTCGCGGCCGCCGGATTGCCGGCCTATGAGATTTCCAACCATGCCCGGCCCGGCGCCGAGTGCCGCCACAACCTCGCCTATTGGCGCTACGAGGATTATCTCGGCATCGGCCCCGGCGCGCATGGAAGGGTGACGCAGTGCGCCGGCAAGCTCGCGACCCGCCAGCTTCGCACCCCGGAAGCCTGGCTGACCGCGATCGAAACCAGCGGCACCGCGATCGACGAGCTGACCCCGATCGCGCGCGAGGAGGCGATCGGCGAGATGCTGATGATGGGTTTGCGGCTCGTCGAAGGCGTCGCGCGCCAGCGCCTCGAAGCCGTCGCCGAGCGCCCGGTCGAGCAATTGTTCGCCGACGCGCTGCCGCGGCTCGTCGACGGCGGTTTCGTCACCCTCGATGGCGAGCGTCTCGCCGCCACCGCCGCCGGACGCCAGCGGCTCAACGCGGTGCTCGGCGCGCTGCTCGCCTGAAACGGTGGGTTTCGCTGTGCTCAACCCACCCTACCGCGCCTATGTCGTAGGATGGGTTGAGCGACGCGAAACCCATCATCAATATGAAAAATCCTGGAAGTTCTGCGGCGCCGGGCTGACCACGATTTTGCCGCGGGGCGTGATTTCGAGCACCGCGAGGCCGCGCTGCACCAGCCCTTGCGAGGTGAAGCGGAACAGCCCGTCGACGCCGGTGAACCCGCTCGGGTTGAGGATCGCCTCGTGCGAGAACGGCTCGCCGCTCTTGCCGAGCACCGCGGCGAGCGCGGCGGCAT
>WNFF01007923.1_pt1 | contig 11412 bp, 9 predicted proteins | sample 5400441 | NCBI WGS metagenome assembly WNFF01 (sample SAMN13153345, study PRJNA577476) | soil metagenome | isolation source: 120 cm saprolite under Douglas fir tree site 2 hole 3 replicate 1 | place: USA:California | collected 2015-04-18
TATCTGACCCTGGGCCTGGTGGCATGGCTTGAGCCGTGTACCTCCTACGACCTGAAGCGTGAAGTGGAACGGACCGTCAGCCACTTCTGGACGTTCTCCCACACCGCCCTCTACCAGGCCCCCCCGCAACTCGCCGCCGCCGGGCTGCTCCTGGAAGAACAAGAAGACACCGGCCGCCGCCGCCGCCTCTACCGGCTCACCCCCGAAGGCCGCGCCGAACTGCTGGCCTGGCTCGAGGAAACCTCCGCGCACCCCATCGAGCTGCGCGACCTCGCCCTGCTCAAACTGGTCCTCCTCGGCCCGCACGCCAGCCCCGGCCAGACCTACGCCCTGGCCAACTCCCAAGCCGACTACCACGCCCGCCGGCTCGAGGAGTTCAAGGAACTGGCCGCCCGCTACCGCCCCGAACCCGCCCACCCCACCCGGCTCGCCGCCCTCCGGTTCGGCATCAAATGGGAAGAAGCAGCCCTGGAGTTCTGGACCGAACTCGCCCGCGACGAAGCCGACAACCTCCAGGCAGGCACCGGAAGCACACCCCGCAGAGACAGCGATTTCACATCGAAGCTCGTTGCCAGGCACGTGGGCGAGCGCGCATAGGGCTGACACCGTCGAGTCGCTGATGACCGAGAGCGGCATTGCATCGAACGCGCCGCGGTCGAGCCGCATTACACCTGAGCCCCGTGCCCAGCTCTGCGGCCAGCCGAGGATCGGTCCCGTCGTACCGGCCGCCGTACGGTCAGCCCAGCTCGCGCTTGAGGATCTTGCCGGTCGCCGTCATGGGCAACGTGTCGCGGAACTCCACGACGCGCGGGTACCTGTCCGCCGGTAAAGCCGCCGCGCACCAAGCCACCAGCTCCTGCTCTCCGATTGCCGACCCTCGGGAACGGATGACATAGGCCTTGATTTCCTCGCCGTGCTCGTCATGGGGCACCCCCGTCACGCTGGCCAGGCTTACCTGCGGGTGAGCCATGAGGACCTCTTCGATCTCGCTCGGGTAAATGGTCACGCCGTCGCGGGTGATCACGTCCCTCGATCGGTCAATGATGTGGTAGTCACCTTCGTCGCATCGGCGGCCGATGTCCCCGGTGCGGAACCAGCCGTCGCACATGACCTCAGCGGTCTCGGCCGCCTTGTTGTAGTAGCCCTTCATCACGTTGTGGCCGCGGATCGCGACCTCGCCGGGGCCCGCACCGTCGATGTCGTTCCAGTTCGGATCGACGAGCTTCATCTCAACGCCCCAGATGGGCTGGCCGGTCGAGCCCGGCTTAATCGGCTGGTCGGGCCTGCTGAACGACGTGGCATAAGACGTCTCCGACAGGCCGTACCCTTCGAGCACCTCAACGCCGAACCGTTGCGCGAACCGGCTGCGCACCGCCGCCGGGAGCGCCGCACCACCGCAGAGCGCGACGTTGAGGTCGGCGGCGATCTGCTCGATGTTGACGTGCTCGGTGCCCTCGGTGGTAAGCAGGGACCAGTACATGGTGGGCCCTCCGGCCATGAACGTGACGTGTTCCCGCTGCATAACGGCCAAGGCGGCCAGCGGTTCAAAATCCGGCAGCATCACCAGCGTGGCCCGCCGGTACAGGCCCATGTTCATGCAGACGGCCTGGCCGAAGGAGTGGAAGAGCGGCAGAGCCGCCAGAACCTTGTCGTGGGCCGCTCGCGGGAACAGCGAGTCCATGATAATCGCGTTCAGGAGCATGCTCATGTGACTCAACTCGACGCCCAAGGCGAGCCGGTGGGGACTGCTGCTCCCGTAGAGGATCACCGCGGTATCCCCTGGATCGGTCGCCGCCGAACCGAAAACCGCGGAATGGCCAACTACCACCTGCCGTAGCACCTCGGCCCCGGCGACCAGCGAGGCCTTGGAGGCCCAGTCGGCCGGGATCACTATGAAGTGCTCACAGGATGCGGCCCGCTGGAAGCCGGTGAATCCCCGCTCACCGATCGGCAGGTCAGCTGTCCCCTCGAAGCAGAAAAAGATCTTCGCATCGGAGTCGTCAAGATGGTGGGCGAACTCCCACGAGTCAAGCAGGGTGTTGAGCGGCACGGCCACCGCGCCCGCCTTGAGGATCGCAAAGTAGATCACCGGAAATTGCGGCAGGTTGGGGCAGCACAGGGCGACCTTGTCACCGAGACCGATCCCGCGCGACCGCAGCAGGTTCGCCACCTGGTTCGCTGCCGAGTTCAGCATGGCGTACGAAAGCCGCGCACCGCCCCACACGAGTGCGTGGCGCCGCGGCACCTCGCGCGCGGAGTCCTCCAGGATCGCGGAGAGGTTAAACATCTCGAAACCCCCGGCGGTGTCATTGCGGACATATGTACACATACTGTCAAATCTGCGTCCGGTTCCGTACACACGTAACACGTCGCGGCCGCGTCACCCGTCGGCGGTCCTCCGCGGCCAGGTCCCTATCACGCGGACATGCTGGTACCCCCGTCCAGGCGGAGGTTCTCGGCCGGAGGCGCCTGATATATGGCGGCGAGCCGCTGACCCACCCCCGCGCTTGGCTGCCGATGCGGATGCGAACTCACGCACTCCCGCCCGACACCCTCGGCCGGACACGGTCCTGCCTAGTCACTATGAGCTTTGCCGCGACCGCTTTGTTGACTGCGTCGATTCGAGAGACCGCGCCGAGCTTGACGAAGATGTTTCGCAGGTGGCGTTTCACTGTGGCCTCGCTAAGGCCAAGGTGGGAAGCGATCTGCATGTTGCTCAGCGCCTGCGCGGTCAGCCCAAGAACCTCCAGTTCACGTTCGGACAAAACCCCTGAGTGGGCATCCTGAACGTTAGCGAGACTCTCACGGGAGACCTGGAGGATGATCCTGCCGTCGTCTGCGCGGGCGCTGCGTACCGCCGCCACCAACTCCTGACGATGAACACTCTTGACCAGGTAGCCGCGGATCCCGGCCGCGACCAGGCTGCGCAGCAGTTGCGGCCCGTCATACATGCTCAAGATGATCACTTGGGAGTTTGGCGAGGCACGATGGATGCGGGTGACCGTCACTGTGGCATCGTCACCGGGGATTTCTACGTCGAGCAGGACGACACGTGGACGCGTTCTGGTGGCGAGCGCAACGGCACCGGCACTGTCACCGGCCTCTCCGACGACAATCATGTCGCTCTGCGCCTCGAGAATCCCACGCACCCCCTCGCGGAATAGGGCATGGTCGTCGACGATCGCGACACTGATGCGGTCAGGTCGTTCCGTCATCGCGCCTGCCTGCGAGCGGTACAGCCAGCTCGACTTGGGTTCCCCAGCCGGGCTTGGACATTATACTGATGCTCCCGCCCATCAGGTCGGACCGTTCCCGCATGGAAAGCAGGCCCCCACGCGCGGAATCCTGTGCTGTGATATCGAACCCGGAGCCGTCATCCTCGACCCATGCCCTCAGCTCGGCCGGCGCGATGTCTACGCGAATGAGGACGATCGTCGGATCACCGTGGGCCAGAGCGTTCCGAATGGCCTCTCTGATGATGAGAAATGACTCGTCCCGGATGGCGGGCGACGCCCAGGTCTCATCGCCGTTAACCTGCAGGCGGAGGGCCACCGTGATGCCGGCCACCGAGTCAAGATAGCTGGCTAGCGCCTTCTCCAGGCTCTTCAGCGGCTCCTGCAGCCCCAGCTCGGAGGTGACGGCCCGTAGGTTCTCCAAGGCCTCCCGGATGGCCTCCTCGGCGGCTTGAACCCGGTTCGCAGCCGTGAGCGGATCCTTCTGGTGGATCTGATAAAGATCGAGCTGCCGGTGCGCGGTGGTCAGCGAATGCCCAATGCGGTCATGAAGCTCCCGGGCGATGCGCCGACGCTCGCTGATATGGGCCTCGTTGATCTCGTTGAGCAGGTGCCCGGAGTACCCGCTCGTCGCTTCCCGGATTCGCATGCTGATGATCTCGTTCAAGGTGAGCGCCATGAGCAGCAATGAACCGTCCGTCCCCAGTTCGCGGGCACCTGCCTTGAGGACGATCTCGAAGAAGGCCGCCGCTGCCCGTAGCGACTCATGGGGATGAACCCCGCCTGCCGCACGGGTCCTGCCAATGTCCCAGGCCAGCAGCCGGTCTCCCGCCACCGAGACGGTGCCGGCCCGGAGGCTGTGCACGACGTCGGAAAGGATCTGCCCGCCGTGCGCCAGAACCTGTTCCCGAGCCTGCGGATCGCGCAGAAGCGAGCTGCCGACCTCCGTCAGAACGTGCTCATAGGTGGCCAGAATCTCTGCCCGGTCGGCCTCCAGGCGCGATGCCAAGCGCGCGTCCCCGCCGGAGCCGAAGATCTCGGGCACAGGGTTCTCCTCGTTAACCGACGGATCCACCACCATCCTCGTGGAGCGCCTTCAGATACGCAACGTTACCTGGGCGGCAGCTGCCAGGAGCACGGCAAGATTGATCATGTATTGGGTCACCATAAAGGTACGGTACGGCCTTCGCCGCCGTTTCTTGCTGCCCCGCGACACGTTGCTAAGACTCAGGACCGCCACCGCGATCGCGCCAGCTAGCTGCATCGTCGCGAGCCACCACAGCGCCGGAGTGACCAGCAGGGCCACGATCAAGAACGTGCCACCGATCGCCAGGGCGAGGATCGAGATAAGGAGCCGGAGTAACGGCTCATTGACTACGACGGCCAGGGTCCGGCGACCGGCTTCGGCGTCACCTTGGACGTCCGGGAGATCTTTTGTCAGCGCCCCCACCACGCCGATCCACAGTGACATCGCCAACGCGAACACGGTCAACACGAGGCTCAGATCCGCGCCGCCTTGACCGGTGTATGCAGCCTTTCCACCGTAGTACGCGAGGAGCCCGGAGGATATCCCGGCGACCGCTGTCCCGAAGGAATGGCGCTTTAGATACCACGGCGGACCCGAGTAGAGGTATCCGATCGCGAGGACGACTGTCACAGCCACGGCGATCCCTGGCCCGAGCGCCATCGCCCCGGCCAGGGAGAGGGCGGCCGCGCCACCGGCCACGCGGAGCGCGACCCGAGGTGGCAGCGCGCCGCGGGCCAGCGGCCGCCGCGAACCGTTGATCCGGTCCTCGTGCAGGTCCATGAGGCCGTTCAGCAGGTAGCAGGAGAAGATTGCGAGCTCGATGGTGACCGCGCCCCCGGCCATCGCCATTAGGTGCCCGTGACCGTGCCCGGACGCGGCGCCCAGGACGGCCCCGGCGAGGAATCGCAGCAGAGTGATGAGGAGAACGCTGGGCCGGGCCTCGGCCAGACAGAGCCCCGCGATCAAGATCGGCGAACGCCTGGATTCGCGCGCGACCGAAGTGCTAGTCGATTCGCGCGCGACAGAAGTACTGCTCATGGGCCGAAGTTATGACCGGTTCGGGCTAGCCTCGACTGAATTGGATTAAAGGTTGTACCTCATCTACAACCTTCGATATCGCCAATGATTCTCACGGTTCGGTGAAGGTCCACGTTCGTTAGCTTTCCTTGTCAACCAGGCAGAATCTGCCTAGCTTGGACCTTGGCTACAGTGACTATCGGCCGAACCGAGATGCTATGACGACGGAATTCAAGGTTCTCGGACCGTTGGAGGTAATCAACGGCAATCGTGACTGCACTCCGTCTCCGGCCAAATTGCGCATGGTCCTTGCATGCTTGCTGCTTAACGCTAACTATGCAGTCAGTGTAAATTGCCTGATCGACGAGCTATGGGATCACGATCCGCCGAAGACTGCGGTGACCACGGCCCAGACCTACATCTACCAACTCCGCCGGATGGTCGCCCGCGAGAAACTGGCCGGGCCGGACTCGGAACTCATTGTGACCAGGTCGGCGGGTTATGTCCTGCGGATCGAGCCGAGGCAGCTGGACGCGAACGTCTTCAACCAGCTGGTTCAGCAGGGCCGTGCCGACCTCGGCGGTGGCCGCCCGGGTGCGGCCGCCGCCGTCCTCAGGAACGCGCTGGGCATGTGGACAGGTCCGGTGCTGGCCGACGTCACCAGGGGGCGCCTCATGGAAGGCCGGGCCGTCGCCCTGGGTGAGCAGCGTCAGTATGCCCTCGAATTGCGCATTGAGGCTGATCTCAGGCTGGGCCAGCATCGTGAGATGATCGGCGAACTACGGAGTCTGGTGGCGATCCATCCATTCAATGAGTGGTTCCACAGCCGGCTTATCGCCGCGCTCAGCCGAGCAGGAAGGCGCAGCGAGGCACTTCAGGCCTACCAGGCGCTCCGGGTCCTGCTGAAGACCGAGCTTGGCTTGGAGCCCACGCCCGATCTTCTGCGTCTCCAGCAGGAGGTGCTGGGGGCCGGCACTCCGGGACCGGAAATGCTGGCCCGCTCATGCTCGTAACTGTCTGGGTGACTCTGTGGAACGGCAAGACAGGGGAGGGACTATGAATGGCAGCAGTGGATCGTGGCGGAAGTACACTCCTCTACGTCCCATCGTGCTCGCCGACCGTACCTGGCCGGACAATGCGATCCAGACCGCGCCTAGGTGGTTGTCCACCGACTTGCGCGACGGCAACCAGGCGCTGGCCACGCCGATGAGCCCGGTGCGCAAGCTGACGATGTTCGAGTTGCTGACAGGTCTCGGATACAAGGAGATCGAGGTCGGCTTTCCCTGCGCAAGCCAGGATGACTTCGATTTCGTCCGTTTGCTGATCGAACAGGACCGGATCCCGGACGACGTGCGGATATCGGTACTCGTGCCATCGCGTGCGGAACTTATACGGCGCACAATGGAGAGTCTCGTCGGCGCGGCGCGTGTCACCGTTCATGTCTACAATGCGACCGCGCCACTGTTCCGCCGCGTGGTGTTCGGTATCGACCGGCGCCAGTGCCGGGAACTCGCGGTCCGGGGTGCGCAGACCGTGGTCGAACAGGCCGAGCGGCTGCTCGGTGACTGCGATGTTGGCCTTGAGTACTCCCCGGAGATCTTCAACGAGACCGAGCCAGATTTCGCTCTAGAGGTCTGCGAGGCGGTCATGGACATCTGGCTGCCGGGACCAGGTCGCGAGACAATCCTCAACTACCCGTCGACAGTGGAGCGGTCGCTGCCGAACGTGTTCGCCGACCAGATTGAGTGGCTGGACCGCCAGCTGTCCAGGCGGGAGCATGTTTGCCTGTCGGTCCACCCTCACAACGATCGCGGCAGCGCCGTGGCCGCGGCGGAACTCGCCCAACTGGCGGGCGCGCAGCGCGTCGAGGGCTGTCTGTTCAGCAACGGCGAGCGAACGGGCAACGCCTGCCTCGTCACGCTCGGCATGAACCTGTTCTCGCACGGGGTGGATCCGCGAATCGATTTCTCCGACATCGACTCGATCCGGCGCACCGCCGAATACTGCTACCGTCTGCCGGTGCCGCCGCGTCACCCCTACGCCGGCGATCTTGTCTACACTGCCTTCTCCGGGTCGCACCAAGACGCGATCAACAAGGGCTTCGAGGCGCTCGAACGCGAGGCCGTGGCGGCCAACCGTGGCGTCAGCGAGCTGCCGTGGGAGGTGCCCTACCTGCCCATTGACCCCAAGGACGTCGGCCGCAGCTACGACGCCGTGATCCGGGTGACCAGCCAGTCCGGGAAGGGCGGCGCCGCCTACGTCATGAAAGCCTGGCACGCGCTCAACCTTCCGCCCGGCCTGCGGATCGACTTCGCGAGGGTAGTCCAGGCGCGGGCGGACGCTACCGGATCGGAGCTGACGCCGACGCAGATGTGGCGGCTCTTCAGCGAGGAATACATCGTCGATGCTGGGCCACCGTCGGGTACCGATTCCGGTCAACGTCCCCGGCCCGACCCGGGCCGAATGGTCGCCGTGCTGTATCTCGATGGCCGCACCCGCGGGCTCGACGACGGACATGCCCAGCTGGATCACGCTCTTGCGGCGGCGCTCGCCGCGCAGGACGTCGAATTGCGGGCGGTGCACATGGCGGACGTCCCCCCGCCGTGGGCCGCGAACCCGCATCCCGAGATCGCTGTCTACGCGGAATGCGCTGCTGACGGCCGAACGACCTGGGGGGCGGGCATCGGCCTGGGCGTGCAGACCGCGGCAGGCTCAGCGATCCAGTCGGCGATCCGCCGTGCGAACATCGGGCGACTGGTCAAGGCGAGCCACTGACTCCGCCATGACCTGGTCACCGTCGGCGGCTAACCGAGGCGGGCGGGAAGAGCGCCGTCAGCCGGTCATGCTCAGTGGCGCTGAGTTGCACAGTGACCGCGGATGCGTTCATCTCGAGGTGCAGGAGGTTACGTGTGGACGGAACCGGCACCACGTCGTGGCTCCCCGACAATGTCCAGGCGAGGGCGAGCCGGGCGAGGCCGATGTCCAGGTCGGCAGCGACCTGCTCCATGGCCCGAATCAGCTGTCGGCTGCGCGAGAAAGCGTCTGGCCCGAACCGTGGGTCGCTGCGCCGGTAGTCGGTCGGCCCGAAGGCGTCCGGCTTGGTGATCTTGCCGGTCAGGAACCCGCGGCCGAGCGGTCGGCATGCCACTACGCCGACGCCCAGCTCGCGGGCGACGTGCAGAACGTCGGCCGCCGACCGCTGGTCCCACAGGGAATACTCGGCGGCGACCGCGCTGACGGGATGCACTGCGTGCGAACGGCGCAACTGACTCGGCGAGACTCCGGATAGGCCGATGTAACGAATTTTCCCGGCCTGGACCAGCCCCGCCAGCTGCCCCGCGCTTTCCTCGACGGGCACCTGCGGGTCCACCCCAGCAAGGTAGTAGAGGTCGATGTGGTTAACGCCGAGCCGACGCAACGACGCGTCACACGCCTGGGCCAGGTCGCGTCGCCTCACTATCGCCTGGCCAACCAGACGCTCGACATCACCGGCTGCGTAGAAGTCGGCGATGTCGAGCATTGTGATCCCGATGCCGAGCGCGTGACGCACCGTCCGGACGCTCTCTGCCTTGCTGACCGGCCCGTAACCGCCGGTGAAGGCGAGGCAGCCCAGCCCGATCGGCGTCGAGACGAGGCCGGCCTCGCCGATCTTCCTGGCCTGCATCGTCGTTATCCGCCCTTGAATCTATGGCCGCTGTTCAATTGTTCCGGGAGGTCCCTCAAGGATGGCTAGGAGACCGTTAGAGCGCTGGATCCCGCTCCGGTCCAGAGCGGCTTTGGCGTCGCCATCAGCATTGAGTATCAGCATGAGGCGTTGAGTATCAGCATGAGGCTTGGTAATAAAGAAGCAGGAGCTCTACTACTTTCGGAGTAGCCGATGATTTCTTTCGGGTAGTTTGCTTCTCTACCCTCATGGATTTCGCCTAGTTTGCGAGTGATAGGGGATCGCGGGTCCGCGAACTAAGGAGTGACAGGCCGTGCAACTGCTGGCCAATGTCGCAGGCCGGGACCGGGTCCTGACCGTACCAGAGGCTTCAGACCGCACCTCTACGGCATGCGACAAGCTGGCGCTGCGCATCGCCGGCGCCCGGCTGAACACCCGTCCGGAGGTCGCCGTGACCATGCTCGCCGAGCGGCTCGAAGACGAGCGGGGCCACGTTGAGGAAGTTGAGGAACTGGCGTTCGGTGACATGTCCATGCACCACCGGTTGTGGCCGAGCTACCGAGCACTCGATCCAGTGGTCCGCAGCGCCTTCCGCACGTTCGGATCCATCGGTGCGTCGCTATTCACCGATGCCACGGCCGAACAACTGCCCGGCCTGCGGAGGACGGCTATTGACCGGGTTATGGAGGACCTCGTACGCCGCAGTCTGTTGACGTCGGTCACTGCACCGGTGCTGCACCGGTGCCCAGCACGGCGTGCTGGTCAAGAACAGCTTGAGGTATCGTATGCCTTTTTCCGGGGTTAAGGGGAGTTGCTTCAGGATGTTAAATTTGTCTATTGTCCTGGAGGACTCTGCGCGGGGGGTGCCCGACCGCGACGCGCTTGTGCTCGGGGATACCCGGCTGCCATATGCCGCGGTGAACGCGATCGCGAACCAGGTCGCGAACCTGCTTCGGTCACGTGGCATCCGCCGTGGCGACAGGGTGGCGCTGTGCTGCCCGAACCTGCCCTGGTTTCCGATGGTTTACTTCGGCATCCTCAAGGCGGGCGCGGTCGCCGTACCACTGAACGACCTGCTCGAGCCGTGGGAGTTCGCCTACCATCTCGACGACTCAGACGCGCGGATGTTCTTCTGCTTCCAGGGCCGCGCTGACCTGCCCGGCGAGCGCGGGCTCGCCGACTTCCAGGGCCGCGCTGACCTGCCCGTCGGTGAGCGCGGACTGGCCGGCTTCCAGCACGCCGCTTCCTGCGAACACTTCATCGTGCTCCCGGACGACATCTTGCTCCCGGGCGACCCGGCCTCCACCTGTTCGCCGATCGCCGACGTCGAGGAGCTGTGGGCCACGATAAAAGACCTTCCGGTGACGTTCGAAACGGTGGCGACCGATCCGGCGGATACCGCGGTGATCCTTTATGGGAGCGGCACGAGCGGCCGGCCGGCCATTGGCGCCGAGTTGACCCATATGAACCTACTGCTGAACGCCATGATGACCGATTCCATGTTCACGCGGGCGCCCCACGACACCTATCTCGTGGCTCTGCCGCTGTTCCACTCCTTCGGCCAGAGCGTGTGCATGAACATGGGCTTCCTCCGGCGGGCCACGCTGGTGCTGCTCCCCCGGTTCGAGCCCGGGAAGGCGCTGGCGCTGATGGAGCGGCACACGGTGACGTTCCTGGCCGCCGTGCCGACGATGTACTGGGCCCTGCTCAACGTCGAGGGCGCGGAGTGCTACGACCTCAAGAAGATCGCGGCCAACCTGACGGTCGCGGTCGCGGGCGGCGCGGCACTGCCGGCGGTGGTGAGCAAGGGGTTCACCGAGCGGTTCGGCATCGACATCCTCGAGGGGTACGGCCTCTCAGAAACCTCCCCGGTCGCGGCGTTCAGCCGGTCCGACCGGCTCATCAAGCCCGGCTCGATCGGCAGCCCCATCTGGGGTGTGGAACTGAAGCTCGTCGACCCGAACTGGAACGACGTCGAGGGTCCGGGGCCCGGTGAGATCGCAATCCGCGGTCACAACGTCATGAAGGGCTACCACAACCGGCCCGACGAGACCGCACAGGTCATGCGCGACGGCTGGCTTCGTACGGGAGACATCGGCCGCCGCGATGACGACGGCTACTACTACATCATCGACCGCTCCCGGGATCTGATCATCCGCGATGGCGTCACTGTCTACCCGCGGGAGATCGAAGAGCTCCTCATGAAACACCCGCAGGTAAATCTCGCCGCCGTGGTGGGCGTGCCGCACGAACTGTACGGCGAGGAGATCAAGGCCTACGTCGTCCCTGCCTCCGGGTCGTTGATCTCCGCGAACGAGCTGCAGAAATGGTGTGCGGCCGCCTTGCCGGCCGACGGGTATCCGCGCCTCGTGGAGTTCCGCGACCGGTTGCCGATGACAGCCACGGGCAAGATCCTCAAGCGCGAGCTGGCCTGAAACTGGGGGGGACACATGCATCCCGGCGAATCGTTC
>WNFF01015360.1_pt1 | contig 11412 bp, 15 predicted proteins | sample 5400441 | NCBI WGS metagenome assembly WNFF01 (sample SAMN13153345, study PRJNA577476) | soil metagenome | isolation source: 120 cm saprolite under Douglas fir tree site 2 hole 3 replicate 1 | place: USA:California | collected 2015-04-18
TTTGCTCGAGGACGATCTGCTCTCCGACACGCTGCCCAAAAACCAGTTCGATTTCATAGTTGCGGTGGCGGTGGTCCATCACATGGCCTTCGACCGGGCGGTTGGCCAGATGGTGCAGCTGCTTCGTCCAGGCGGAACGGTCGCCATCCTCGGGCTGGCTCGCAACGGCGCCCCGGGCTCTTGGAGTCCATCGCCGAAGGATTATCTGTGGATGCCTCCGGCTCTTCTTTTCAACTGGTTTCAACGGGTCCGTTTTGGTTCATGGGATTCTGGGGCGCCGACGGCCGAGCCGGAGATGACCTACGCCGAAGTCATCAAACAAGCATCTGTGCAACTGCCTGGAGCTGAGCTAACCCGCCGCCTGCTGTTCAGGTACACGCTGTTCTGGCGCAAACCAGGGTGAGGTACTTGTGCGATTTGTTTAAAGGCTGACGGTCGCGCCGCTGGCGCTTGGGCTGGGCAGGTTCGCCACGGACCGCCGGATCGCCTGCCACGCGACGGCTATCACCCACGCGCAGTACGAGACGACCAGGAGCCGATTGGCCCAGCCGACCAGGGCCACCACGCCAGGAGGGATTGCCTGCGGAACCTGAGTCGGGAGACCACCCTGGGCATTCATGAACGTGGCGATCATGACGACGAATGTCACGGCGAGCAGGACCACGCTTGCCCAGGTGAGGTTGGCCGTCCAGAGCAAGGTGCCCCTGGCAGATGACCACAGCTCGGTCCGGCCGAGGGACACGCTGATCGACACTGCGGCAATCGGTAGGCCGATGATGCCAAGCACTCCGGCGATGGAGTGGCCCGGGTCGTGGTTGATGTCGAACAGGCCCCCCATCACGTCCCCGACGCCGGCAAAGACCAAAAACGCCAGCCCGAACTTGCCGAGCCGCGTGCTTGCAAGTGACCGTATGGCGTAGGCGAGCGCAAACGAGCTCAGCCCCCAACAGAGGAACATCAACGAAAGCACCCATTCGTAGTTGCCATTTCCATATTCACTGACCATGCGCCACGCTGGCGAGAATTCCGGGCTCAGCACATGCAGGGTCGCCAGCAACACGAGCGCTGCGCACGCGGCCCCGATCGCTGAAAACGCTGCCGGTCTCGAGATCTTCATCTCATTTCCTCCAATCACTTTGCCTTCCCCCTCGATGTCCGGTCGCCGTCTCTGGCGGCGGCCTCGTTCTCTTTGACTCGCGCCTGGACCACTTTCCGGATCAGGTCGACTGGCAACGGCTCGCCGATCGGGAACCGAGCGGTGGACGCGCCTGACAGATACGCGCTCAGCTCCTTCGTATATCTGTCCTGGGCCTTGCCAACCGCGTAGAGGCCGACGTGATTCTTGAAGGCCGCGAAGTACACCAGGCGCCCGCGGTAGTTGTAGGACGGCATGTCGTAACTGATCCTTTCCTCTGCTTTCGGCGCCGCGGCCGTTATCACCAGGCGAAGCTGTCGAAGGATCGGCTGCGCCGGCATGGGAGCCGCCGCTATGTACGCGTCAACACTTTTCGCTGTCATTTGAATCTCCTTCTCAGCGGAGCGAGACCGCCACCTGCTCGAGGTGGTCCATCTGCTCCTGCATTCCAACCTCCATCCCCGAGTCGATGACCGCATCACGGATCGCCCGGCTCGTGTGCTGCGCGAGGATGGTGAGGGTTGTGCGGCCATTCTTTTCGGTGAACGTGTTCGTGTTCACCACCGCGGCTTCTTCCGCGTCGGGCATGCCCTCGAAGACCTCGGTCGAGACGATGCGCTCGTTGGGGACGATCTCGCGGTATTCGCCATGGAATGCGACCTCGAATCCCTTGTTCGCCCTCATCACGTAACGCCACCTGCCACCGACGCGTAGATCGACTTCGGCGATCGTCACCTCACCTCGGTCTCCACTCCACCACTGCTTGATGAGCTCGGGCATGGTAAATGCCTTGTAGACCAGGTGTTTTGGGGCGTCGAAGTCCCGGGTGATCAGAATCTGCGTGTCCGTTGGGAGCGTCACAACTGCCTTGCGGCTAACCATTGCCATCCTCCTTGTCATGTTTTTTGAGTTCCTCCAACACGCCGTCCAGCCGATCGAATCGCACAGACCACGACGGCTCGTAGCTCTTAACCCAGTCGTGGATGGGCTTGAGGGGGTGACCGACGAGCCTGTACAGGCGCTGGCGCCCGACATCGCGCCTGTCCACCAGCCCCACCTCCCTGAGCACCCGCAGGTGTTTGGACACCAGGGGCTGCGCCACGCCGAGCACGGCGACGATGTCGTTCACGGGTCGTTCGCCGCCGGCGAGGATGTCCAGGATCTGCCGCCGCCGGGGTTCGGCCACCGCGTTGAACGCATCGGCTGTGGTCGCTGCTCTAGCCATACGGGAATCATATACCTATATAGGAATATGTCAAGAGTCAAGCACGGGTGCCAGGATTTGCGGACGGTGCCTCCCTTGCCCGACCGGCAGCCGTCACGCCTCACAGCCGTGCTGCTCTACGGAGGCGCAGCCGTCGGCGCAATTGCCCTCCACCTTGCGACCAATGGCACGCTGGGCTTCCATACCGATGAGCTCTACTACCTCTCTGCTGGCCGCCATCCAGCGTTCGGATATGTCGACTTCCCGCCCGTCGTCCCGCTCCTCGGCCGGCTAGAGACCGAACTCCTCGGGGTCAGCCCCTGGACCCTTCGTGTGCTCCCATCGCTGATGGGCGGTTTCCTCGTCGCACTCTCCGGTCTCTACGTCCGCCGGCTGGGCGGCTCGCTGCGGCTCCAGGGAATAGCACTGCTCTCCGCCATTGCAGCGCCATTCCTGCTCGGTTCGAACTGGGTCTTTCAGACCGTGACCTTCGACCAGGTGACGTGGATGGTCGCAATGTACTGGTTGCTCTGTCTCGTCAGCGATAGACGGCCCAGGTACTGGATCTACCTGGGCGTCACGCTGGGGATCGGGCTCGAGGTGAAATACACCATCGTCGGTCTCATCTTGGGTATCGGCACCGCCATCCTTCTCACCCCTTCGTTGCGGACGGAGCTGCGGACCAGGTACCCCTGGATAGCCGCGGCGATGGGCCTGCTCATCTGGGCGCCGAATCTCGCCTGGCAGGTCAGCGAGGGGTTCCCCTCCCTCATCTATATCGCCAACCATCGCGGCAGCGGCGGCGGACCGGTGGTCTACCTCATCGAGCTCGGCGTTTACTTTTTCTTTCTTCTTCCTCTGTGGCTGACCGGCATGGTTGCTCTATTCCGCAGCCCGCTGCTGCGCCCAATCGCGATCGCTTCTGCCGTTCCGCTGCTCCTCTTCCTCTTCGTGGGCAAGTCTTACTACGCGGCCGGGACGATTCCGATCGCCATGGCCCAAGGGCTCATGGCGATCTCCCGTATCGAGCGCCCAAAGCTTCGCTCCGGCCTTCAGATCGCTGTCGTTGTCGCGAGCGTGCTGGAATTTGTCGCTTTCTTCTTTCTCGTCGTCCCGGTCACGCCACCAAGTCGAATTCACACAACCAATCTCGATTCCGTGAACGAAGTATTTGCTGACAGCGTGGGCTGGGACGCCATCGCGAAGCAGGTGACAACGATCTACGACGATCTCCCCCCGTCGGAGCGCGCCAACACGGTCATCATCTCGGCCTACTACGGCGTGCCCGGGGCGCTCGAGGTCTACGACAGTCCGAACGTCCGTCCCGTTGCTGTCAGTCCACACCTGAGTGCCTTCTACTGGCTGCCGAACAATCTGACGGCGACCTACGCGCTGATGGTGGATTACAAACCGTCTGAGGTGGAGTGGATGTGCACGTCACCACAACTCATCGCGCATCTCACCGTGCCGTACAACGTCAAGGGCTTGGAGCAAGGCGCTCCAGTCACCTTCTGCCAGCTCAAGGCTCCGATCCCAACCATCTGGGGAAGGCTGCGCAACTTCGCCTGATTGGTGGTGACGCTTACAGTCGGACCCGGCTCCTGCGCATCGCTTGGGCGGCGAGCGCAATGAGCGCGGTGGCGACGACGCCGAGGCTGTAGACCACCGTCGTGGTGTGCAGGCCAAATCGCGTGCTGGCATAGCCGGCGGCCAAGGCCGGGAGGCTGAACGCCAGGTAGGCGATGACGAGAGCGAACGCGAGGAGCTCGCTGCGCTCACCGGGCGCGGCGATGCGGGCCAGGGTCCCGAACGAGGCGAGGGCGGATCCGCCGAAACCGATGCCGGCCACGACCGTCCCGGCCGCAGCCAGGGCCACGGTGTGCGCTTCCACGCCGGCGAACGTCAATGCCGTCCCGCCCGCGAGCATGATCGCGCTGATCCATAAGACCCGATCGATCGGCCAGGCCCGCAATGCGAAGGCGGTCAGGGCGCCGGCGCCGCACAGCAGCGTGACGACGAGGCCGCCGATGAGGTGGTTGTGCAGGCCGAAAAGACCGGCCGCGACGGATGGCCCGAGCGAGAGGTACAGCCCGCCGAGCGCCCAGCTCGCCACGATGATCGGGACGATTCCAAAGACATCCGGGCGAAGACGGGCGGGAATGCCGAGGGTGGGTATCAGCGAGGCCACTGCACCGGCGCGGCGCGCCGAGGTCTCGGGCATGCGAGCAATGACCAGGCCCGCGAAACCGATCCCGACGAGCAGCAGGGCGAAGACGAGATGGGTCGGGGCGGGTGCGAACTGGACGAGCGCACCGCAGCCAACCGAGCCCACGGCCAGGCCGCTGATCGGCGCGACGCCATTGACGAGGCCGGCGCGGCCGGGTGCGTGAGGCGGGTTCAAGTCGACCAGCGTGGCTCCGAGGGTTGAGAACGCCGCCCCGGTGGCGATGCCCTGCACGACCCGAGCGACCAGAAGGACCGTGACGTCTCCCGCGATGATGAACAGGACAAAGGCCACGGCTTCGAGCGCGATCGCGGCAGCCAGCAATGGGCGGCGACCGACGTGATCGGAAAGGGCGCCGAGAACCAGCAGCGAGCCGATCAAGCCAACGACGTAGACCGCGAATATGAGGGTCAGCGTCGTGTCGGTGAAGCCCCACTCCTTCTGATAGACGACGTACAGAGGCGTCGGGGCGCTCGCCGCTGCCGCGAAGAGCACGAAGACGGCGGTGATCGCCGCGAAGGCGACCGGAAACGACAGGCGGCCCGAGCCGCCTGCAGCCGCCTTCTGAGGATCCGCGGTCGCGCTCAGTGCGATGGCCGGGCCTACTTTTCGGCGAGCGCCGGGCGGGCGGCCGCGACGATGTCGGTCAGCTCCCTGACCACGCCGAGCTGCTTTTCGCGATCCAGGACGCCGACCGGCGTGAGTACCTGCACGCGGACGTAATTGCTGTCACCGGCAACGTTGGACAGCGAGTCTGCAGATAGTTCGTGGACGAACGCCGCGGTGTTGTTACGGAACAGCGCGAGGTCGGGCACCTTCTCCCAACGCATCACGGCGGTGGCGAGATCCTTCGCCAGCGTGTGCTTGTCTTTGAAGGTTCCTTCGGCGGCATAGACGTCGATCATGGGCATAGGTTCTTCTCCCCGGTACGTACGACGGCTGGTGTCGATTAGACAGACCGGTCTGTATACTAACACAGACCGGATGATGCAATGGCTTTGAAGACCGCTGAGCGCGTGTCCGCGAGAGACCGCTTGCTGGCCGCGGCCGACGAGCTCTTCTATGCGGAAGGAGTGCATGTCGTCGGCGTTGACCGGATCGTCGAACGCGCCGGCGTGACGAAGGCCTCCCTGTACAACACCTTCGGGAGCAAGGATGAGCTCGTGCGTGCCTACCTCGAGAACCACTTCCGCAGACGGCAGGCTCGTGTCGCGCACATCCTGGCCGCGAACAAGACGCCGAGAGAGCGCGTCCTCGCCGTGTTCGGCGAAGTTGAAGATTTGCTGGCACGGTCGGCGTTTCGTGGATGCCGGTTCATCAGCGCCGCCGCGGAGTCGCAACCCGGCGATGCCGGCGCAGTCGTTGCCGAGGAGTATCGTGCCTGGCTTTGGTCCCTCTTCACCGATCTCGCCAAAGAAGCCGGCGCCACCGACGCCAAGCAGGTGGGCAGGCAACTGTTCCTGCTTTACGACGGCGCCGCGGTCGCCGCGCGAATGGACCAGGATCGCGGCGCCGCCGCCAAAGCGGTGAAGTCCGCGGCCATAGCCTTGCTCGACGCCGCGGTTCCGCCCAAGCGCCGCAGTCGCCGGGCGCGGTGACGCCCGATTAGTTGAGGAAGGTGGCCAACCGGCGCTCGAACAGATCCGGATGCGCCTTGAGCACGCTGAGCATGGCGAGGCCGTCGAACTCTCGAGAGTCGTACTGGCAGATGGCAGCGACCGGAAACCGCCTGCACATCACGTCATAAGCCTGCTCGAAGCGCAGCATCTCGACCTCGGACCGAAACATCCGTCGCACGCAGGCCATCTCTCAGATCGAGGCCGTCCTGGTCCTTGATGGCCTTCATGTAGTCGTCCAGGACTTCGTCGGTGGCGACCAGGAAACAGGCCTGGCCGAAGCGGAGTCCCTCGACAAGGAAAGGGACCGTCAGCCGCATCCGGCCAGCGTCGCTGCTGTAAAACGTCGCCACGTGGCCGGGCACCGGGATGGGCAGGCCCCCGACATGAATGGAGGCATGCGCCGCATGCGCCGATTGGTTCTCGGTGCGATTCAAAAACTCGACCAGGTCCGAATGGGCGAAGCGGCGCTCACGTCGGCGGCCAACGCGGTGGCCGGGAAGAACACCTGCATCGCTCCACCGCCGGATCGAAGCCTGGCTGACCCGCAGGAAGCGAGCCGCCTCCGCCGTGTTCAGCAATTCCTGACTCATTCGCCTACCTGATTTTCGCGCTTGGGCGCCGGACCCTGCTAGCGGATGGGGTCGCGGTTGTACGCCGCTCGGGCCCAGAGGTATCCGACCATCGCGATCACGACGCACCAGGCGGTGGCGACGATGGCGCTGTGGCCGATCGGGGTACCGAGCAGGAGTCCGCGCAACGTCTCGATCATCGAGGTGAAGGGTTGGTTCTCGGCGAACCACCGCACGCCCACTGGCATGGTGTCGGGTGGGACGAAGCCGCTGCTGATGAAGGGCCCGAACTGGAGGAGGAGCGTGGAGCTGTTTGCTCCTGCCACCGACTTGGCCGTCATACCAAACGCGAGTGCAAGCCATGTCAGGGCGAAAGTCAGCAGCGCCATGAAGCCGAAAGCCGCCAGCCATTGGGCAGGGCCGGCCGTCGGTCGAAAGCCCGCAATCAGAGCGATGCCGATGACCAGGACAACGCTGAGCAGCGTCCTGATCAGGCTCCCGATGACCCGCCCGGTCAGCACGGAAGCGCGAGTGATCGCCATGATCCGGAAGCGGGCGACGATGCCTTCGGTCATGTCCATGTTGACGCCGATAGCTGTCGCCGCACAGCCGCTGCCCAGGGTCATCATGAGAATCCCGGGGACGAGGTAGTTGACGTATGACGCGCCCGCACCGAGGCTTGAGCGCATCGCACCGCCGAAGACAAAGACGAACAGCAGCAGCATGACTGTCGGGGTGATGAGCCCGCTGATCGCCATGATCGGGTAGCGCCGCAGGTGCAGGAAATCGCGGCGCAGCATGGTGCCGGCGTCAGCCACGGCGTACGTGCTCATGAGGTGGTTTCCTTCTTCGTAACGGGGTGGCCGGTCAAAGCGAAATAGACGTCGTCGAGATCTGGCGTGTGCACAGTGAGCGCGTCGACCTCGATGTTTTCCTTTTCGAGCTGGTCGAGCAGCGCCCGCAGCGAACGGACGCCACCATCCGTGGAGATCTGCAGGGTCAGCGCGTCGTCATCGCGCGAGACCTCCCCGAAGATTCGCGCCGCGTTCGCCAGCGCCGTAGCGTCAGTGAACTGGAGCCGGATGTGGCCGCCGGGAATGCGGCGCTTCAACTCGTCGGGGGTACCCTCGGCGACGAGCTTCCCTCTGTCGAGCACCGCGACGCTGTCGGCGAGCTGGTCGGCTTCGTCGAGGTATTGAGTCGTAAGGAAGATCGTGACCCCGGCCGCGGCGAGGTCGCGGATGATCTGCCACATAGTGTGCCGGCTGCGGGGGTCCAGGCCGGAAGTCGGCTCGTCGAGGAAGATGATTCGCGGGTAGCCGATCAGGGTCATCGCGAGGTCGAGCCGGCGCTGCATTCCACCTGAGTACGTGGAAAGGACCTTCGAGCCGGCGTCGACGAGGTCGAATCGCTTGAGCAGGTCGGCAGCACGCGCCCGACCTTCCGCTCTGCTCAGGTGGTGCAGCTCAGCCATCAGGATCAGGTTCTCCTCGCCAGTGAGAAGCTTGTCCACCGCCGAGAACTGCCCGGTCACGCCAATCACAGCGCGTACCGCATCGGGATCCCGCGCCACGTCGTGGCCGGCGATTCGCACCTCGCCGGCGTCAGTGCTGATGTACGTCGACAGGATCTGGACAGTGGTGGTCTTGCCGGCTCCGTTGGGACCAAGCAGGGCGAAGATCGTGCCTTCTGGAATGTCCAGGTCGATACCGTCGAGGACGACCTTCTCGCCATACGACTTGCGCAGCCCGGTCGCTACGATCGCGGACTTTGTCATCGCCCCTTTTCTCCATATGTCTTCGATTCCGATCGCCGGATCACGATGTCGCCGTACGAGGTTCGCGCGCGCACCTCGACGGTTTGGTCGGACGGCTTCGGCCCGTCCGAGGCAGTGAGGAAGTTGCGCACATTGCCGTACTGGGAGCGCACATCGAGGAGGGCGGCTGTGCCTTCTCGAATGCCGACCTCGAGCTCACCCATGGCGGTCCCCAGCTCGACCGAGCCGTGCACCACCTCGCCGATCCGGACGGCGCCGTTGGCGGTTTTGGCGGCGACAGCCGCGAGCGCACGGTCGATGGTGATGTCGCCATTGGCGGAGTTGCATCGGAGGTCGCCCGTGGCCTCACCGAGCCAGATGGCGCCGTTGAGATTCTTGACGACCGCGGGACCGTCGACCTCGCGGATGCGCAGCTGACCCGATCCTGTGATTTCACTCCGGCCGACGATGCGGTCGACGATCACTCTCCCGGCGCCGGTGCTCAGGTAGAGCGGGCCGGTCTCGTCGAGCCGGATGTTTCCGGCCCCGGTTGTGAACCTGCTGTCTCCGAGCCGGCCTTCGGAGAGGAAGTCCCCCATCGCAAGGTCTGCTTCGACGCGAGATCCCACGGGGAGCTCGATCGCCACGTCGATGGACTCGCCACCGCCGAACGGGGTGTAGTGCTTCCACGTCCTGGGCTCCTTGATCAAAAGCCTGCCCAGTGAGTAATCGACGTGCACCTGCTCCGCGGCCTTCACGGCTGACGGCCTGGAGGGATCGCTTGCGCTGACCACGACGACCGTGTCGCTCCGGTCACTCGCGACGATCCGGACGTCGCCCATGACAAGGGAGATGGTCACCGAGATCGGCTCGGGGGTCTGGAATGCTGGCACGGCTAGCGCACCCATCCGGTGTAGCTCTGCCGGCCCCGTGGACCGCCCGCTCGAGCGTGGCCCTCGCGATCATCAGGCGTTAGCGCTGCGGCCACAGCGCGGACGAGCCACGCATTGACGGAGAGCCCTTCCTTCTCGGCGGCCTCCTCGGCTCGAAGCTTGAGGGAATCGGGAAGGCGGAGGTTGATCCGCGAGGTCCCACCCTCGTCGCCCTCAGGCCGGATCGCCGACGCGGGCGTCCTGGAGAAGGAGGTGTCTTCGAACGCCTCCTCGGTGGGAGGCGGCGTCACGACGAAGCTGGGGTTCTGGCCACGCAGACGCACCTCGACCGAGCCCGGCGCGAGGTCGCGGGTGATCTCATCCGCCGCCGCCGCCATGGCCTCCAACAAGACCAGCCGGGTCGACAAATCGAGCGCCGCGGTGAGTCGCTCGGCGAGAGCCCGGGCGTCCTTACCCCCGGCCTCGGCCGCTGTGAGCAGCGCGTTCCGGAGCCTCTCGACGTACGGTGCAAGTTCCATGTGAGCCACTATGGCACCAATCTGGCTCCGTGTCAAGTGCCATGATGGCTCCAGTCATCCTGGAGTTGCTTTCAGGCATTCCTTTCGAGGGCGACCACCTGCCACACCAGGCCTGGCTGGTTGAGCCTGGTCTTGAATCCGCGCTGTTCCACCGCGGCCAGGATGAGCGCCGGCGGGTGCAGGAAGACTCGGAACTGCATCCTGATGACTCGAAACCCTAAGTTGGCCACGGTCAGACCAAGGCGCGTCCACCAGCGGCGGTTGGGAAAGCTCATCACCAACATGCGTTTGGCGCGATCGGCCGCCGCGCCGGCCAGCTTGGGCATGTCCGGATAGCAGCAGACGACCCGGTTCATGACGACGACGTCGGCGGCTTCAATCTCGGGCCCCGCCTCTGCGAAGTCCATGACCCGTCGGTCGACGCGATCGCTCATTCCCCTCTCGGCTACAAGTTCGGCCGCTGCCACCTCGTAGGTGGGCGTCAGCTCAACATTGACCGCCCGTGCCATCCCGGCCTTGAGGAGCTCGATCTCTATGGCTCCGATACCACCACCCACCTCGAGAAGCGTCTTGCCTTCGACGCCGCGGTCCCTGATGAAATCGAAGATTCGCTTTGAAGTTTGATCGAGGCCCTTGCGCCGGTAGCGCCCTAGCTCTCCGGCCGCATTCTTCTCGCTGAAGATCTGCCGGTAGCCCTTCGGCGTGCAGCAGTCGGTCACGTGGGCCGGCGGGCTCGAATCGAGTAGCCGAGGGTGCCAAACTCCCGAGCGCTCTCCTCTCCCCGAGCGCCCGCGAACGTGTCGAGTGGATTGGCCAGCTCGACGTCAACCAGCCCGGCGCCGCCGATCACCGTCTCCCACCCTGCGCACGGCAGGGCGCCGGCGATTCAACCCGTCCAGAGGTCGATGTCACGAAGCGCCTCCTCAGGGACGGGCCGCTCGAGGCAGATGTCAGCCACCGTCATCCGGCCTCCCGGCCTTAGCACCCGAAAGATCTCCCGGTAGACGCCGATCTTGTCCGGACAGAGATTGATCACGCCATTCGAGATCACGACATCCGCCCACCCATCATCGACGGGCAGGTCTTCGATCAGGCCTTCACGAAACTCGACGTTGTTCAGGCCCAACTTCGCTGCCGTCGCGCGGCTGCGATCCAGCATCTCCGGAGTCATGTCGACTCCGATCACTCTGCCTTCGCTGCCCACCCACAGCGCCGCCAAGAATGAGTCCATGCCGGCTCCCGAGCCGAGATCGACAACTCTCTCACCAGGCTTCGGCCCGCCCCAATAAAAGGGATTGCCTACGCCCGCAAAAGCTTCGCAGGCGTAATCCGGAAGCTGGTCCAGCGGCTTCGGCGGATAGCCAAGTCGAATCGCGTGGGCGCGTCCTGTGTGGAAGTGATACTCAGCCCTTGGATCCTTAGCGACCTCGCGGTATTTCTCACGCACCTCTTTTCGCAGAGCGTCAATATCGACCACATCGAGTATCTCGGCCA
>WNFF01007055.1_pt1 | contig 11410 bp, 15 predicted proteins | sample 5400441 | NCBI WGS metagenome assembly WNFF01 (sample SAMN13153345, study PRJNA577476) | soil metagenome | isolation source: 120 cm saprolite under Douglas fir tree site 2 hole 3 replicate 1 | place: USA:California | collected 2015-04-18
GTCCTTGACGAAAGCGTCGTTCTTGTCGAGGGCCAGCCCCCCGGTTGCCTTATCGTGCGGCCGGCCGAGTGAATCCCTGGGCTTCCAACCAGTAATAGAATGCATCGATCCAGTGGTCGCTGCTGGTGCCCTGCTTGCGGATGCCGAAGCCGTGGCCGCCGGCGCTGAAAATGTGAGCTTCTGGCTTGGCGCCCGCTGATTTGAGCGCTTCATAGAACTTGACCACCGCGTCGAGCGCCACGGCGTCATCCTGCGCCCACGCCATGAAAATGGGTGGCAGTTTTGCCGGAATGGCGGACATCCCGCCGAACGGACCACCATAGATTGGAGCCGCCAAGTTCGGACGCGCCGCGGCGTTCTCCTGGAGCAGGGCTCCGCTCGCGACCATGGCGCCGGCCGAAGAGGCCATCGCGGCGCTCGTCATCTTCTTCACGCTCGGGGAGCGAATCACCTGGACCAACTGTCTCCCCGGGTTCGCGTGGCGAGCCTGGCTGCTGCTTTACGTCTTGCCGGCGTGGATCGTCGCCATGAGGAGTCAAGCGCGGGCGCCGTGAGGCCTCGGCCTGCGCGGATTCGGCGGTCAGACCCACAGCGAGGGCGGCCTAAACCCAAACCCGTCCGGCGGCATCTGAGAGAGACAGGGTCGAACCTGCGCGGCATCGTGCGGTGGGCGGCGGTTGCATGTGCACCGCGCCGACGCGATGCGCAGCGGCGTCGTTCGTTAGGGGGAAGCGTGTGAGCGGACCATTCGGAAAGGCCACTGTTGTTGCGATGGTGGCCGCCGGTGCGTGCGTGTTGCCGCCGTCTCGTCGGATGTCCCGAGCGATCGCCGACGTGGGCGTGACGGCCGCCCGGCCCGCACCGTCGATCGCCTACACGCTGCGGATTGACCCGAGCCACCTCGACATCGTCGACGTCGCGATTCGCCTTGAGCAGGCCCCGCGCACCGTGCGCCTGGCGATGAAAGTCCATCCCGAGTACGACGCGCAGTATTGGCGCTACCTTGATTCGGCGCGGGTCGAAGGATCAGCGAACGATGGCAGCACGAGCATCGTACGCGAGGACAGCACCGTCTGGCGCGTGACGCTGCCCGCCGGGCGCGGCACGGTGCGCTATCGCATTCACATCCAGCCGCCCCGCGGTGCCGTGCGCGCCGCGTGGCGGGCGTTCGGCACACCGACGGGGGCGTTGATCAACAGTCCGGACTTGTTCCTCTACCCGCCGGATTTCGCGAGCTTGCCGGTCACGCTCGATCTCCTCGTGCCACGCGAGTGGCGCGTCGCCACGTCCCTGGCGCCGCGTGGCACGCCGACTGGATTCTCGGCGCCCAACGCCGCCGTGATGCTCGACGCTCCGCTTCTGCTCGGCGACCTGCGCGAGTGGGCGTTCCGGGATCGCCGCAGGCGGCGCCGTTCGACACCGTGGCCTTCGTGGACGAAGTGCGGCGCCTAGTGGGGGAGACGCTGAACCTGTTCGGTCGCGCGCCCACCGCTGACTACTGGTTTCTCATACAAGACGGTGCTGGGGGCGCGCTGGAACATGCCGCGTCGGTGACGATCGGGGTGCCGAGCGCCGCGCTCGCGCGCGATCCCCGGGCGTCGCTCACGGAGCTGGCGCATGAGTTCTTCCATACCTGGAACCTGGTCGCGATCCATCCGGATCACTACGGTGAGCTGAGCTATCAGCCCCCCGCGCGGACTACGGGCCTGTGGTGGGGCGAAGGCGTGACCATGTACTATGCCGACGTCCTCACCCGCCGCGCGGGCCTCGTGGATGGGAGGCGGTCGCGCCTCGATCATCTCGCCGATGTGCTCAAGTCCTACTACGCGGCGGCGTGGAGCGGGCGGGTCTCGCCGGAGCGTGCGAGCCTCGCCTTCGGCGATTCGCCGCTCGCCAATCCGGATGCCACCGGCGCCTACTATCGCCAAGGGGAGCTGCTCGGCGAGGAGATCGACGCCCTGATTCGCGATGCGAGCCAGGACGCGCGCGGGCTCGACGACGTGATGCGCTCGCTGTTCCGGCGGAGCACCGGCGGCCGCGGCTTTAGCTCGGCCGGCTTCGAGGCCGTGATCGATTCGGTGTGCGGCTGCCGCTTGGATCAGGTGTTCGCAACCCAAGTGCGGGGCAGCGCGCTGATCGAGGTAGCGCCGATCGTCGCACGCCTGGGGCTGCGGCTCAGCGTTGACACGGTACCCGCGCTTGACAGCGCCGGCGTGGCGCTCGCCGATCTGCGACTCGGGATCGACTTCACGCAGTCCGGTGCGCCGCTCCGCCTCGTTCTGAACAATCCGGCGAGCGCCTGGAGCCGCGCCGGGCTGCGCACGGGCGACGACCTGTTGACGATCGAGGGGCGCGCGGTCCAAAGCTTCGGCGATCTCCGGCGCGTGCTCGAAGCCCTTCGGGTCGGCGACACCACGGTCGTGGAGATCGCGCGCGCCGGGGCAGGGCAGCAGCTGCGGGTCGGCGTGACGGGGTACCGCGAGCCTCGCATCCGCTTCAGCGACGCACCGGACGTGACCCCCACGGCGCGGGCGCGTCGCGCGCGGTGGCTCGACGGCTGGTGAGTGGGTGTCCGGGATCGCGCGCCCTACACCGGTCAGGAGAGTCCTGCCTGGCGCACACCGAGCGAACTCGAGGCGCGACAGGATGTTGGGTCCCGCCGCGCCCCTTCAGCTCAGCCGTTCTGCGATTGTTTCGTGAGCGGTTTCGGGTGATCGATCACGTGCCGAAGCGTGTCGTGGTCTGGCTGCTGGTACATCAAGGCCGTCGGTAGATCCTCCCACCCGCCGGCCGCGGCGAGGTCGCGCAACGGATAGCCCTTGCGCTCCGTTGCCCATTTCCGCCGGAAGGGATGCCACAATCCACCCTTCGGTCGGACGATCGGCCCCACGTCTTAGTAACTCAGTGTGCCAATGTCGAGGGGGCGTAATTATTGACATTCCTGTCCATTATTGTAACTTCAATTGTATGGCACGCACGAAGGAATTTGATCGCGACAAAGCATTAGAGACGGCAGAGAAGCTCTTCCGCAAAGCGGGCTACGGCAACACGACCACCGAAGACCTGCGCTTAGCCATGGGCATCGGCCGGCAAAGTTTCTACGACACCTTTAAAGGCAAACACGAAGTCTTTGTCGAATCCCTGCGCAAATACAATTCGAGGCGCGGGCAACGTATGCTGGCTTTGATCCAAGCTCACGCGGATCCGTTAAAAGCCTTAGAATCCGCATTGGTCGACATCGCCAATGAATCCACCGAGGATCGGGCTCTTCACTGCTTAGGCGTTTCTTCCACCATTGAATTTGGCACCACGGACGAAGTCATTCGATCGATCAATGACCAAGCCGGCAAATTTTTTGACGCCCTCTTCGTCGATTTAATCACAAAGGCCATCGTCGCCAAACAACTCCGCCCCTCGCTGGACGAAAAAACGACTTCCCAATATATCCAGACTTTACTCTCGGGCTTGCGCGTTGCGGCCCGCGGTGGCGCCCGCCCCAAAGACTTGGGCGAGGTGGCCCGAATCGCGATTGAGGGACTCAAACGATAGGGTCCATTTTTTTTGACTACAACTGGACAGATTTGTCCATTAAGGAGCGCAAATGAACACGGCAAAAAGAAAACTCGAAGGCAAGATCGCGGTGATTACCGGCGGCAACAGTGGCATTGGGAGGGCAACGGCCCAACTCTTCAATCAAGAAGGCGCCAGAATCGCGTTGATTGGCCGTGACCAAACGTCGATCGACGAGACGCTGGCTGAACTCAGCGGCGAAAACGTAGGCTTCAAGGGCGATGTCACTTCGGCAAAAGACCTCAATGGATTCTTCGACCAGGTGCGCTCGCGCTTCGGCAAGATCGATATTCTTTTTATCAACGCCGGGATCGCCGAGCAATCGATGATCGCCGACACTAGCCCAGAATTCTACGACCGTCATTTCAACATCAACGTGCGCGGCGCTTTCTTCGCCGTTCAAAAGGCCTTACCCCTGTTGCAAAAGGGCTCCTCGATCGTGGTGACAACTTCGGTGGTCAGCCACTTCGGTGGCGCAGGATCGTCGGTGTACAGCGCAACCAAGGCGGCCTTGCGCTCGATGGTTCAATGTTGGGCGGCCGAGCTTTTGCCCGAAGGTATCCGGGTGAACAGCGTCTCGCCCGGCCCGACTGCCACTTCGATCATCAACCGCAACGTGGCGGACGAAAAAGCCTTCGAGCCTATCTTGGAATTCATGAAGGCCATGGTCCCCATGAAAAGAATGGGCGAACCGCTCGAGGTTGCGAAGGCCGTATTGTTCATGGCTTCGGAAGACTCGTCCTTCACCACCGGCGCCGAGCTGATGGTCGACGGGGGGATGACGCAGGTTAGGTAATTATTTGCAATCGCGTGCGAGCCGGGGATAGACAATTGCAAGACCCTACCCGCACGCCTCACCACGCTCGAATGACCACCGCCGCCCCGATTGCCATCACGACTGCGCCGATCGCGCGAGCGAACAGCGCGGGCCGGGGTCCAAGCCGCTCCAAGGAAACGGCGACCGCTACCGCTGCCACTACGGCCACCTTCATCATGCCGCCCACGAGCAGAATGGCCATCAGACCGAGGCAACACAGAGTGCAATTCACGCCGAAGCGAACACCGTGCAAGAGGGTGGCCGCGGCGTCCCCGCTCGCCGGGGCGCAGCAGGCGCGGCACACCGCCAACTGGCGGGCCTTCCATGGGCTCACCTGCACGGCGCCCGCCACGAGCAGCGCGCCTCCCGTGCCGAGCGGCGCGAGCCGCGCCACCGCCGGCCACTCGAGCCCGGCACAGGCAACGCCACTCCCGAGCGCATAGACGAGCGCGCCGAACAGCGCCCAGACGGAGAAGTAGGCCACTCCCGACAGGGCGGCCAGCCGGTTGCGACGGAAGCTGGCGAGAATCGGCACGAGCGGCGGCAGCATCATCGCCACCATCATCACCAGCCACATCGCCACGAAACGGACACCGCTCCCAGCCCAGGTCTCGCCCGGCATCGGCATCCAGACCATCGACATTGTCCAGCCGCCGGGCATCGCCATCCCTCCCGCCATGGTGCGGGACCAGTGGATCGTGCCCGCGGCGCTGATCATGAAGAGCAGTGCGCTGACCGCCAGGAAGGGTCCCCCCCTCGGGCGCGCCACGGTCGGGCCGGTCTCCCTCACAATTCCCGCTCCCCCTCCAGCGGCGGATCCGTGGCGGTGAGCGCCCGCTCGAGCGCCGCGACGATCTCGGTCCAGCCCCTCCGGTGCGCGTCCACCTGATGGCGCGGGAGCCGGCGGTGGGTCAGGATCAACTCGGTGCTGTTGCCGCGGTCCTGCAGCTCCACCGTAACCAGGGTGGGTCGGTGGTCGGTATTGGGCGAGAGCCAGGTGAAGGAGAGGAGCGATGGACGCTCGATGGCCTGGTACTCTCCCCAGTGTTCGACGGTCCCGCCCCGGTGCCGCATGACGATGCGAAACTTCCCGCCTACTCTGGGATCGAGCGCGGTAACGTCGGCCCCCTCGACGGTGCCCATCCAGCGTGCGAGGCTCACCGGATCGAGCCAGGCGGCGAACACCCGCTCCCGGGGGACCGGAATGACCCGGCGGATCACCAGGACCTCGGCCGAATCGCGTGTTGGGCTCAGGGCCGACGTCCTCGAACGTGGGGTTTGCCCCGGGGCGCGGGGCGTTCGGGGGCGAACAACAGCGCCTCCAGCGCGTCGAGCCGCACGTCCCAGAACTCGCGGTAATGCTCGAGCCACCGGGTCGCTTCCCGGAGCGGCTCGGGCCGGAGACGGAGCCAGTGCTCGCGCCCGCGGACGCGGCGGCGCACCAGTCCGGCCCGCTCCAGCACCTTCACGTGCTTCGAGATCCCGTTAAACGAGATGGGGAATCGGCCCGCGAGGCTGCCGACGTTGAACTCGCCCCCCGCCAGGACCGCGAGGATGGCGCGGCGGGTCGGGTCGGCGATCGCCGCGTAGACCCGGTTCAGCCGGGGGCCGTGCGCCGGGGGCGGGGGCGCGGCTTGCGAGGAACGTCGTCGACGCATAATATCATTCAACCGATCGGTAGAATATTATCGATGGGACGCGGATTGTCCAACCCATCACCCAATGAGGGAAGGGAAGTCGAACCATGACGCGGAATGGCGCGAGCGGTCTGACCCAGCACCCCGTAGTGTCTCATCAAGAGTGGCTCGCGGCGAGGACGGCGTTCCTCGCTCGCGAGAAGGAGTTCACGCGGCTCCGGGACCAGTTGAGCGAGGAGCGACGCCGGCTCCCCTGGGAAGCGGTCACGAAGGCCTACGGGTTCGAGGGGCCGAGCGGGAAGCGGACCTTGAGCGAGCTGTTCGAGGGACGCCGCCAACTGGTCGTCTACCACGCCATGTTCGACCCCCACACCGCCTCGCCGTCCACGACCTGGACCCGGGAGGCCGCGTGCCAAGCCTGCTCGTTCTGGGCCGACAACTTCAACGGCAACATCGTCCACCTGAATCATCGGGACGTAACCCTGGTCGCCGTGTCCCGAGCGCCCCAGGCCGCGTTGGCCGCTTACCAGAAACGGATGGGCTGGACGTTCCCCTGGTTCTCATCGGGCGACACCGATTTCAACGTGGATTATCAGGTGTCGTTCACAGCCGAGGAGGTGGCGCAGAAACGGGCCTACTACAATTACACGATCCAGGACCCGCTGCTCACCGAGCGGGAAGGGGTGAGCGTCTTCTACAAGGACCCGGCGGGACGGGTGTTTCATACCTACTCGGCCTATGCGCGCGGCATCGACCTGCTCAACACGGCGTACAACTACCTGGATCTCGTGCCCAAGGGGCGGGACGAGGGGGGCCGGGGACTCGAATGGGTCCGCCGACACGACGAATACGATCGATAGGCGGCCGCGCTACAGCGTCAGGTAGACGACCTTCACGAAGCCGTCCCCGTTCAACCTCCCCTTGCCCCAGTCGGCGTCGAGATCGGCGAAGGGCTTGGCGGCGATGGCGTCCTCCACCGATTTCCCGGATGCCTTGAGTTTTCGTACCCGGTCCGCGGCCGTGGACAGCATATCGCGATATTTCACGAGTGCGGCCTTGTTGCCGAGCGGACCGTGGCCCGGGACGATTTTGGTGTCCGAGTCCGCGAGGCTCAGCAGGCGACCCGCCGACTCGATCATGCCGTCGATGCGGCCGCCGGTGGAGCCGTCCACGTAGGGATACACGCCGTTGAAAAACACGTCGCCCGTGTGCAGCACGTTAGCCTTCTCGAACCGCACGATGACGTCGCTGTCGGTGTGCGCCGGCGGGACGTGCGTCACCGCCAGCCGCTCGCCGTTCGCCTCCAGCTTGTAGCCGTCCTTGAAGACCCGCTGGGGCAGGGCGGCGGCGGGTGAGGGCGGGAAGTCGAGCTCGAGTACCGCGAGGTGGTGCGACTGAGTCATGCGGAGCTTGGTGTTCTCGTGCGCCACCAGCGTGGCACCGCCGGCGCGGAGCGAGGCGTTGTTGTCGGTGTGGTCGAAGTGCCAGTGCGTATTGATTACGAATTTCACAGGCGCGCCCAGTCCCTTGAGCGATTCCTGGAACTTGGGCCACGCGGGCGCCACAAACGTGTCCACCACGACCAGGCCGTCGGAGCCGTGCAGCACCACCACGTTGCCGCCCGGACCGGCCAGCAGGGTGAGGTTCTCGCCGAGCGGCTGAGGCTGTATCGGGATGGCGCCGATCTGGGCCCGGAACTGCGCCACGCGATCCTGCTGCTGCTGTTGTGCGGCCCGGCCGGTCGCCGCGCGGGCCAGCTCGCGGGGAAAGAGCCCCTCTACCAGCGCGCCGGCGCCCATCGCCGCCATCATCCGCAACCACTCGCGCCGCGTCTTGCTCGTCACCGTCCGGCTCACGCTCGACCTGCCGTCTCGAGTTACCGTGCAATATGTCCCGGGTGCAGCGCGATGTCGACTACGTCATGGTGCACGGGCGCTTCAGTGGGGGTGGGAGGCCGACCCGGATCGTCGTCGACATCGTCCGCGTCGAGGGAGGGCGTCTCGCAGAGCACTGGGACGTGGTGCAAGACGAGGCGACGAAAGCCGAATCGAAGAGCGGCCTCCCCATGTTCGGCGCGACGTTCCCGCAATGAGCGCGAGAGTCACGAGTGCCTCACAGCTTTGAACCACCGTCCACTCGAACGGTGTCGCCGGTGATCCACCGGGCTTCGTCCGACGCAAGGAAGGCGATGACCGGGCCGATATCCTCGGGTCGCGCGACACGCTGGAGCGCCTGCATGGTCACCGCGGATTTCCGCCCGGCGTCCGTCTTGACGAAGCTCGACATGTCGGTGTCCACGACGCCTGGAGCGACCGCGTTGACCCGAATGCCGCGTGGGCCCAGCGAGGCGGCGAAGTGTTTCACGAGTGTGTCGATCGCGCCCTTCGTAGCCGCGTAGGCGGAAAGAGTTCCGACAGCGGCATGCGCGGCGAGCGACGAGAGCAGGATGACGCTGCCGCCACTGCGGAGGATCGGCAGCAACTGCTGGACGAGGAAGAACGGCGCGCGGACATTGACCGCGAATAGCTGGTCGAAATCCTCGACGGTCGTCTCCTCGATCGTCGCGGCTTTCGAGATGCCGGCATTGGCAACGAGGATATCCAGCCGGTCGCCGACCACGGCCCGAACCTGTCTGGCGAGCTTGTGCGCCCCGTCCGGCGCGGCAAGATCGGCGGCAACGGCGTCGGCGCGGCCGCCGGCCTCGCTGATCTCGGCGACGACGGCTGCAGCCTCTTTCGCGCCGCTGCCGTAGTGGACCAGCACTTGCGCGCCTGCCTCGGCGAGGGCCAGCGCGCTGGCGCGGCCAATGCCGCGCGAGGCGCCGGTGACGAGAGCGGTCTTTCCTGAAAGCGTTTTCATTGTCGGGATGTCCTTCTCAGAGAACTTCGAAGATGCTGTAAATCGGCCCGTCGGCCCGGCGATCCGCTTGTGAAGGCGTCCTCCCTTCACGACCGAGAGCGCGATGGTCCCCGCCAGGAGCGCGACAAGAGCGGCGCCGAAGTGGGAAACGAGCAAGAGCCAAACAATACCGGACGACGTCGCGATCGTGAGATGCTGCATACTGAGGACCCCTCACGAAACGGGGACTGCTCCTTCAGAACGGGCTGAGGACGGTGCGAGCACGAACAGCAGCACGGCCGACAGGCCGGTCACAGCCACGCCAGCCAGCAGCTCGCCGCGTTTGTTGGGCAGTTGGATCGCCATCAGTGCCATGACCGCCGTGTGCGCGAAACTGGACCATACGGCGTACGCAATCAAGCTGCGATGCGCGGAGGGGTTGCGTGCCGCGAGCACCAAGAAAACGCCGAGCGTCGCCAAAATGGTATAGAACATCGGCGCTGTCGTCCCGCCAGTCGGGCGCAGCCCGGCCAGGAAAAAGGTCACCAGAGCAGAGACATTGGCGACGACCGTCAACAGACCCAACACCACCAGAACGACCTGCAGCGCGCGTTCTCGCTTAGACGTCGCGGCCATTGGAGCCCTCCCGAGGTAGATGCGCTGGCTTTGCTGCCACTCCCTTGAAAAAGGTATAGCAGAACACGCCATCGGGTTCTGCCGCATTGAGCGACACGCCTGGGCATTCACGATCGGTTAGGCGAATGCACCGCTCTGGCCCTGGTCATGGCTGCACGTGAGCAACCGCCTGATGCACGTACAGGGGGTCGCGGTTAAGGCCCGAGGGCCAGCGCTCTCACGAGCCATCCGCCAGTAGAGGTTGCACGGAGCCCTTGCAAGCGTTCTACAAGCGTTTCCCCGGGCCGATCAGGACACTTCCGTCCGACCGTGAGGGCGCCGATGCTTGGTAGATCACCACCTCATTGACGTGAATGAGAGCAACGCGGCCGTCCAACGCCCGCGTTAAGCTGCGAATGCGCAGGGCTGGAGCTATGCGTACGGTTGAGCCGTGCGCGCGTTCGTCAGCTTCAACGCAATGTTAAACGGCACCAGAACGAGAGACCATTCCGTTCGCGTGGGATGCAGCGTCATCAAGGTTGCTTCTGAACCCGATCCTTGAAGCGCCGGCTCGCCTCGAACCCAAGGGGACAGCATAGGATCGGAGGGCGACCGCGCCGACTACTTCGCCGTTACTTTGCCGGTCCGTGCCCACCGATCGGGTTTCTCATCCCAATCTGCAAGAGCGTCACCTTGACGCTTTTGCCGGTCCCCAAGAGCGGAAAACGGGTTCAGGGGGTCGCCGGTGGCACTCTGGACCCGCGATGAGGAGAGTGGAGGTGAACTCGCTACCAGTGCTCTACCGGTGATTCTCCCAGCACGAGATGTGCGGGGTTCGGAGGCAACCGATACGATATGGGCCGCGGATCGCCTATGAACCCGCCGCAGCGGTGGCCGTAAATGTCGAGCCTGTTCTAGCCCTTGAGGGTGCGTGCGCTGGCGCTACACGCGTCCTGAGGTAGCGTGAGGAAACAGTCGGTCGTGGCGACGTGTGTCAGCAAGCCTTCCACAGTGTCTGTGTGCTCCGCAAGCATGCGCATGTAGCCTCCTCTCGGAGACGAGAAGGAGGGCGAACAACAACAGCCGCCGCCCTCCTCCACCGCGTGAGGTCAGGCGTTCAACGCCTTCTCTGGTGCGACTTCCACCTGGATCAGATGAGGCTTGGCCGTCTCCGCCTTCGGCAGCGTGATCGTCAGCACACCGAGGTTGTAGGTCGCCTTGATCTTGTTGGGATCGATCGAGGCCGACAGCCTGAAGGTCCGCTCGAAGGCGCCGTAGGTCCGCTCATACCGATGGACCTTCTCGGCCTGCTCCTCCGCCACCTGCTCCTTCGTGCCCTTAATCGTCAGCAGGTTGGCCTCGACCGAGATCTTCACGTCCTCGGGCTTCACCCCGGGTACCTCCGCCACCAGGCGGATGACATCGGGCTCCTCGAAGATGTCCACCAGCGGTTGCCACGCCGTGGTCGCCGCCTCGGGTACGGGCCACTCAAACGACGTGCGGAACGGGTCGTTGTAGCTCCGGCCCATGCGGTGCTCCAGCTGATGAAGCAGATCCAGCATCGGGTCCCTCTTGGTAACACTGAACATATCGTGCCTCCTTGCCTCTCCTGAGTCGATCGGCGTTACCTAGTCGGGCCTTCTACTGCCGGAGGGTACGGCGATGTACTATACTTGTCAAGTTGGCTGCCTCAGTTCACTAATTGACTTGACAAAACTAGTGAAGTGGTCTAGGGTTCAGGTAGTTAAGAAGCACCGGCTAGGTGCCTCCTCATGTTGGTTGCCAAGGAGTCGTTATGTACGCACGCAATGTCACGCTGCATCTGAAGGCCAATACGGCCCCAGAGTTCACCCGAACGTTCGAAACGGACGTCCTGCCCATCCTGCGCAAGCAGAACGGCTTCAAGGACGAGATCACGTTCCTCGCCCCGGAC
>WNFF01004476.1_pt1 | contig 11409 bp, 7 predicted proteins | sample 5400441 | NCBI WGS metagenome assembly WNFF01 (sample SAMN13153345, study PRJNA577476) | soil metagenome | isolation source: 120 cm saprolite under Douglas fir tree site 2 hole 3 replicate 1 | place: USA:California | collected 2015-04-18
GCGAAGTATAGCCAAAATGATTGGGGATACCGCGCAGGGCTTATAGTATCACAGCGCCGATGCTAATGCCTATGACCTGTGGCAGAATACCCATCGCTGACCATATGCCCAGGAATTTGCCGGCTTGATCAGTTGGCGGCAATGCATCAGCTGCCAGAGCCCAGTCCACACTGGTATATGCTCCGTATCCGATCCCGAAAAATGCTCCGGCTATCAACGCTCCGAACTGGCTCTGCCAGGTAATAAAAAGAATACACACAATAGTCATCATGATCCCGGAGAGGTACACCATAATCTTGCGTCCCCAGTGATCCGAGACCCAACCGGCGATAATCGAGGTTGGTAGAGCGGTGAGCAGGAGTGCAGGCAGAAAAAGTGTGCCGGAGAAAGCTTCGCCGGAGAACCTGGTATTGAAAATGATGGTCCTCACTCCCGGCCCGCCCAGTACATCATCGAAATAGTACTGCAGAAAATAGAAGATACCCCAGATTCCCATCATCACCAGTAAACGCGCCAACAGCACCCACGAGAGATCAGGGTAGGTAGTCGGCTTGAAGAAGAACCTTTTCAGGAACACGCTAACTTGAATACGGATGCGCTTCTCAGGAGGTAGCGGCGTCTCTTTGACAGTAAATACGGTGTAAATCACAAACACGATTTGCACAACGGCAATCAGCAGAAAAATCCGCACGATCTCATTCTGATAGACCGGAAGCGGATCATTCTTGTTGACGATGATGCCAGCAACCACCGACCCGAGAATCGTACCAAGTAGCGTAAAGAGACCAAAGAACCCGGCAGTGAGGCCACGTTGATGTTCCGGTACGTTGTCTGCGATGATTGCGCTCCAGGGAGAATTCGCGATGTTGTTGGTAAACTGTAACAGGAGAAATAATATGATAAACGTAATGAGTAGAGCAGTAGAAGAAAACCAACGAGGAGCGAAGGCAAAGAGTACCAGCACGACGACATTGAACACCGTACCGGCAATCAGGAACGGACGTCGCCGCCCCATACGGAACGTGGCGTAGTCGGAGATCGCACCGATAAGCGGATTCACCACAACAGCGACCAGTGTTCCCCAAATAACCACTAATGCCAGGTTAACGTCCTTATTGGCATCACCAAGGAACTTTACTACCATGCTCGGAATAACGATAGCCAATAGAGCTTGCCAATGAAAGTTGTTCGCAATCCAGAAGGCATTAATGTTAATCTGCTCGAAGAGGGAAACATGCCGCTGCGGAGCGGCACCCGAGGGGCTAATGGCAGCAATCCCTCCAGGGTTATCAGTAACTTCCATGTGTACCCCCTCTCTCGGACGCCAGCGAGCCTGCATACGTACGTTCGCCTGGAATAAGGCTTTCGTTAATTATACTGGTGCACTGCTGTTCTGGCAAGGTGATACAGGGATGCATGCCTTTTCCAAAGGCGTATTCCTGACGCTACCAGCGTTTAAGGAGATGTGCTACTTTACCGCCTGGTGTCAACTCGTAGCGGATACGATCTGGATTCACATCTGCAACTTCAGGGACTTCCTCAGCAGCGACCACGATATCACGAGGATGAACTACCTGCCACACATTCGCAACCACACCAGGTCGTTGCTGCCGGTACAGATACCGACGAGCAATTTTAGACTTCTGCGCTATATTTTCAGCTCTGCCGAAGGTCTTCTTGGCCTGAGGATCATCATGATAGGGATCAACAAATTCAAACATGCGTGGAGGACGCCGTGTTTTCGGCTCACCTACATATAAAAACACCACAGGATTTCCATCCGCATTATTAATAGCACTACGTACTACAGCTTCATTATGTGGATTATTAGGCGTAAGCACCGCCAGAATCGAACCGGGCAAACGTCCTTCGATACCTGTCGTCACGACAGGCAATTGGCCCCTTCGTTTGTAGCGGGTATAATTTATATAAGCCACAGCCATGCCCAGAGCCGATACAGTCCCACCAAAGAGCGTTGCCAGGTGCTTCGCTACCAGGTTGGTAGACCAGGCAAGTATCACCAGAAAAGTGGTAAGTACACCCAACCAGAAATCGAGATTATACCACAGATCATATAACCTCTTGCGCCAACTACGCTCAGGGGCAGCGAGCATGGCAATATTTTCCGGGTCCAGTCCGCTAACGACTGTAGGACCATTTGTATGCTCATACTCTTGCGTGAGTTCCGTCACGTTGCGCAGTCCCTGGTCAGCCGATGCCCGTACCATGCCATCACCACCCGGTAAGTGCGCAGCTATAGCCCGTGCTGCCTTGCGTTCACGGTAACGCACAATATCCAATCCCAGGCAGGTCAGCGAAAAGGCTCCCAGGAGCCCAAAAGCGTACATGTCGCCGAGCAAAGCGATGTTCCCATTCACTAGCAGCAACACTATAATTGGTATACCTGTAGAAAGGGCAATCGAGTATTGAGGCGTGCCACGTAGCTTATTTCGTTTCAGGACAAAAGCGGGAAAGAACTCCATACGTGAGAGCGCCATAAATACATGATAGGAGCCTATGATTGCTGTATTGCTGGCAAATACCAGCAAGGCACTGGCACTCACAGCCACTTCTGTCTGCAATATGATACTTCCCCAGTGACCGGCAAGTAATGAGATGAGCTGGGCATTCTTCACAGGATCAGCAGCCTCAGGCTGCAGCAAGATTGTCGAGAGCAACGTCAACAGGGGGCTTGTCAGTCCTATTGTTAGTATGACCAATAAAAGCGCCATACCAGCGACCCTCTTGCGCGGTAACTTCATCACAGGTGAGAGTTGCGAGATACTCTCCAGGCCCGAAAATGCCAGGAACGAGGCTGCGAATCCTATTAGAATGGAAGTTGGTGCCAGGGAATGGTTCTGAAACATCCTGGGGAAGAGCGATAAGAATTCCCCGAAAGAAATATGCGTAAAGACTGTTACAAGGATAGCGATATCGCTCAAAAATGCGATGATAGCTCCCACCAGGCTCACTTTCGCACTTTCACTAATACCAACCCAGTTGAGAATACCTAGTAAAACCAGCACAACAATCGTTATCCATAAAGCGATCGGCCCTAGTGCAGGAATAACAACACTAAAATAGAGGATTCCTGATAGACAACTGATAGCAGCCGTAAGAAAGTAATCAACCAGGATAAACATCCCACCCAATGCCCCAACCCAGTGATTCATGGCTTGCGCCGCTACAGTCACGACGCCACCGCCCTGCGGGAAACGGTGAGATACCTCTGCATATTTCAACGTGAGTAGCACAAATACCGACATTGTCAAGAATACAAAGAACCCCGCCAGCGTGGTGATCCCTTCGGTACCATAGAGGATACCGGGAACGTAATAGACTGAAGTGCCGATATCAGCAAAGACTACCGCCCAGCAGAGAAGAGGACCAAGCAGATTTTTACTCTGGTTATGCTCTGCTTCGGTAGTGCCTTTTGAAGCTTCTTGTGTGACAGGTTCCTGCGCCATACCAATCCCTTAATCAAAGGTGAGGAAAGATTTTCTCTTTATTTATGAACACGGTTGACACCCATTAATTTTCGTCAACAAAACTATGCATAGTGTAACATAGCCATATAGTCCAGGCAAGGAAAGAACTCCCTTTTTGAAGATCTCGTCCATATCCAGCAAAAATTCAGAAATAGCTTGAATGGCTGTGAAAAGACTATTTTAAATGCTACATAAGCAGTCGATTACCACATCTATTGTTACTTTAGTTAAATTGGCACGTTTTATACTCAAGATAGGCAAAAACTACGTTCATCTATGAAGGAGAATACACTCGCGTGCTTGGTGGCAGAGACTTTTCAGTGTCAAATTGTGAATGATGCTCTATTCTAAAGGAGGTTGTATGAAAATGAGTGGCAGTAGTTTTGAGCAAATTATGCAAGAATTGCTCAAACAAAAGCACCTTTTAGAAGATTTACAAACCGAGAATGATGAGCTTCACCTCCAGCTTGCTGATCTACGTGAAGGTCGCGGTATTTTCGTTGAAATCCTCGGAGATCGCTACCCACTGGTAAGTGAACCCGTTTCTGTTTCTTCCGAAATCGTTCCGGCAGCAGAGCCTGAACTTTCTTTACAAGAAACAACCGCGATCATAAGTGATGCTTCACCATCTTCGTTACTTGAAACTCCGCTACCTACAACGGAGATCACAGTAGAAGAATTGCCAGAGGATCAGCCCGCATTAGCATCTTCTGACGTACCAGGATTCCTGGAGGAAGCCCTGCTCGACGAGTTTTCGACTGCATCCACCTTGCAAATGCCTGTATCGCCTGGTCCTATCACAAATCCTGGAGTATTTGATGAAAAGGAAAAAGCGATCCTGCGGCGTGAACTCTCTGGCAGTTTCATACTGGAATGATCTTGCGGAATTGTCAGTAAAGCCTTCTCCCCGCTAGACACATCCTCTACTTGCAAATTGATGGGCATGTTAGACAACTCTCATTCCTGGAACAAAGTCCAAAAATAACAGGAGAGATACGATATCGTATCTCTCCTGAATGTATCCGGACCTATGCTACCGGATTTGGAAGGTTGCCGAAGCCGCGTTAATCGGTGGGCTTGTTTGCCGCACCAACATCAACAACCTGAACGAAGTGCTTCCCTGTGGCACAGTGAAGGAAAACGTTCCCATTCCAGTAGCCTGAGAAGCAACGCCGACCGGAAAGGTAAAGTCAACAGGTGCAGCAGTGGTATCACCAGATTTCAGGCGTATATAATCACCTGGATAAGCGCTAAAATCACTCGCTGATGAATTAACAGCCTTTAAGGTGACTACTATATAGACCATTCCTGTTTTTGCCTGCTGACCATTCGCGCTCAAACTCTCAGTAGCAGAAATCAACGTCCAGCTCATCCCAGCGTACTGGAACTTTGTATTTGGCGTAACCGTCTTCGGCTGATATTTACTGAGACCAGCATTAGGTACGAGTGGAATATTCACCTGGTTCTCGCTCGACGCACCAAAACGAAGGATGAGCTTGCTCAGATCGATATTCTGTGCGGTCACAGCAAAATCTATCCAGTTATCCTGCGAAACACCCGCAGCGGGGGCTTCAAAATTCTTCTCGTTACTTGGAGGAACTATCGAACCATCAGGAAGAACTAATCTGACAACATCACCATATGCGTAAGGGGCACCCCTCGTGGTCGGATTCGATTCATGCATGGAAACACGTACCCCACCCTGCGAGGTGCTCGAATCATCTGAAAAACTGCTCGCCTGCTGAACGGAAACAAGCGTGAGGTCGATACTTGAGTATGTGAACTTCAAATTTAACTGTTCTGTAATAGGCACGCTACCGCTCGGGGTGCTGCCACTGCTACTCGGAGTATTGCCACCACTGCTACTCGGAGTACTTTGCTGCCCATGAGCACCTTTGCCACTCTGATTGCCATTACCTACACCATGTCTGACAGCAAAGTACACACCTGTACCGCCAAGCACAAGCACGAGCAGCAATACTACACTCGCAACCAGGCATCCTCTTGAGCGTTTCGGTGCTCGCGCATATGGTGGCATGGGGGAAGAGCCCGGCATAGGAGGGGTGTAATAAGGAGTTGGCGTTGTCTGCTCAGATGGAGAAATATAGGAGTCGGGTGGAGGAGGTGGTGGTATGATTTCTCCATCTGCCGCGTGAGTATAGAACTGTCTACCAGTCGTTGGCACTGTGGAATAAGTCACCCCAGCAACGTTCGGCGTCACCGGGTAGATAATTGGCGTGTCAGCAGACATAGGCCTATTAGGCGTAATTGGAGTGAAGTTCGGCGCCATTATTGTTGAATCTGGAGCATTCAAGTTCATTGGAGGTACAGCAGCACCAGGTGACGATGGGCTTTGTAGCGAAGCCTGATCGCTCGTTGCTAATGCTGTGAGAGCATTTGATTCGACACTTGTTGTCGCGCCGCAACTCGTACAAAAACGATGACCTGCCTCTATTGGGCTGCCGCATTGTGCGCAGAATCGGGGAGATGACTGTGCCAATGATCCACTCCTTTGAGAATAACTATAAATGATGACCACTACAAAACACTATATAAACCGTTACCGCGCATTATTGTAGCAGCCAGCAATAGGGATGTCTATAAAATAGTCAATTTATCGTTACTATTCAGGACTTCTCGCCGCCTGCGGCTGCTCACCCAGGTAGGGAGTGGGTGCGGGCTGTGCAGCCGCAGGCGGCACAGCCCGCACCCACTCCCTACCTCTCGAGAACTACCGTAGGCAGGGAGGAGTCATGCAGAGGGGAGACCTGAATAGTTACTCACGGTAGCTATGACGCCAATTGAAAATCCGCCGAGGCCTGGCTAGTACCGCTCAGTTGCTGCGGCAACAGGATAAGCGTAAAAGACCGGGTATTCTGGGGCACAAGAAAACTGACCGTGCCACTTTGCCCGGATACGCCTACATTAAAAGCAACGGGGAGAGTTGAATTCTTTGGCGAGACTGTGGTAGTGTCAAATTTCAAACGGACGTAATCATAAGGCGAACCAGTGATTGCAAGCTGCGAGAGTGTATTCTCTACTTTGAGTGTTACTGTGATGTAACGCATCCCGCTAGCAGCCTGTTTGCCTTCTATGCCTAAGCTCGATGTGGCACTGCTGAGTGTCCAGTTAAGTCCAAAATACTGCATTTGCCCATTGAGGCTGACAGTCTTTGGCTGATACTTGCTTACATTAGCCTGCCCCGTAAGCGGAATAAGCATATCTGCCTCATTTGTAGCACCTACTTGTAATAGTAGCTGATTGATTTGATCATTTGAGGGTACAGCAAAATCTATAGCGCTTGCTTGAGATGTTCCAGGAGCAATTTCCACCTCCGCATTTTTAATATATGTTGGGTTTACAACCGACTTATCCGGTAAAATCAATCGAGCTATATCAGTATAACTCCAACTCACCTTAATACCTGTATTATTCTGCGCGTGCAGGTTCAAACGTACCATACCATTACTGCTGCTATTAGGATCATCAACAAAACTCTGCGACTGTTGAGCGTTCACTACAGTTATGTCAACACCGGCATAGGGAACCGTGGAATTGATCATCATCGTTGTTACAGGTGGCTGCTTACCGCGAAAACCAGGCAGATGTACACCCAGCAAGCCAGCAGTGATATATCCCGCTGCTCCCAGCAACACCACTAGCGCCACCAGCAGGGGTATCAATCCCCTTCCGCCCACGTTTCTCTTTTTCGAAGCAGGCTTTGGAATAGGCAAAGGCTCATCCTGTTCCTGAAAAGGCTGTGGCACATACTGTGGTTCGCTCTGTTCACCTGTCTCTGCTGTCTCTAGTGCTTCTACTGAAGTCTGTTGGTAGCTCTGTTGTACATGAGGATTGTACTGAGAAGCCTGTTGTTCTGCACGTGGCAGTTGCTCTTGATCATATTGATGGTCCTGTGTAGGCTGCCTTTGTGTATTGCTCGACAGCATTGCCTCCACCGGGAGACCACAAGTGGTACAGAAAAGTGAATTTGTGACTATCGGCGCACCGCATCGCGGACAATAACGTGGGGGGACCTGCGCCATAGTTTATTCCTCTTCCTCTCATGAGTGTCAAACTAGAACGAAACCATGTATTGACTTTTCATTGTAGTATAAACGCCCGGAATACCTACACGCAAGGTCTTATCGTCTTACCTCTTTTCTAAAAATTGCTTACCATTAGTTTGTCACAGAGCACCATGTAGAAATCCAATAGGTTTGGTGTGCCAAGACCGGTGGCATAGTCCCAACCAGGCGTTGCAGGATAATATAAGTTATTCCCACTTGTCACATCATAATAAGGGTGCATGACATTCACACCTAGTGCAACCACATAGAACAATTGCGGTGAAGCAGTAAATTTCCCGATTTGTTGCATTAATCCCTGATTCACCAGCGCTAAACCTGCTGCCCAGGTAGGTGCGGCAGCGCTCGTCCCACCAACTGCTCCCCATTGGCCCTGGAAGTAAACTGCCAGGTCATAAGCCACCGCAGACACATCAGGAATCTGTCGATGATTGCCGCCCGAGAACTGATTAAAGACGCCATTTGCATCCTGCCAACCCTGGCGTGAGTACACCTGGCTGTTACCTCCGCCACTGCCCCAACGGTTCTTACAACTGCTCCGGTCTGATCCATCGGACCAGGCGATCTCATTCTCCCGGCTTTGTTGTCCATTAATATTGAGGATGGTTCCACCCACAGAGGTTGCCCAGGGATTGCTCGCAGGAAAACTGACAGAAAGATCGCCATAGACACCATCGCTAAACGCTCCACAATCACCACTTGCGACAAAGATTCTCATATGTTCTGCTTTGGACAACAGTTGTAGACTCTGATCAATGGCATTACGATCCCCTGAAGTAAGATCGCCTTCTGTCATACCCAGGCTTATACTAACAACACTTCCTGCATTTGCATTATTGGTGTTGTCGTTGAGAATCTGCTGCAATTCATCGTTGACTTGCGTCCAAACATCACCGCCGGAATTGCCATCCGTCTCGTAATCAACAATATTGACAGAGCGTGCCAGGCCTGACACCATCTCAATATCTAATGCCGTCTCTCCCTGGGCGTCTGTAGGTGGATTATCAACATCCACCGTATTCAATTTGCCCTGAAAGTTAATGCAATTAAAGTAGTTCTGGATGTCATCAGAGTAGTAACCATCTACCTCAACCAGGTTCACCGTCATCTTTTCTCCGTGCCATCCGCGATTCCAAAGTTGATCATAGCCATACGCATGCGCCACCTGCCTTGGTAGCAACGTCCCACCAAGCGGGTAACAATCTTGTCCAGGACGCCTTGTCACTTTTGGTAAATTGAAATGCTGCAAGGAAAATGCATGCACGGGACCAGGACTGTAATTATCAAGCCCTGTGATAGCAACAATGGAGTCAGCCAGAAACTTCGGTAGCTTGGGCGGTGTCGTAGGTGCATAAAAGGTGCGACCTTTATATTTATGAATAACAAAATTTGTCTGAAACAGATTGGCAAAAGTGCTTGCCCTGGCATCAATGGTCATGTGGGTGCGTAATTTACTCAGGTTCAGCGCGATCCCCTTGAGGTTGAAGAAATCTTTAATTTTCTGGTAGGTAGCATCATCAATGCCAATTTTGTTCGCCAGGTCTTCCAGTTTCGAGCGTTGTCCTGGATGAACTTGCTGACCCTCCAATTTATTTATGAGTACCTGGTTGACCTTGAAAGTAACGCCAACATGTAGCTTTGTAGAATCTGGCAAAGGCCCGACCACGGGCGAATTGAGAGCCTGGGCAGGTATACCCAGGTCAATCGGTGTATATTCAAGTGGCGCAGGACCGCCACAGCTAGTCAACAGTGGAACTAGTATGAGCAACAGTGATCCACACACGCTCGTCACGATGCGCCCAAACGCACGGCGAGCTGATGTATGTTCAATTGTCTCGACGTACATAAAGAGAACCTCCCAATGAATTTCCACATTCGTAGCAGAATTGCGCTCCTTCAAGTTGTGTAGATGGAGTACCGCAATGTGGACATACCTGCGCTAGCAATGCACCGCAGTATACACAGTGCTTCCAGTTGGCAAGGCCTTCATTATTGCACGAGAGGCAAAGTTTTGTTTGCGCTGCAGGTTGTGCCATAAAACTATTACTTACCACAATCTGACGTTCAAAGCGGCCTGGACGTAACAGGGCCCGGTCGATGTTATCAGTCCGGCTGGTGGTTGCAAGAACCGCCATCGGCGGATGGTAGTCAGGTCCATCCATCTCTATTACTAATTGTCTCCAATATCGCTCGCGTTCCTGGTTCGAAGCCAGCCCCCCTATAGCATCCAGATTGTCAAGAAACAAAATACAAGGAGATGCTTTTCTCGCTTGTTCGAAAACATGACGTAACATATTCCGACCTCTTTGGCTGGCCTCACTATTCTTGAGTATATCATAGTCATCTCTCTCAAGATCAAGCTCTTCAATGCGTACGACACTTGAATCAATGGCTGTGAGCATATCAATAAGCGTCGAGATAGACAGTGAGATGAGAGGTACAACTGCTTCACCCGCCGTTGCCTCTACGAGTAAAGTTCTATTAGTGGAAGGATGGCCAACAAGCAACATGCCATACAGATATGATTTCGATGATTCTTGAAAAATCTGTGGCCTTCTTAAAAAGTCAATTACCCCTCGTAATTGCTGCTTTGCTGTCTCCATCCCTCGGATATCTATAAAAGTGATAGTAGGCCGCTCAACCCTCCTGAGAATTCGCCTTGGAACATTTTTGTCGAAATCAATGACGCTTTGATCTCGCACTCTTGAATGGATGAGCTGATCCATGTACCTTGTGTAAGTAGGGCCTACATTCTCTACCAGAGGTGCAGGTAATGCATCCCTCATTGGCAAAAGCAAAATAAGCACAGACTGTATACGTGGGTGGCGTAAAACGCTCAACAAAAGGTGTTTTGGAAATATCATCGGAGCATGCGTTTCTGATACAAATGCAAAGGCCCATTCAAAACATACCAGTGCTTCCCTGGACAAAGGTAGCTCGTTCTCATCTGATCCCATATTACTAAGGATACCAAAGGCTTCTGCCGCTTGTGAGCGGATCACCCGCATATCTAATCCTAAACTTTCCAGTACTTTGGCTACATCAGCATCGGCCTGCGCAATAATTCCAAGAAAGAGGTGCTCTGGAAATACTTCAGGTGCATCCAAAGTCTTCGCAACTCGCTGTGCCTGGCTGATTTCGGCTTTTGTTGATGGCGCTAACTGATCAAAATTGAATGTATCGCTCAGTATCTCGGTAATGATGATGCTCATGATCTATGCGCTCCCCAGTTGCTTGCTAGTTTGAATAGCGTTTCACTGTCAACTCTTCGGGTACTACAATCATTCACTTCTTTAGGAATTTTACGCCAACACGCCCTCGTATTCAAAACTGAGCCTTAAGCCTGGGATTAAAAATAAAGAGGTTAGAATTTCTCAATCAAGTGGACTTCCACATTCAAAGCAATATAGCATCTTGGCTTGAGGGATGATAAAAGGCTCGTAACTAAGCTCATCTCTGGAATAATGGTGGGCAAATATGTTAGAGTTGTCTATTGGAGCCAATTGTGCCAGGAAAACCGCTAGAAGTTCATGTCTCAGGCATAGGAGTAAAAAAAGGTATCAGCCGAGGTGATGCGAAAAGATACGGCGTAGACCTGCTAAAAGGCATCATGACCCAATTCGTCGAATTAGGCAAGCAGGGAATAGAGATCACGAAAATATGGGCGAAATCGAGCACCGTTCCAGGCATGAAGCTAAGCGAAGATTTACGCTTTAAGGAACTTGGATACATCAACAACGAGCAAATAGGGTATGTCCTCGACATATATAGCGATAGTGAGAAAAAGCGGATTATTGAGAAGTACAGAAAAAAATACCTCGAAGCCCTGGCAGAGT
>WNFF01004477.1_pt1 | contig 11406 bp, 6 predicted proteins | sample 5400441 | NCBI WGS metagenome assembly WNFF01 (sample SAMN13153345, study PRJNA577476) | soil metagenome | isolation source: 120 cm saprolite under Douglas fir tree site 2 hole 3 replicate 1 | place: USA:California | collected 2015-04-18
CGATGGCCAGCACCGATCCCGGCAGCGTCCTGGAGCACAACTCGCATCTGGCCACTAAGCTCGAGACCCTGACTGGCACCACGAATCTCACCGACCTTGGGAAAGATGCGAGCGCATTCAAGAACTTCGGCCAGTTCGTTGCTGCGGCTCATGTCAGCAAAAATCTGAATATCCCCGGCGGGTTTGCGGCCTTGATGTGCGATATGACCACCAAGACCGCCACGGGGGCAACGTCAACGTGCACGAACACGACTAAGATGAGCCTCGGCAAGGCCATCCAGACGTTGGATCCGAAGGCGGATCCCAAGTCGGAGTCCAAGAAGGCCATGAATCAGGCGAACCAGGACATCAAGGATTCGTCTGGTTCGTAAAATATAGGCTGACTGCGTACCTTCAAGTCCCACTCTTTCTCGTGACTCATGTCTCGGGAAGAGTGGGACTGCCTTTTTGTTCAGCCTCGTTGTTCCCGTAATCCATTGGCCCTTTCTTCACTTCGGCCTAAACGCGCCACCTATGGCGTCGCAGGCCTTCGTTCAGGGAGGGCCAGTGGCGTACGTCAAACCACGCCCGGACTAAACGGGAGTCCGCGACTCGAAAAAAACTGTTGCCAGACCCATTCCACTTAACTATCAGGTGAGACATTTTTGAATCTCCTTTTTCTGCCCCATTTTCCTGGGGCACCCGAGAGCGAGGGCTTCTGCTCCCAAAGCGAGGGGACGCTTTTTCGGAGGGGAACGATAAATCTTCGATGGAGTATCAGAAGATTTCTTGGGAGGAGCCGAACAAAGCAGAGTCAACGAAGCTGCCGGGCGCAGGAATTAGCCTGAAGCTGTGCACAGGAAATGAGCGGCAGAAAAAGGGTACTTACCGAAATCAGTTGGAATTAGGATGAGGAGCAGACTCGGGCCATGAGCAAGACGGAAAACTGTCGAGAGTGCCGTTTCCCCCGAGTGCAGCGCGTTGTCAGGTTTTGTTGTTCGATTCCACAGTTATTACTACTTTCCCCAGAGCGTGTCCTTCTTCCAGATACCGGATAGCCTCAGGGACTTCACTCAACCTGTAGCACTTGTCGATGACCGGCGTTACCTTTCCAGTCGCCATCAGTTCACTCAGGATGGTTAGATCCTCTTTGGTTATTCTCGCAATAAACGTGACGAACTTCTGGCTAACGAACCATGACGCCACCAGCGCTTTGAGCGAACCACCCAAACGCGCCCACTGACCCTCGTGCGATCCTGCTCCTCCAATCCCCGCCAAGACGCAGATGCCATTGGAATTTAAGATGCGCCGGCGCTCTGAGAACGAATGGTTGCTAACGTTGTCGAAAATTAGGTCGTAACGTTGCCCACTTTGGGTGAAATTCTCTTTCGTGTAGTTAATGACGTGATCTGCGCCGATTGATCGGACCATGTCCACATTCCGCGTACTGCACACGCCAGTCACATCTGCGCCGAATGACTTGGCGATCTGCACAGCGAACGTACCCACACCTCCTGACGCACCGTTAATCAAGACCTTCTGCCCCGGCTGAATCTGTCCTTTGTCGCGAAGACCCTGCAGTGCGGTGAGTCCTGCCACAGGTACAGACGCCGCTTGCTCAAAGGTCACCTTATTGGGCTTCATGACCAATCTCGACTCGGAAGCACACGCATACTCGGCTAACGCCGCACGGCACGCTCCGAACACCTCGTCGCCTGGTTTGAACTGGGTTACGTTCCTGCCGACCGTTTCAACCTGGCCCGCCACATCCACGCCCAGCCGTGTGTTCTTTGGTTTGCGCAGCCCGGTCATCAGGCGAAGCGGGAACGGGGCTCGCATGAGGTGCCCGTCAAGCGGATTGAGGGAAGCCGCGCGAACTTCTATCAAGACCTCGCTGTCCTTGGGAACAGGCTTTTGGACCTCCTTGATTTGGACAACAACGTCCGGTGGTCCGTATCTGGTATAGACGGCGGCTTTCATTGACGTTCCTCCGCTACGCTGTCTTTGCTCCTTCCATCGTTGAACGTTCACGCCTGTGCTCAACCACCTGCTTTATTGGGCTCAGCTATCCCAGATGACCTTAACCCCTTAAACAGAAGCCAAAAACTCAGCGCTAGTTCGAAGATAGCCATGGGCGAGTCGAATACCCACAGGTTCACTACTTTGGGGAAGTCGGGGAAGATGTAAAAAACGAAAGTGCAGGCGGCGCACCATGCACTGGAGATCATACCAAAGGCAGCCAGTGCTCTGGGGATGTAGTTCGAGTTGAACCACAAGTAGCTGCCAACTGTGGCTCCCAATCCCCAAAACAGCAGGCCAACGTAGTACGCGTCGAAACCGCTGAGGTACAGCCGCGCCAAGGCCGACAATTGGACTTGTCCAAGCGCGCGCGAGTAATCAGCGTCACTCAAGAGTCGCAGAGCGGTAAAGAGATTGAGCGTCGCCAGGAGCCACGTGAGGCCATGGACCAGCCTGCCGAATGCCGCGAGCAAGGCAAGGTTCTGGCTGACCGGCTTAAGGATCACGTAAAGCGCTGTCAGCAGTACGACAACGCCAACGCAGTAAACCATGTCGCCCGCGACGCCGATACGGAATAGTGTTTCGTGCGCCATGATGTTCCGAGCGGTTTCCGCCGGATTGCCCCGGACCATGAGGCGGGCAAAGATGCCGAAATTGACCGCGACCACGGTGACGAACGAGATCGGGCAAGCAAGCCCTGCGATCCTTGCAGCCGTGCGTTGTGACTCGTCGATAGTGCTGAATGTCATTTCATTTCCTCCCAAGAGGTCGGCTGCAGCGCGTTGTTAGGTTTGATGTTCGATTCGAAAATTATTACAACTTTTCCGCGAGCGTGTCGTTCTTCCAGATACCGGATGGCCTCGGGAACCTCACTCAACATGTAGCACTTGTCGATGACCGGTCTTACCTTCCCCGCCTCATGAGCTCGCGCATGATCGATGTTTCATCGTGAGTATGCCATGACCATGAGCACAGGTGGTCGCTTGGCATCGGGCCGCGCGTATCGCGCAAAACTTGAGGAACTCGTCCAGAACAACTTCTGAACATTTTGAGTGCTACAGTTGTTTGCGCCGGCAGGACCCAAGCGTTTCGGAGTCGGACATGGCCAATTCGAATGCCCAAGATTGGTTAAGGAAAGCCATATCGAGAAAAGCCGTTAGCCACTTCATTTTTGTTCAACACCTCTACCCGCGATTGTCCGAGAGACGTCAACACACCCATCCGTGGTTACATCTCTCAATCGTGCAACGCGGTGTGCTTCGCCACAATTCTATGCGCACTGAAAATAGCGCGATTCCCTGGCGCGACGGCTGTCCCATCCAGGTTATCCCTTCACCCTCCCGGAGGAACGCCCGCGCGGTATATCTGTATATATAAGGATGACGGAACCCGGACGTTTTCGCGACGCTCCGTTGGTTCGGATTAGGCAGCCCGATCGTACCGGTGGTGCAGTCCTCCCAGGCGGACATGAGAAAGGACGCGACCTGAGGCTAGGGTGCGAGTTCTTCCGTCCGGCGTTCCCTTCCCGAGTCCGAGAGGCGTGCGGTCCTCGTGGTAGTAGCGAATATACTCAGAGAGCCGGCGTTTCACGTGGCGTTCGTCGACTGCAATGAGGCTGGGTTCGCCGAACACTCAAGGATTATTTCGATTACTACGAACGTTGCCGTACACAACTATCGCTCGAAAAGGTTACACCTCTCAGCCGACCTGTCGAGCCTCCGTTGCTCGGACACGTGATCCAAATTCCACAAGTCGGCGGCCTGCATCATCTCTACACGCGCAAAGCTGCCTGATCGAAAAAGACTTCCCAACGCTCGCGTGAGAATGCAGAACGAGCAGTGTGCTCGTTCGCCATGCGAAGTTCAGTCTTTCCTGGGAGGACGCCAGACTCTGGAGGGTTGATCCGGGACATCACGCCGCTGGGCACGGCTTATTTCGCTGACGGGTCGGCCAACCGAGTTTTTGGTAGCGACAACCGAACTCCCCTATGTTCCATTGCTTTCCGCCGCCAGTCCAATGATGCGACACCCAAATCGGCAAAAAGGCTGTTCTTACTGCTGATCTTTGGGACTTTGTTTCGCGTCAGGAGGCGACGCCACGGTGGCCGGACTGGCTTGGTCCGCTCTCGCTCTCCGCGCCTTAGTAAGCGCACTCTCTTCGCGTCGAACCATCCTCTCCATCTCTTCGAGGCGATGAAAGATCTCCAGTTCCGCATTCGCTTTTTCCTGCTGTTTGGTCCGCGTGTACAAGATGAACAGTTGGTAGTGGGCTTGCGTATTATCGGGGCTAAGTTGCAAGACGCGCTCGAAATATGGCATTGCCTTATCCGCTTGCTTCTCTCTGGCGTAGGTCCGGGCTAAATCGAAAAGTGCATCAACGTTTTCTGGGTCGAGTGCAACCGCCTGTTCCAACTCCCTTTGTGCTCCTTCGAGATCGTCTTGCTCCAGCAAGAGGAAACCGACCCCTGCGCGGGCACGGACGTGTTTAGAGTCGGTCCTCAATTGTTGTTCAAAGCGTTGCTTCGCAAAGTCAAGTTGGCCCCGCGCTCGATAACAGTAGCCGATCAGATACTCAATATCTTCCGTCCTGGGGTCCAGCTTCGCGGTCTTTTCAAATGCCGCCGCAGCTTCGGCATAGTTTTCGGCACGAAACAGAGCGTTACCCAGGCTCAAATTGTATAGGACCTGTGTCGGATCCAGTTCGGCGGCGCGCCGATAGCTCTTGGCAGCGAGCTCCCAGCTGCCAATCGCAAATTCTTCGCGCCCCAAAACATAGTGATACTGAGCATGGTCTGGGGCACGTGCTGTCGCGTGCTGGAATTCAAGGATGGCGTTATCATGATCCAACTTCTCTACTGCGATCAGCCCAAGGCGAAAATGCGTTTCCGGAATTTCCGGATTCAAATCGGCGGCTTCCGCCAGAACACTCGCGGCATCGTCCAACCTCTTCAAGTTGTGGTAAGCGACGCCCAAATTGTAGAGGACCTCGGGGGTTTTGGGCCGCAGCCGATTCACCTGAGAGAACAGATCAGCGGCTCGCTCGTATTGCTCTTCCTGAGCCAGAGTTAGTGCAAGATTAAAAAGCAGCGCGGAGTTTTCCGGATTCAATTTGGTTAGTTCGTCGGCGGCGGCCATTGCCTCTTGGATGCGGTCGGCTTTGAGCGCCGCTCGCAAGAACAAGAATGTAATTGCGGGATCATTCCCTTGCAGTTTCCGCGCGATGGCGAACCGATCCGCAGCCAGCGAATACTCTTTCAAAGCCGCGAGCACCATGCCCAGGTTGTAGTGCGCGCGTGCATTTCCCGGGTCGAGCTTGATCGCTTGTTCGAGTTCCTTGCGGGCGGCGGCAAGCTTATTTTGCTGAAGAAGAAGATTTCCCAGATTGCCATGAGCAGCGGCAAATTGGGGATCGAGGCGAATGGCTTCGCGGTATTGCGGTTCAGCGGAAGAGGGCTGTTTCAATTGTTCGTAAATAAAACCGAGCAAATTGTGGGGAACAGGTGAGGACGGAGCAAGTTTCGCGGCTTCCTTTGCTAACGCCTCGGCTTCGGAGAATTTTCCGCTCTGTATGAGCGCCCCCACTTCCTGCAGTACCTTCTCGGCCGCGGGGTTCGGATGCGCAGGCGCGACGGCCTTTTTTTGTTTCCCACCGGCAGAACCTGCCAAAGCGAGCATTGCTGCAACGGAAAGAACGGTATTTAGTACAGACTTCACTTCGGCTGCTCGCTCGACACGCCCTTGCCTTCCACAATCGTAAACACACGGTTGATTCCAGGGAGGGAAATGTTCTCATTGCTCCCGTCGGGCCAGCGGACTTCCAGTTTGTCCACTTGCTTTGCTCTTCCAATTCCGAAGTGGAGCCGCATGTCGTTGTTGGATATGTAGCTCCCTCCGCTGATCACATCGTTGCGCTGAGTCATCCCGTTGGCGGTCAGGAACGCTTTTGCGCCGATGGCATCGCGCGGGCTCTTTGTTCCGCCCGTCAACTTCAAAGTTACCCAATTGTTGCCGTTGCTGACGACGTTCCTCAGCAAAACCGGCGGGCCATCAATGGTGTTCAGTACCACGTCAATCTTGCCATCGTTGAAGAGATCGCCGAAGGCCGCGCCGCGGGCGGAAACGACAACAGCCAGCCCGCTATTGGTCGCTGGAGGCACAACTTGAAAATGATGGCCATCGACGTTACGGAAGAGAAGCGGCCGCTGCGCGTAAGTCATGCCCCAATTGTTTTGATCCACGCCCGGATAGACGTGACCATTGGCATCGAGAATGTCTTTCCAGCCGTCGTTGTCGTAGTCCAGGAAGCCCGTGCCCCACCCCAGGAAGGGGATGGTTACGGCGGCCACTCCGGCCAGAAAGCTGACATCCGAGAAATTCGCATCGCCCTCGTTTTGGTAGAGTGCAAAGTAATCGTCCGAAAACGTAGTGACGTAGAGCGACAAGTGCCCGCTATTGTCGTAATCCCCGATGCCCAGCCCCATGGCCGCTTGTTCGCGCCCATCATCTTTGAGCGCAAATCCCGATGGGTAGCTGGCATCCTCGAATGTCCCGTCACCTTTGTTCAGGAAGAGATAGTTCGGCACGGAGTCGTTGGCCACGGCGATGTCGAGCTTTCCGTCATCGTTTACATCGGCGAAGGCCACCCCGAAGCCGTAGTAACCCTTTTCGTTGGCAACTCCAGCCTTCTGGCTGACCTCCGTGAATGTGCCGTCGCCATTGTTATGAAAAAGGTGATTATGCTCGCCCGGTAGGCCGCGCGGGCCGCACATCACCGGCTTTCCCCGGTACTGGCAGAAGCTGTACTGCGTCGCGGCGGTTCCGGCAACCGGCGGATTGTTCAGGTCGAACTTAACGTAGCCCGCGACATAGAGATCCAACTTGCCGTCTCCGTCATAGTCGCCGAAGGTTGCGCCGGTTGACCAAATGGGTTGCGCGCCGCTGACGGTAACTCTCGCTTTCTCGGCAACGTCGGTAAATGTGCCGTCGTGATTGTTCTGATAGAGGCGATTCTTTCCGTAATTCGTGACGTACAAGTCCGGCCAGCCGTCATTGTCGAAGTCGCCTACCGCCACGCCAAACCCCCATCGCTCATTGGCTACGCCAGCCTTTTCGGTGACGTCGGTGAACGTTCCGTCGTGATTATTATGAAACAATGCCGCGCGGGGCGGCCTCCCTTTGCCTTGGAGCGCATCAAACGTAGATCCATTAACCAAATAAATGTCCGGCCATCCGTCGTTGTCATAGTCAAAAATCGCCACGCCGGAACCCGGAGCCTCCAGGATCAAATTCTTCTCCGGTGTTCCAGAGACATGTTTGAACTTGTCGAGCCCGGATTTTTTCGTGTCGTCCACAAAGACCACCGGGGCGTCGTCCACAAATCCACCCGCAGTAATTGGCCTGTGTTTTTCGTCGAGCACTGGCGCAAAGACGCCGCCTGTCGAAGCGCCGCCCGATTGAGGTGGTCCTTGGGGCTTGGGTATCTCCTGTGACTTGCTGTGCTGCGGGCCGTCCGCAAACACAGCAGGCAGGAGCGACGCGCACAGAATTAACGCGAGAGCCGTACGAAAAAAGCTGACCAGAGGATTCACTTTGTTGCGACTATGCATTGTCTCTCAGGGTCTCGGACTATCCATTCCCATGCCGGTTGCGCCGCGCCGCTCGCGGTTCAGGCGGTCGACTTCGGCGAACTCTTTGGCAGCTTCGGCCTTGCGACCTGCCCGTTGTAAGCTCAGCGCAAGCTGGTAATGGACTTCCGGGCTTTGGGGTGACTGCGTTGCGGCGTCCTGCAAGAATCGGATGCTTTCCTCTAGGCTACCAGTCTTTGCCAGGAGGCGGCCCAGGGCCATGTTGGTTTCGAAATTCCCAGGATCAAGTTCGCGGGCTTTTCGCAACTGGCCCAGAGCTTCTTCATTCTTACCCGTCTTGCCGAAAATTCCGCCAAGTCCGAGGTAACCTCGCGGGTCGTTTGGGCTGATTCGCTGAAGCTCTTGGTATTGCTTCGTGGCGGCGTCCTGGTCTCCGGCTACTTCCAGGACCGTCCCGAGAAAGAATCTCGCTTCTGGATCCTCTGGATGCAAGCTAACAGCCTTCTTCATGGCCGCAGCCGCCCCTGCAGTGTCGCTGCGTGCATAGCGGGACCTTCCCAAGTAGAGTTGCGCGTCAAACGAATTCGGGTCGATTTCCACAGCCCGGCCCAACTCGCTGATGGCCTCGTCAAAACGGCTTTGCGAAGACAGCGTGATTCCCAAAAGCGTATGCGCGTCTGCGGAATTGGAGTCCAGTGCAAGCGCGCGTCGCACCTCAGCTTCCGCCTCCTTGGGATGCTGGGAATTTTGTAGCGCCAGCGCATGTAAATAGGCCACAAGAGGGGAATCCGCCCGCGTCAGGGCAAGCGGGCCCAGAACCGAGGCGGCTTCGCTCCATCTGCCCATCCGAACAAGCGCAGCACCCAAGTCCTGCCGGACGCTTAATGAATTTGCGTTGCCTTGCAGTGCGCGGCGAAAACTCGCCGCGGCCGCTGCCGGATACCCCAAATCCGCGGATAGCAGTCCCTGCGCATACTCCAATCGCGCGTCGCCCGGTGGCAACTGGTCCTTCAGGATGCGGAGTTGCACGCCGGCGGCGGGGAAGTCCTTCTGCTTCCGTAGGGTGTTGACCAGTTCAAACCGCAAGTCGGTCTGGTCGGGGTACAAATCGAGGGATTTCTGGAGATGCTCGATGGCCTCATTCGAATCGCCGCCGCTGGCGATCAGCGCACGCCCCAGCAACGCATGTCCCGCATAGCTCTTGTCTTCCAGCTCCAGCGCCTTGCGAGCCTCGGCGATGCTTTCCTCCAGCTTCCGGTTGAGAAGTAGCCCATAAGCCAGGTTGATATGCAATTGCGCGTTCGTTGGAGCAGCTTTTGTCGCCAGGCGAAGATCCGCGACACCCTCCGGACCTTTGTTCAGCTGCAACCGCAGCAGCCCGCGCGAACTCAGCAGCGAAGCGTCCTTGGGATCCGCCGCCAATTTCGAAGTCAAATCGCTCTCGGCCTTCTCCAATGTCCTTGTCGCGGGCGCAAAACGCTCCTGGTGAGAAGGCTCAGGCGTAGCCTGACAATTAGCGCTTACCGGCGCTAGGAGCGCAAGCAGCAGAGGAACCAGGTGCCGCAGAGATGTTTTTTCGTGCAAACTCATGGCAACTTCATTGTAGCAAGGAGGCAAGAGTCCTTTACGAGTCAAAAAAAGCTCGGCCAGGGCAATCGCCCCGGCCGAGGAAGAACGACAAATACGCGGAACACTCTCAGTTTTGCCAATTCACGGTAACAAAACCCGTGCCGCTGGTCGGAACCGTGTACTGATGGTTCGATCCATTTTCCCAAGTTACCGTGCCATCGGCAGCGATCTTGATGAACTTGAACTGAATGGTTTTGCCGGCGGGCATGGAGGCATTTAGAAACCAGTTGGGATAATTCGGATCGAGCATGGGACCGACAGCTCCGTCCCAAGTCGTGCTCCAGTTGCCCAGTTCCACAGTGTTGCCCGTGAGAAAGATATAGTCGCCAGCATTGGTGGGCGTAGCGTTGTTTACGGTGAATGTTACCGGAATCAACTTGGCGGCCAGCACCGTAAATTGAATGGTGTTGGCGGCGGTTCCGGAGCTGTTCTTCAGTTGGGCGTTGTAGACGCCGTTGGCGACGCTGGGCACCGTGAATTTGACGCTGGAATCCGACCACGACTGGATGGCAGCGGCCGTGGCGCCGAACAAGACGCTCCCGGTGGTTGCACCAAAACCTTTCCCGGCGATGGTGACGCTTAGGCCAGGCTGGCCGACGGTAGGTCCGATCGAACCAACTTCGGGCGCAGGAACCGAGCCGACCGACTGCCATACCGCGACGGTATGCGCCGGCAAGGTGAAATTGACTACGGGATTGTTGCCGCCGCTGCCGCTGTTCACGGTGATGCCGAAGCCGCCTAAGAGTCCCACAAGATAATCCGAATAGCTGCCGGGTGGCAGTGCTGTATTGAGTCCCCCTATGCTGTAGCCGGTCGCGTCGTTTTTGTTGATGGCAATCAAAACGACATCGTTGAAGAACTTCCGTTCGAAGATGTAAACGTCACTGTTGATCCAGCGCTGCTGAGAGGTGCCATAGCCGAGCGCGTTATTGGTCTGGCGCAGCGTGGAAAGCTTGTTGATGAGCGAATATGCGGTCGTCGTCGTGCTGAAGGAGGACATCCAAAGCCGGTTAAAAGGATCGCCGCCTCCGTTGGTGTCATTGTGGAGGTATTGCTCGTCGCCGTAGTAAATGACGGGGATGCCGCGGCAGGTCAAGACGAACGCCATGGCCTCGTTCAGCCGGTTCATGTTGTTATTCACGCTCAGCAGGCGGGGCATGTCGTGATTGTCAACGAAAGTGACCAGATCATTCTGCCAGGTGAAATTGGAATTTTCCGTGGTCAAGGTACTGTCAATTTCCGAAAAGGCATTGTTGTTGGCGAAGACGTCGCGGATCGCGGTGTTCAGCGGGAAATCTAACAAGGAAATCCCGCTTTTATTCGTGAATTTGAAGGAATCATGGTACAGGCTATCGCTGGTATTTCCCTGGAACCACTCGCCGAAGATAAAGCTGGGAGCATTGTTGAAAATCGCGTTTTGCATGCTGTACTCCCAGCCCCAGGTGACATGCTTGACCGCGTCAATCCGGAAAGCGTCGACCCCGTGCTGCGCAAGCTGCTGCAGCGCCGCTTTCAGATACCCGTCTATCGCGGGACTCTCCTGGTTCAAGTCCGACAGGCCAAATAGCGTGTAGTACTGCAACTGGTAGCGGTCATTGAAATTGCTGATGTTGGGGTTGTGGTGGAAGTAGCCATTGGGATCATTGTTGTAAGCGGCCAAAAAAGTTCCACTGTCATAAAGCGAGCCGAATTCCCCGGCGCCATTGTCATTGGTGTGATTGGGGGCGAAATCCACGATTACCTTGATGCCATTCTGGTGGGCCGTCGAGACAAGACTATCGAACGCAGCCCAAGTGTTGCTGGCATCGCCAAAGTGCTCCTCGATGCGCTTGAAGTCCCTGGCTTGGTATCCGTGGTAAGCGGCTGTTGGATTGCCGTTCCCGTCCGGAATGTTCAAATTCAGATTGTCCACCGGCGGCGAAATCCAGATGGCAGTTACTCCCATTCCCTTGAGATACGACATCTTCTGCTGAATGCCGGCCAAGTCCCCACCCCAATACAGCCGCCAATTGGTCTTGGTGGAATCAAACAATCCGGAGCTTTGCGGCGGGTTGTCGTTGCTGCTATCGCCGTTGTTGAAGCGATCGGTCACAATCTGATAGATGACCTGTTTCTTGAAATCCTGCGCTTGCGCCAGCGTCAGCGGTATCGCAATCAGAAAAAGTGCTCGGATAAATCGCGAGATATGCCTTGCG
>WNFF01004479.1_pt1 | contig 11404 bp, 11 predicted proteins | sample 5400441 | NCBI WGS metagenome assembly WNFF01 (sample SAMN13153345, study PRJNA577476) | soil metagenome | isolation source: 120 cm saprolite under Douglas fir tree site 2 hole 3 replicate 1 | place: USA:California | collected 2015-04-18
CAATCCTGCCTTCAGCAAGAAAGATCTGTTCCGGCTGGGCTATATCGCCGAGCATTCCGGGCATTCCACCGGCGCCGCCCTCGACCTCACTTTGGTCGATCTGCAGGCGGACAATTCAGCCGCGTTCGATCCGGACAAAACCTACGCCGATTGCACCGCGCCAGTGAGTTCCCGCTCGCCTGAAGCAAGCGTCGACATGGGAACCGGCTATGATTGTTGCGACGTCAAGGCGCATACGGCTGCGCGATCCATCACACCGGCCCAGCGCCGCTGGCGGAACCTGCTGGTCGCCGCGATGGCGCGGCAAGGTTTTGTGAACTATTCGAAAGAGTGGTGGCATTTTTCGCTGCCGGGCGCGGCAAGGCCCGCGTATGATTTCCCGATATCGGCGCGTCACCAGTGAGCTAGGCCGCGTGAAATCGGACGTATTCCGGCGTAAACTGATTCCCGAAATCTCCGACAGTCAGGAGCGGCCATGACGCAGGCTTCATTCGCCACCCACGAGGTGCTCAACCAGTCGCCGCCGTTCGAAGACGTCGATCTGTTTACACTGGACCGGCCACTTTCGGAGGCGGTCGCGGCGAACGGCGGCGCTTCTGCGCAAAGCGAATTATCGGAGTTCGGGCAGCACTGGGGTTCGGCCGCGATGGCGGCGCGGGGCCGCATCGCCAACGAAAATACGCCAAAACTGCGGACGTTCGATTCTCGCGGCAACCGGCGCGACGAAGTCGAGTTTCACCCGGCCTATCACGAGTTGATGGCGCGCAGCGCGCATGCCGGCGTGCACAATTCGACCTGGAACGCCCAGGGCAAGCCGGCCGGCGGTGCCGCCGAAGTGGTGCGCGCCGCGAAATTCTATATGGCGGCGCAAGTCGAGACCGGTCATTTGTGCCCGATCACCATGACGCGGGCGTCGGTGGCGGCACTGGCTGTTCAGCCCGACCTGCTGGCGAAGACGATGCCTGTCATAGGCACGCGCGCCTACGATCCGAGTTTTGCGCCGTGGCCGACAAAACGTGGCATGACCCTTGGCATGGGCATGACCGAGAAGCAGGGCGGCACGGATGTGCGCTCCAACCAGACCCGCGCGACGCGCGACGGCGACGCCTATCGCATATCAGGGCATAAATGGTTCATGTCGGCGCCGATGTGCGACGCGTTCCTGGTGCTGGCGCAGGCGGACGAGGGGCTGACCTGCTTCTTCATGCCGCGCTTTACGCCGGATGGATCGGTCAACGCCGTGCGGTTCCAGCGCCTGAAAGACAAGCTCGGCAACCGCTCCAATGCGTCGTCCGAAGTTGAATTCGCGGGCGCCTACGCGGAGCGCGTCGGCGACGAGGGCAAGGGCATTCGCACGATCATCCAGATGGTGCAGTTGACGCGGCAGGATTGCGCGATTGCTTCCGCCGGCCTGATGCGGTCGGGGCTCGCGCATGCGCTGCATCACGCCCGCCATCGCAGCGTGTTCCAGAAGCATCTCGCCGATCAGCCGCTGATGCAGGCGGTGCTTTCGGACATGGCGCTGCATGTCGAAGCTACAATCGCGCTGGTGATGCGGCTGTGCCGTTCGTTCGACCGGGCGCCCGACGATCCGGGCGAAGCGGCCTACATGCGGCTTTTGACGCCCGCGATCAAATACTGGGTCTGCAAGAGCGCGCCGGGATTTCTCTACGAGGCGATGGAATGCCTCGGCGGCAACGGCTATGTCGAAGAGGGCATTCTGGCGCGGCATTACCGGGAATCGCCGGTCAATGCGATCTGGGAAGGCTCCGGCAATGTGATGTGCCTCGATGTGCTGCGGGCGCTGTCGCGTGAGGCGCAAGCGGCACTGGCCGTCTTGCAGGGCCTGGTTGAGGAGACCCAGGGACTGCCCGGTGCAACCGAGGCGGTGGCGTTCATCGGCAAGGCCTTCCGCCGGCCCGACAGTGAGCGCGTGGCGCGGCTGGCGGTCAAGAAGCTGGCGCTGCTCGCCGCCGTTGCCGCGCTCAACAAGGTGTCGCCACGTCATGCCGAATTGTTCGCGGCGACCCGGCTTGCTGGGAATCACGCCAGCATGTACGGCGCAGTCGATCTTGCGGGCGACGATGTCAGTCATCTGCTGGAGCGGGCGCTGCCTTGATAGCCGACCACCGTTTATTTTGTCATGGCCGGGCAAAAGCGCCAACGGGTCCGCGCAAAGCGCGGCCCGATGACAGGCTCCGCGCGTCTTCGCGCAGATGTCCCGGCCATCCACGTCTCTGGCGTCTGCGGCGAAGAAAGACGTGGATGCCCGGGACAAGCCCGGGCATGACGACAACTAACATGACGGTAACTAAAACCTGAAAGCCCTTTAATGGATTCCCTCAATTCTGAATGTGCGGCCGCGCTCACTCCCGTCGTCCGCACTCCACCTCCGCCCCGGATCTGGAAATTCTGGGGCACCGCGCTGTGGGGACTTTTCATCTTCGCGGTCTTGTCGGTGGGACAACTGGCCGTGGTGGCCTGGTTTGTGTTGCGGCAGGACGGGCCGATTGATATTGCCGCCGCGATCCAGGTTGTCGGCGGCGGCCTGACGATTTCGCTCTCCGTGATGATGGGACTGCCCGCCGTTCTCGCCGCCCTCTGGATCGCCACCCGTTGGTCGCGCACGCCGTTCACGGACTATCTCGCGCTGCGCTGGACCACCTGGACCAATGTCCTGATCGGCGTCGTCGCGCTGTTTGTCCTGGTGATGGCGTGGGACCTGCTGTCACGGGCGCTGGGGCGCGAGGTCGCGCCCGGATTCATGACGGAGGTGCTGAAATCGGCGAGCGCCGATGGCGCGCTGTGGCTGCTGGTGATCGCGTTCTGCGTCGCCGCTCCGGTCTCGGAGGAATTGTTCGCGCGCGGCTTTCTCTACCGCGGCTGGTCGGAATCGTTTCTCGGGCCTGCCGGCGCCATCCTGCTGTCGTCGCTGGTGTGGACGGCGCTGCATCTGCAATATGACTGGTTCTTCTTCGGCGAAGTGTTTTCGATAGGACTGCTGTTCGGCTATCTCCGCTATCGCAGCAATTCGACCTGGTTGACCACCGTCTTGCACGGCCTCAATAACCTCGCCGCGACGCTGCAGACCATGTGGCTAGCGGGGCAGGGGTAAATCAAACCGTACGTCAAGCGCGTGTTGGCCTATCTGCCTGCTTGCGACACCGAGACCGGCATCTCCGAAATGGCGTTCACGCTCATCAACGCACGATCAATCATGTCGTCGTATGTCGCCCACTGCTGTAGCGAGTTCTCGATGCTGAGCTTGGGGATATCGAGATCCGCAAACAGTTGGTCCGTGAGTGCCCGATATTGACGATAAAGGGTGATGAGGCCGTCAAGACCGGCCAAGCCGCGCCTCCTGGCGTACGGCGACTGCAGTTTCCAATTGACCTGATAGTTCACCCATTTCTCGCCCCGCTGCGCCGAGACGACGCGAATGGCGCTATCGACGTCGTCCTGGCGGAAATAGATGAGCAGCGGGTTCAAAGGCTTGACGACCGCGACAACTTCCCGACAGTACGCGGCAATCAGGTCCGCGTCGGCTTCGAGCAGGAGCAGCGAAGTCAGATTGCCGTGGAAGAGCTGGCCGTCAACAATTGAGATGCGTTCTGCAGGCACGGAACTGGCGACGAACGAGCGCCACTTGGCAATGCATGACTTGGCGAGCTCCGCCGGCGGCATCTCGCTCCAGGGCAGATTCCAATCGAAGCGGATCGGATGTGGATCGACCGCTTCGGTTATCCCGATCGCGGGAATACCGCATGCCACCAACCTATAAGCGATGTTTTGGGTGGCCGTCGACTTGCCGGAGCCCATGATCCCCTCGACGATCACAAGCTTGGGCCAGACATTGGTCAATGGCGCGATCACGGCAGAATGATCATTCTCGTCCGCACGGCGCGCCGGGTCGCGATCGACAACGCGCGTTGTTGTTTATTCCTACCCGGCGACCTCCAACGGGGCAAGCATGTGCCCCGACAACATGCGCCGCAGGCAGCGCGCTGCTGTGGCTTATGCCACCAGCGCAATCGCGATCGGCATGGTGATGGCCGCGAGAATGGTCTGCAGCGTGATAATTTGTGCCAGCAGGGGCGCGTCGCCGCCCATCTGCCGGGCCAGCACATAGGCGCTCGACGACGCCGGTACCGCCGAGCACGCCGCCACGATCGAAAGATTGGAGCCGGAGAGGCCAAACCACAGCGCCAGTGCGATCGCGAGCACGGGCATCAATATCAGCTTTAGAAACACGGCGACGCTGGCGGCCAGGCTCGGGCGGAACATGCCTTCGAGGTGCAGGCCGGCGCCGGTGACGAGCAGGCCGATCCCGAGCGAGGAGCGGCCGAGCGCGTCGGCGACCTCGTGCCAGATGCGCGGGAGCGGGATGTGCGTGACATTGATCGCAAGTCCGATGGCGCAGGCCCAGATCAGGGGATTGCGCACCACGGTCATCGCGATCGCCCGAACCGATTGCTTTTCGGGCGACGCGTAATGCGCCAGCACGGCGACACTGAAGACATTCACCAGCGGAATGATCGCGACCATCGCGACCGAGGCCAGCGCCAGCCCGATTTCGCCATGGAGATTGCCGGACACCGCCAGCGCCACATAGGTCTGCCAGCGGGTCGCGCCCTGGAAGATCGAGGTGAAGGCCGGGCCGTCGACGGCGAAGCTGGAGAGCAGGGGCCTTAAGCCAAGGCTCAGCAGGGACATCACCAGCACCGAAAGCAGCAATGCGCCGCCGACGCCGGCAACGGGAACGCTGCTCAGGTCGGCCTTCACCAGCGTCTGGACCAGCAGGGCCGGAAACAGCACGTAATAGGTCAGCCGTTCGAGGCCGTGCCATTGCGTCTCCAGCCGCATCAGGCTTCGTTTCAAGACGAAGCCGAGCACGATCAGCAGGAAAACCGGCAGCAGCGCCGCAATCACGATCGCCATCGTCGGCTATCCCTCAGCGCTGTTCGCGCAAGTTTGTCAGCCTGTCGAGCGCGCCCTGCAGGATGAAGATCGCGGCATGTTCGTCGATCACCAGGGCGCGGCGGGCGCGGCTCATGTCGGTCCCGATCAAATCGCGCTCCACGGCGACGGTGGAGAGCCGCTCGTCCCACAGCGCGATGGCGAAATCGGTGAGTTTGGAAAAATTGCGGGCAAAGGCGCGGGTGGATTGCACGCGCGGGCCCTCGCTGGCGTCCATGTTGATGGGCAGGCCGAGCACGAAGCCCACCGCGTTGCGCTCGCCGGCGATGGCGAGCAGTCGCGCGGCATCGGCCTTGAAAGCCTTGCGCTGGATGGTTTCGACGCCGGTCGCGAGCCTGCGGTCGGGGTCGGACACCGCGACACCGATGGTCTTGGTGCCCAGATCGAGGCCCACAAGTGCGCCGCGTTCAGGCCAGTGCGCGACAGCGTCGGTCAGCGGTAGGATGAGGGCAGGCATGGCCCCGCATAACACGCGGCCTGTAATCGATGCAAAGCGAGAAAGACCGATGACAATGGACCGGCTGACATTATTCGGACTGTTCGCCGTCACCGCCATGCTGGTGTGCTACGCGCTGGAGGATCGCAGCCATTGGTTCATCCTCGCATTCGCGGGCGCCTGTGCGCTGGGTTCGGTTTACGGATTTCTGCAAGGCGCCTGGCCATTCGGACTGGTCGAGGCTGTTTGGACTGGGGTCGCGCTGTGGCGCTGGGCCGTCAGGCGGCCCTCCAAAACGTAGCCTTGATTGAAATCCTCTTCAGGCGGCGACGGCCTGACTGTTCTTCTTCAGGCAGGACGCAAAACCTCGCAGCGCGCTGTACTGATGCGCGGCGCGGCGTTGGATGAAGACGGTATCGACCCGCGACTGCGATGCGCTCAGCGCGTGGATGCGGATGTTGCCGTTGAGCTCGTGGCGCTCGACGACGGCGCGCGGCAGCAGCGTGACACCCATGTCGGCGGCGACGCAGCCAATCATGCCGTCGAGCGTACCCAATTCAAACCGCGCGGCCGAGGGCCAGCCAAATTCGGCAAAGACCTGTTCGAGCCGCTGCCGGTAGGTGCATCCGGTGCGGAATACCAGCGCCGTCGGCCCGGATTCGGGGGTGCCGGCGCGCAGCGCCGCAAGGCTTGTCCATCGCCGCGCGGTGACAAGCATCAGCTCTTCCTTGAAGACCGTTGCGGCCGTGAGCTCGGCATGGTCGATCGGACCGGCGACAAAGGCGCCATCGAGCGTGCCGTCGAGCACGGCGGTCACCAGGTCGGCCGTCGGCGCCGTCCGCAAGCTCAATCGCACGGCCGGAAAACGCCGGTGAAAATCAGCGAGCAGCGACGGCAGGCGTACCGCGGCCGTCGTCTCCATCGACCCGATCGCCAATGGCCCTTTCGGCTCGCCATCGTCGCGGGCCGCCAGCACGGCTTCGTGCGACAGCGCCGCCATGCGCTGGGCGTAAGGCAATAAACGCCGGCCGGCGCCGGTCAGCGTCATGCCGCGGCTGTGTCGCTCGAACAACGGCGTGCCGATTTCGGCCTCGAGCGCCTTTACCCGATGGGTGATGTTCGATTGGACGGTGTTGAGCTCGTCGGCGGCGCGGGTGATGCCGCCGGTGCGCGCGACCGTTGAAAAAGTCACCAGGTCGGACAATTCCATGAGATCGGCCCCGTTTCATATCAGAGATGGCAGCGTACTAAAGAAATCATTTATCCAGAACGATAGCCGTGGCTACGATACCTGTCCAGATTTGAGGAATGGAAATGTCGATCGATACGCCTTTGACCGCGCTTTTGGGTATCAGGCATCCGGTACTGCTGGCGCCGATGGATCTGGTGTCCGACGCCCGCCTGACGGCGGCGGTGAGCAACGCCGGAGGATTTGGTATTCTCGGCGGCGGCTACGGTGAAAGAGCCTGGCTCGAACGGGAGACCGCCAAGCTCGGACAATTCGCACGCGCGCCCTTCGGCGTTGGCTTCATCACCTGGAGTCTCGCGAAGCAGCCCGAACTGCTGGATGTCGCGCTGAACGCCCGGCCGCGTGCGATCATGCTCTCGTTTGGCGATCCCAAACCATTTGCGCCTCGGATCAAGGCCGCGGGAGCCTTGTTGATCTGTCAGGTTCAAAGCGAAGACATGGCGCAGGCGGCACTGGATGCCGGCGCCGACATTCTCGTCGCGCAGGGCACCGAGGCCGGCGGGCACGGCGCTTCCCGCACCACGCTGGACATCGTGCCAGCCATCATTGACCTCGCGGCCGGCCGCGTGCCGGTGGTGGCCGCCGGTGGCATTGGCGACGGACGCGGGCTCGCGGCGATGATAGCGCTCGGTGCCGCCGGTGTTCTCCTGGGTACGCGCTTTTATGCCAGTCAGGAAGCGGACGGAGCGGAGGAGGCCAAGCGACGAATCTGCGCCGCGACGGGCGGCAGCACCACGCGGGGGATCATCTTCGACATGTCACGCAACAATGTCTGGCCGGCACCGTTCACGGGACGCTGCCTGATCAACGATCATGCGCGTCGCTGGACCGGCCGCGAACTCGAACTGCTGCAAAATGTGGGCGCGGTCGCCGTCGAATATGCGGCGGCCAGGGCCGCCGGCAATTTCGATGTTGCGGCCGTGATTGCCGGAGAAGCCGTTGGGCTGATCCATGACATTCCCCCGGCAGCCGAGATCGTCGATCGAATTGTCACCGAAGCAGATCAGATCCTTCTTGGATGGCGCAATTTCGCCACGGCTTTACGGGCCTAATTCGCAACGGCCGGTTTCGCTCGCTTATAGCGCCGGCTAAAGTGCCCGACCCCCTTCCCACTTGAAAGAGCAGACCATGTGGCCGGACCGCCGACTTCTCGACCTCTTCAAGACCGAATTCCCCATCGTGCTCGCGCCAATGGCGGGGATCATGGATGCGGACCTCGTGATCGCGGCGGCGCAGGGCGGGGCGCTGGGCTCATTGCCTTGTGCCATGATTTCGGTGGAGAAGGCGCGCGAGCAGATCAACATCATCCGCCAGCGCGTGTCGGCCCCGGTCAACATGAACTTCTTTTGTCACAAGGCCGTCGACGCCGACCCGGCGCGCGAGGCCGGGTGGAAGCAGCGGCTTGCATCTTATTACAGGGAGTTCGGTCTCGACCCCGCGATGCCGATCGACGTGGCCAATCGCGCGCCGTTTGACGCCGCGATGTGCGCTCTGATCGAGGAGCTGAAGCCTGAAGTGGTCAGCTTCCATTTCGGCCTGCCGGATCCGGCGCTGTTCAGGCGGGTCAAGGCCGCCGGCTGCATCGTGATCTCATCCGCGACTATCGTGCGCGAGGCGATCTGGCTGGAGGAGAACGGCGCCGACGCCATCATCGCGCAGGGCGCGGAGGCCGGCGGTCATCGCGGCATGTTCCTGACCGAGGATATCGCGGAGCAGCCCGGCACCTTCGCGCTGGTGCCGCAGGTGGTCGATGCGGTGAAGGTCCCCGTGATCGCGGCGGGCGGCATCGCCGACGGTCGTGGCATCGCGGCGGCGTTCGCGCTGGGTGCGGCCGGCGTGCAGATCGGCAGCGCCTATCTGCGCTGCCCGGAATCCAGGGTGATCGCACCGGCGCGCGTGGCACTTGGCCAGGCGCGCGATGATTCCACCGTCATCACCAATGTCATGACCGGACGTCCGGCGCGCGGGGTGGCCAACCGCGTGATGCGCGAGGTCGGGCCAATTTCGCCGGACGCGCCGGCGTTTCCGCATTCCGCGACGGCGCTTGGGCCTTTGAAGGTGGCGGCGGAAAAGCAGGGAAAGGTCGATTTCACCAGTCTCTGGGCCGGGCAGGCGGTGCGGATGGGCCGCGAAATGCCGGCCGCAGAACTGACCCGGGCGCTGGCCGGCGCCGCGCTGGCGCGGCTCAGCCGGCTGGCCGGGTGAATTTCTGTCACGTTTCGCTGCGAGAGAACCGGCCCTCGGGCTCGACCCAAGGGTTGGCGTTCAGCCCGATCCGGGTTTCACGCCTATTGAGAGCTCACATCTAGCGGCAGGTAAACAGGTATTGCGTCACGATTGGAAAAACGGGAAAAAGGACATCAATTGAGGGTTGCACAAATTATAAATTAGCTGCCCTTCCGCATCTGTTTATTGATTTTGTATGACCCAAGCTTCTGACCTGAATGAACTTTTTGGGCCACCCTTAAAGCCTGCCTATATCCGGGAGGCGGAAAGAAGCGGGCAATTTTCCAATACTTTTGCATTAGATTCTATCTCCGGCCGCTATCTAAACGAACTGTTGGAATTTGCCGGAACGTACCCGACGTTTAGAGACTTGGCTTTTAATCTGTGTTTCCTCTGGGCCGTCGATGAAACCGGTCAAATTTGGATCACGATGGAAGAAGTGTGCTTATTGACTCAATTGGGAAAGCGCTTTCCCAGAATGCGGAATATGCCGTTGGACGCGTCTCTAGAAGCGTTAGGGCATCCGCTCTTGGTTAACCGGGGCGTCGCTCGCATCGCGGGCGAAATGATGTTCGATGACGAGGATTCTTGGATGCATTGGGTAATTAACAACAAATCAGGCCGGTATGGATTTGGCCCGTATCGAGATCCTGTCCACCTAGCAAACGTGGCTTTGGCATTCTCCGGGGTTGGGGTGACCGTCGAAATCGCCTATATTGCTGGTAGATGAGGTCCGTATGGCGCCTACCACCGAAAATTTGACAAGTGTAGCCATCGGGATGGCCCGAGAGCTTCCATATTTGCGCCCGAGCCAGCAACGGAAACTATCCCAGCTATTGGAAACTCCCGAGCAAGTCTGGGTGTTCAGTAAAGCAGTTGAAATCGCTTTACAGGCGATCTCAGCTGAGAGCGATGAAGCGTTGGAGCGGGTTTATCTGCTGGGTTTGGAGGTTCGCCAAATTTTTGATGCTCGAAGCGCGACCAACCTTCATTTTACCGGGCATTGGGAGAACATATCTGCCCAAGTCATTGAAGCGTTTGCCGGTGGCTTTAAACGCAATCCTTTTGACCTGACACTGAGCGCCATCCACTCTATTCGTTCACGAGAATCTGAAAGTTCTGCGCCTGCTCCTTATGAAGCATATGAGATTATAGATGCAGATGCAGAGATCGTAACGGTCTTCGAATCAGAAGAGACGGGACACGCCGTCAACTAGAAAGCAGCTCCGCCGTTTGCAAATCTGCAGGTGTCGCGAGAGTCTCAGTTCCGATTGTGCCAAATTCGGCGCCTTACGGGACAGCGAAATTGCTCTTATGCCGAAAAACCATCAGGCTGCACAGACATCAGGCGCGCTCTCGGTTGCGGCACAAAAGGACCCTCTGCTATACGGAAGGCGAAATCTCCCGCCAGAGGCCCTATATAATGTCCGTCGATGCCGCCACCGTTCGTCGTATCGCGCATCTTGCGCGGATCGCGGTCACTGACGCTGAAGTTCCCCATCTGCAGGGCGAATTGAATGCGATGCTGGCCTTTGTCGAACAGCTCAGCGAAGTGAACGTCGATGGCGTCGAACCGATGACCTCGGTGATGCCAATGGAAATGAAAAAGCGCCCGGACGTGGTCAATGACGGCGAGATCGCGGACGACGTGGTCAGGAATGCGCCGGCCACGGAAGATCACTTCTTTCTGGTGCCCAAGGTCGTTGAGTAAATTATTTCTATCGAACGGGAAATCCGATGTGTCTGCTCTGCGACGATGAAAAGGCCTATGCGGCCTACATGAACTATCTCGACGCGATGGAGCGTCAGGGCAAGGTCGCCGATCCCGACAAGGCGATGGACGCCGTGCTCGATCAGCTCGAAGCCGCCGACAAGGCCAACCATAAAAGCGACGACCCGGCCAACGACAAGACGCTGTCGCCGTTCTTCTGCAGCCCGGTTGATAAATGACCGATTTGACATCGCTGACGCTCGCCGAAGCCAGAACGGGTCTCGCGAACAAATCGTTCACGTCGCTTGAACTGACCGACGCGCACCTCGAGGCGATCGAGGCGGCGCGCGCGCTCAATGCCTTTGTGATGGAAACGCCGGATCAGGCACGAAGCATGGCGCGCGAAGCCGACGCCAGGATCGTCAAGGGCGAGGGCGGCCCGCTCGCCGGCATTCCGCTCGGCATCAAGGACCTGTTTGCAACCAAGGACGTGCGCACCACCGCGTGCTCGAAAATCCTCGGCGATTTTGTGCCGACTTACGAATCCACCGTGACCTCGCAGCTGTGGCGCGACGGCGCCGTCATGCTCGGCAAGCTCAACAATGACGAATTCGCGATGGGTTCGTCGAACGAGACCTCGTGCTTCGGTCCGGTGGTCAATCCGTGGCGGCGCGAAGGCTCCAACACGACGCTGGTGCCCGGCGGTTCGTCCGGCGGCTCGGCGTCGGCGGTGGCGGCGCTGTTGTGCATGGGCGCGACCGCGACCGACACCGGCGGCTCGATCCGCCAGCCGGCGGCGTTCACC
>WNFF01007309.1_pt1 | contig 11402 bp, 10 predicted proteins | sample 5400441 | NCBI WGS metagenome assembly WNFF01 (sample SAMN13153345, study PRJNA577476) | soil metagenome | isolation source: 120 cm saprolite under Douglas fir tree site 2 hole 3 replicate 1 | place: USA:California | collected 2015-04-18
GCCCTGCTCATTCCCCGCATGCCGCTGGGGCACAGTCTCTGGGGAGAGATAGCACATCCACTACATTTCACAACGTATAACATAGAGTATAGTAAGTATCAACTTCCTAATAGGCTATGGTACTTTTCGATACGTGGTGGTTTCCTACTCCATTTGGTGGATTACCTTGACATCGCTCGCTAGCTCATCTACAATTAGAGGGGAATATGGAGAATATACAGACTGGTCAATGCGTACGCAACAGATTTGGCCTCGATAGGCGCAAAAATTGGGCGGCGATGCGTGGTAGAGTAGCAGGTAGGGTAGAAAATCGTGATACAGAGCAGCGAAGTGGAGCAAATTCTGGCGCAGCACACCGCCAGGTTACGTGTCTGCTTACAACATGCCTCAGGTGATAGCGAGGGGCCAGAAGAAGGTAGTGATGCCTGGTTACTACTCCAGGCTTTGATTGGCAATGATTCTCCCTATGCCCTTGGGCGCGATAAATCGGGCCCCTACGCGGCTTTGATTGGCAACGATATCCCCCCTACCTCTGGGCGCGATAAATCGGGCCCCTACGCTCGTTTCGAGCAATCCGGTCGCTGGCTAGCAGAACAGGGTGGGAAGTTAGATGTGCGCCTGCAAGGCTTGCGGTCGCCAGGAGGAATTGCTCATCGAAGCCACGTCCCGCTTGTATCGCTTGCAATCTGACTGTATGCTGGCCCTTACGCGTGGCTACCAAAGTGTGGTGGATCACCTCTCCGTAGAGCGATTGACATTGGCACAGCAGACTGAACAGCGTTTTCTGTCCCTACAGCGCATCAACGGCGTCAGTAATTCCACCATGGACCTGGATCAGACCCTCGAGGTGATCACTAAAGTTGTGGCAGAAGAACTGCATGCCGATCTTTGCACCATCTTTTTCTACGACGAGCTACAACGGATGCTCACCCTGCGTGCCACAAATGGACCTCGGCCACTGGGTGGAATGCACTTCACCCTGCGCCTCGACGAGGGCTATAGCGGGTGGGTAGCGAACAAGGGCCGTCCATTGTTAGTACGCGACGCCCTGGCCGACCCCCATTTCTCTACAGAGGTTCGCACCTATAGCAGCGAATATCATGGGCTGATGGCCATACCCATCATCTTCTTTGGCAACGCGGAGCGGTTGATCGGCGTCATCAGTGTGCAAACAGTCGACCCGCGCGAATTTAGCGGCCAGGAGAGAAACTTTGTAGAGGTCGTGGCCGGAATAGTGGCTATCAACATCGAAAATGGGCGGTTGTACGAGCAGACCGATGAACAACTGCGGCGCAAGGTTCACGAACTCGCCACCATGCATCGAGTCTCCTCTATCATTGCCTCGACCCTCAATCTGGATGAAGTACTCCAGATCATTGCCACTCAGGCCGTCCATCTATCGGGGGCGGAACGGTCATGTATCTTCGAGCTGGACCCTGAGAAGCGGCGTCTCCATGTGGTTGCTCACTACGGATTGAACAGTGCATTAGTGCGAGGGTTGCAACTGGAGGTAGGCCAATGTTGTGCTGGCCGCTCCGTTCAGACTGGCCGACCCAGTATGGCTATGGACTGTTTTCATAATGATGAACACTGCTTCATCTCTAAAGATCCCGGTGTTTCCTCAGAAATTCATTCGGTGTTATGTGTTCCGTTGCAGGTCAAACGCAAAGTGCTTGGCTGCATCTGCATCTACAGCAGCCATCGCCACCTCCTCTCGCCTGAGCAAATGCAGCTGGTCATCACCTTCGCAAACGAAGCAGCTATCGCCATAGAAAATGCCCAGCTCTACGAAGAGACGCGGCGTGGACTGGAGCTAAAATCGATATTGCTGCGCGAACTGCATCACCGGGTCAAAAATAACCTGGCGACCGTGGCAGGCATCCTCTCCCTGCAGCGCAGGCGCACCAGATCACCTGAGGTGCGTCAGACCCTCGCCGAAAGCGTCAATCGTGTCCAGGGTTTGGCCGCTACGCATGATCTACTCGCCCATGAAGACGTGAGCGAGGCGCGAGTTGAAGAGGTAGCGCGGAAGATTGTAGGGGTTGCCAACGCCAATCTGCGGCCCCCAGATACACACATCACCTTTGAAGTGGAACCGTGCCCTATCGTCATTCCTTCCCGTGCCGTCACCATCCTGGCTCTGGTACTCAATGAAATGGTTTCAAATGCGATCAAACATGGTATGGCTGGTCTACGAGAAGGCACTGTTTCGATCCGCGGACGAGAAGAGCATGGCATAGTCATCGTGCAGGTCATCGATACTGGTACCCGGCTGAAGCAATTGGAGCCGGGAGAAGAAGAAAGCAGTGAAGGTTTAGGCCTTTCACTGATCAAAAATCTCATAGGTGATTTAGGCGGTACATTTGCATTATGGCACAAGGGGGATACGGATCGTACCGTAGCCGAAGTGCGTTTTCCCCTGGCTCCGCCTCGTCCCAAGTCGCAGCCAGGGAAGCAATGAGGGAGCAGAGATAGCGGGGTGATGTTTAAGTGGTCTGGAAGAGGTGAGTCATGTATAGTACTGAAAATAGGCCAAAGGAAAATGCATTAAAAATCCTGGTGGTTGAGGATGAAGCTGATATCCAACAAGTCTTGTGTGTGTTTTTAAGGTTTGCAGGTTTTGAGGTCTGCGGCGTTTCCAATGGTCAAGAGGCCATACAGATCATACCTGAGTTTTGCCCAAACCTTATCGTTCTGGATTTGATGATGCAACCGGTGGATGGTTGGGCAGTATTGGATTGGCTGCGCACGAACCGCATAACGCCCCCACTTCCTGTCTTAGTGCTGACCGCCCTCAACCAATTGAAAGAGCAAGTCCAGGGTTTTGAGGAAGGGGCCGTAGAATACCTGACCAAACCCACACAACCAAGCAGGATCGTTGAGCGCATACGTATCCTGCTCAACCTCAGTGTAGAACAACGCACGCTATTTCGCCGCAATCGCCTGGACGAACAACGCAGGAATCTTGAGAGGCTCAATGCGCCACAACCCGACGAATTTGCTTATTGAAACGAGTGCAACGGTTGACCACATTTTGTGCAAAAACGGTTACTGGCCGGATTTTGTGTACCACAGATACCGCATTGATTGAGTGGAAAGCCGCAAGCGGTGCAAAAGCGAGTTGAAGGCTTGTTGTAGTGGCGGCATTGAGGACAGGTATAGAGGAGGGGCATAGTCGTCACCCGGCTGGGATCAGCCAATCCTCCACTTCCCATTCCTCCCTTTGCTTTACCTGCGGTCGGAAGCGAATGGACGGCCCGTTCAAGGGCCTCTGCCATATCATTTGCCCGTTGATAGCGCTGCATGGGATTTTTCATCAGGGCAGTAATTACCACTTGAGCAACAGCCGGACCGATCGCGGGATTGATCGCGCCAGGATGAGGGGGTATCTCGTAGATGTGGCTATGGGCGAGGGCCGGGTAGTTATCCCCCATAAAAGGCAGGCGTCCCGTTAAAGCCTCAAAGAGCATCACACCAAGGGCGTAGATATCTGCCCGCGCATCAACAGGCCCCCCCTGGCATTGTTCAGGTGACATATATTCGGGAGTGCCCACTCCCGCACCCTGGCGGGTCAATTCTTTGCTACCGGCAAGCACCTTGGCGATACCAAAATCAGAAAGTATCGGGCGGCCCGCACGATCCATCAATACGTTGACAGGTTTCACGTCACGGTGAATGATGCCATTATCATGGGCGTAGGAGAGGGCACTGGCCAGTTGAGAGAAGATGCGATTGGCCTCCAAAACATCCATCTGCTTGTTGAGAGCTTGCAATTGATCCAGACGCTGTTTGAGCGTGCCCCCATCGACCAGCTGCATCACTATATAGAGGTTGCCACTGAACTCGCTGGCATCATGAACAGTCACAATATTGGGATGTGAAAGCCTCGCCACAAGCCTGGCTTCCTGATTGAAGCGTTCAACAAAATTGCGGTCGGCAGCAAACCAGGGCGGAAGAACCTTGACCGCAACCTCCCGATCAAGGTTCTCCTGATGTGCCTTATAGACGCGAGCCATCCCCCCCTGGCCGAGTGGAGCCAGGATAGTGTAGTTTCCCAGCGTCACACCGATCAGATCGTCTTGTAGCACTCTACGCCTCCCGCAGTACTCGCCCTGCCTTAATCATTCCCCGAATGCGGCTGCCTTAATCATTCCCCGAATGCGGCTGCCTCGCCCCTATTGCCTGGCGGGACGCGATAAATCGGGTCCCTACTTCCTGGCGAAGACTAACACGGTCTGGCCCAATTGGATTTTATCTCCCTCTTGTAGAGGGTGGGTCTGATATTTATTCACCAACTGGCCGTTGACCTTGGTGCCATTGGCACTCCCCTCATCCTTGAGGGCATAGTTTCCATTGCCCAAACTGACGATCTTAGCATGGAGACGCGAGACAGCCAGGTCTTCAAGGAAGATGTCGCTTTCACGGCTGCGACCAATGCTGAGTTCTTCTTTGCGTACCTCGTAAACCCGCCCAGGCTCTTTGCCCTCTTCGACGCGCACGACGCCAAGTGAGCCCTGGGGGCCACCTGGACGTAGCATCGTCCTATCGTTGTCACTGCTGCCGAACAGTGCCCCAGCTCCAGGATTACCAAAGCTGCCCGCCCCTGGCGCTGGTGCGCCAAATCCCTGTCCCTGGCCCGGTACTTGTTGCTGCCAGGATGGCAGAGCAGCGTTGCCGCTTGCCGCCGGTGGGGTAGAGGATGCCTGCTGGAGGGGCGGTTGTGCCCAAGCCGGTGCCTGCTGCGCGGGCGGTTGTCCCCAGGAATCGTTGGGAGGCATGGATTGTGCCGATTGCCCTGCCTGCGCAGGCTGACCTGATTGCCCCCACGACTGGCCTGAACCATAGCCTGTTTGTGGCTGGGCCGGCGAGTTACTTTGCATACCGCCGCCCCATACCGAGGCTCCCTGCTGTAATGGAGCCGCCTGAGGTTGGGGCTGCGCCCATGGGTCCTGTGCCTGTGCTGCTGATTGTTGAGGCATAAAAGTCGCATCCCACGCGGGTTGGCCTCCCCCTAAACCGGCACTGGCTGAGGGCGTATTGGGGGTTGGGCTGCCCCAGGCCCCCGGTTGGGGCTGTTGTGAGGGCGTTTGCCCTCCCCACACCCCCGGTTGGGGCTGCTGAGCAGGCGTTTGTCCCCCCTGCGCTCCCCAAACATTAGCTCCAGGCTGCTGGGCGGGTGTCTGTCCTCCCCAGGCTCCCGGTTGGGGCTGTTGGGATGGTGTCTGTCCTCCCCACGCCCCCGGTTGGGGCTGCTGGGATGGTGCCTGCCCTCCCCACGCTCCCGGCTGCTGTTGCTGCTGCCCCCAATTATCGGACGGACCACCCATGCCCGGCTGATTCCATGCCTGTTGTCCTTGACGCTGCCAATCCGGTGTTCCACTCTGCTTATTAGCTTTCGCACCCTTCTTTTTGCCACTGTTGCGGAAAAGAAAAAGTGCTGTCACAAGTATGACCACTGCTAGTGTCAGTCCAGCCACAATAATCACAATCGGGTTCTGGAGAAGACTACTAACTAAAACAAAAACTATGAACGCAAGTCTCTCTGTCATGTCGTTCACCCCTCTGATCGTAGAAGCGGCCCACAAGTGACCGCCCACGGATATCCTTCACGGATACACCTACACTGCGACTCAGTGCGGCTCAACACCACCTCTATCGCAATTCAAAACGCACCTCAACACTGCCAAAGCGTAGAATATCGCCGTCTTTGAGCGTACGTTCTTCGTGTGGTGTTAAGGTTGTACCATTCAAGCGAGTCTTATTCAGGGCATTGAGGTCCTCGACGGTGTACGTTCCCTGCTGATTTCTCAGGTAAGCATGACGTCGTCCAACCGTCTTGTCCGCGAGGTTAATTTCCGGGAAAATGCCTAGTATCGGATCCTGGCGTCCAACAACCATCAACTCACCCATTAATGGGATAGGTTGCCCACTGGAGATAACCACAATGCGGGCCTGTTTTGGTGGAATTAATGGAACTTTGTTAGGCCCCATATTTCCAGCTTTTTGTTCGTTTCCAGGCTCTGCGACTCGCTTACTTGGTGGCATTGCCTGGATACGTTCCTGTAACTGTTCGAGTGCTGCAATAAACTCTTGTGGAGTGGCATAGCGGTCCGCCGGTACTTTTGCCATGGCTTTCTGCATAAAGATATCCATATCTATCGGCAGATCAGGACGCAGGCGGCAGACCGAAGGCACTTTTTCATTCATGTGCTTGATAACAATGTCTACAGCGGTTTCTCCTTCAAATGGAGGACTACCTGTCAGCATCTCAAACAACACAGTAGCAGCCGAATAGAGATCAGAGCGGGTGTCCGCTGAACGCCCACTTTCCGCCTGTTCAGGCGAGATATAGTAGGCCGTGCCCATAAATACATTGGATTGAGTAAGTGTGACAGTTTCTCTGCTCCGCGCCAACCCAAAATCGACGATCTTCACCACTTCCTTGCTATTGATCAGGATATTCTGCGGCTTAATATCGCGATGTACCACTCCCTGCTTGTAGGCTGTGTCCAGTCCCTCAACGATCTGTCGCGTGTAGTTCAATGCCCGCAGGGGTTCCATTGGACCATGAGTAATCATATGGTACTTCAAGTTCTGGCCATCGATGTATTCCATCACAATAAAGTACATATGGTTGTCATTTCCATAATCGACGATCCGCACGATATGAGGATCACTGAGGTTCAGGTGGATATGAGCCTCTCGTTGGAAGCGTGCGAGTAACTCACCATCATTCGAGAGTTCAAGGTGCATCACCTTGACTGCATAAATGTGGTTGTTTTCTGTATCGCGTGCGACATACACGGTCGCAAAGCTCCCTCGACCTCGTTCGTCGATGAGCTTGTACCGTCCTTTGATGACACGACCGATCATGTCACCGTTCATTATGTCAACTCCTAACTGCAAGGTTCTACTCTTCGCGGCTATTATAACATCATTTACTACCAGATGTCATGTTAGCTTTTTGTGAGGATGATCTCCATCTTTCAGACCCCCTCGTGATGTACAAACGGAGCAGCCATCAAATCAGTCATTCAATGGGTAGAGTCTCCTATAGGCTTCATTCTTCTTGCGCTCTATTCCATCCGAAATATATACTTTCTGTAACCAGATGATTACCTACCCTCCTTCAGAGCCGGAAAGAGAACTGTATGCAGCCCATTCATGGTATCCTACTCGACATTGATGGCGTGTTACATGTCAGTATGCAGCCCATACAAGGAGCGGCAGAAACGCTGTCGTGGTTGGAGCAACACAGCTATCAAACCTGCTTTGTCACCAACACTACAACCCTGGCCCGTGCCACACTCTCACAACGTTTACAAGCGATTGGCCTGCCAATCGCTGAAGAGCGGCTAATAACCGCACCTGTAGCAACGGCAAATTACATTCGCCAACACTATCCAGGGAAGCGATGTTGGGTGCTGACGAAGGGCAATACCGCCGCTGATTTTGATGGCATTGAACTCGTCGAGTCCGATGCCGATGTGGTAGTGATTGGTGGAGCAGAAGAACTGCTGTCCTATGAAGCGATGAATGCCGCCTTTCGTATGCTCATGGATGGTGCGGTGTTAGTAGCCATGCATACCAACCTCTACTGGCGGACAAGTGATGGGCTGAAGCTAGATAGCGGGCCGTATGTGCATGCTCTAGAGATTGCGACCGGCAAAGAAGCGGTTGTCCTGGGCAAGCCCGATCGTGCTTTTTTCGAGCAGGCCTTACTCACCATCAAGATGAAAGCGAATGAGTCGATCATGGTAGGTGATGATCTTGAGAACGATGTTGCAGGTGCTCAGCGTGCAGGCTTGCGCGGCATCTTAGTTTGTACAGGGAAACATGGGGCCGATTCACCTCTATTAGCACAAATACATCCCGATGCCGTCCTGCCCTCGATAGCGGATTTGCCGCGATGGCTACAAGGTGCCCCAGGGCGAGGACAAGCCATCGCCCCTACTATGGACGCGCCTGGACGCTGATTTATCGTAGGCATAGTAGGGGCGATGGCTTGTCCTCGCCCTGGGGGGCTCAGGCAAACATCTCGCTAATACTCTCCCTGTTGTGAATCCTCTTGATCGCTTCCGCGAAGAGGGGAGCCACCGAGACCACTTCAATCTTATTTGAAAATTGCACCGGCTGGTTTTCCACCGTATCGGTGATCAGCAGTTGTTTGATAGGACTTTTGTCTATCCTCTCAATCGACCCTTCGGTTAAAACGCCGTGTGTCACAACCGCATATATCTCTTTAGCCCCCTGTTCCATTAACTTCACAGAAACATTCGCGAGTGTCCCGCCAGATATGGTAAAATCATCCACCACCACGGCTGTTTTGCCTTTCACGTCGCCGATAATCTGCAAAATTCTTGCCTTCTCATCGTGCGCGATACGCTCCTTGTCGGCGATAGCGATGGACACCCCAAGTCCTGAGGCATATTTGCGGGCCTGTTTGGCGAAACCAACATCAGGTGAGACAACGATCATGTCTTCCAACTTTTTCCGCTGGATGCATTCGACCACGATTGGCAGAGCATAGAGGTTGTCTACCGGGAGGTGGAAGAAGCCCTGGATCTGTGGAGCGTGCAAATCCATGGTCACAACGCGATCTGCACCCGCCGACTCAATGGCGTCGGCGCAGACACGGGCGCGAATAGACACTCGCGGCTCATCCTTCTTATCCCCCTTCGCATAGCTGAAATAAGGAATAATCACCGTCACAGACTCCGCGCCGGCACGCTTAAAAGCATCGATCCAGAACAGCAGTTCGATGAAATTGTCGTTCGCGGGAAACACGGTCGATTGCACTAAATACACCCGCCTCCCACGCACGTTCTCTAAGATGCGCACAAAGGTGTTCCCATCCGAGAAGTGCAGCGTCTCGTTTTTCCCCTGGGAAATTTGCAGGTAGTCACAAATGCGGGCGGTGAGGCGGGGACTACCGCTTCCTGCGAACACCATAATCTCATCATAGCTCATGTTCTGCCACCTTCATTCACTCGTGTTCTCCTCGAAGCGGCCTCCCAGGTGTTTGGCGAGAAACTTTTCTGCCGCGGCGTAGAACTTGAGGCGGTTCTCTGGCCTGGCGAAGCCATGTCCTTCATCAGGGAAGAGCATATACTCGTAGTCTATGCCCTTGCTTTTCATCGCCTCGACGATCTGTTCGGACTCAGCCTGTTTCACGCGAGGATCATTGGCTCCCTGCGCGATGAGCATAGGAATCTTGATCTGGTCAACTTTGAAGAGCGGCGAACGCGATTTCAAAAATTCTTCCTCGGTATCAGGATTGCCAACACGATTGTGGAAGGTTGCCAGGAAAGTAGACCAGTAGGGTGGAATGGTTTTGATCAGCGTGACCAGGTTTGAGGGGCCGACAACATCTACTGCACAGCAGAATAGGTCGGGAGCAAATGTTGCACCGACTAACGCCGCATATCCACCATAGGAGCCGCCATAGATAGCCACTTTTCGCGGGTCGGCAATGCCCTGCTCAATCGCCCAGGAAACGGCGTCCACCAGGTCATGGTGCATGTTTCGTCCCCACTCCTTGTTGCCAGCATTGAGGAAGTCCTTGCCGTATCCGGTAGAACCTCGGAAATTCACCTGCAAGCAGGCATAACCGCGGTTAGCCAGCCATTGGGCCTCCGGGTCGTAGCCCCAGCCGTTACGCCCCCACGGCCCACCATGTACGTCCAGCACCATTGGAATGTTGGAGCGGCCCATACCGACTGGCAGAGTCAGATATCCATGCACGGTCAATCCATCTCTTGAGGTAAACGAGATGGGTTCCATGTTTGCCAGCGTATACTTATTCAAATCGGGCTGGTTGTCAAAAAGGAAGGTAGCTGCACGTGTCTTTCGATTGTAGGCATAAAATGAAACCGGGCCATTATCGGCGTTAAATCCCACTACCCAGGTAGCATCAGCATTATCGCGGTTGATGATGCCAAAGTCTCCCTGGTGAATTTCTCGGATAGTATCAAAATCCAGCTTGATCGACTCGTCCAGTACCATCCACTCAACGCGGTCTCTGTTGAATGACACCGCCTGAACTTCATGCGAATCAGGATGGATCATGACAGTCCCCACATCATATTGTGGGTCTTCCGCGATGACCGTGATGTCCCCGCTAGCAATGTTTAACTTGACTAAGCGGCTTGCATTGGCATTTCGCGCATCTTCCACGTAAAGCGACTGGTCATCCTGCGTGAAACCAATGGGGCCGCTGGTGAGCGCATCATCTGGCTCCCATGTGACCAGTGTTCGCCAGTCAGCCTGCTCATTATCGCGCACAAGCAATGCTCTTCCCCCATCAGGTGTTGCTTCTATGGCGGCACGCACCTTAAAATGTGTGTCGGTGACCCAGCCCGCGATATTACCTGGATTCTTGGCAACGAGCGTCAGCTCACCAGAAGTCAGATCGAGGTGATAGACATCATGAACCTGTGGGTTATCTTTGTTCATGCCGATCAGCAGTTCATTGGGAAAATGTTTGTCCACGTCAACGATTTGCGCCTGTACGTTCTCAAATGGCGTCAAATCGCGGGTTTCCTGCGTCTCCAGATTGGTGGCATATAAACGCCAGTTTTCGTTGCCCCCCACGTCCTGGATGTACAAAATATGCTTGTTATCTTTGGCCCAGAAATAGAAGCGTACCCCTCTATCTTCGTCTCTAGTGACAGGCCGGTAGTCCTCGCTGCCAATGGCACCTACCCAGACATTCAATACATTGTTCACCGGGGCCAGGTAAGCCATTCTCGTCCCATCCGGCGAGATCTGGGGGTTGGTCTTGACAGGATTGCCCAATAGCACTTTTCTGGGAATGAGTTCTACCGACGTGGTCGGACTGGTCATATGTTTGTTACTCCTCTTAATTTCAGTGCATTTCGCAAATAAATGCTTTTTGCAAGGCAAAACAACAATCTAATCTATACCATTGTACAATGCTTTGTTACGTTTCCAAAAGTTCCGCACAGTTTAGATCCTCGAAAGCCATGTGTAGCGACAGCTTTTTTTCTAATCCTCGGAAGTCACTTCCTCGGCGACTCCTTTCTCAAATTTCTCTCGCAAGCTGCGAAAATCCTCTGGCTGTTTCCTGGGTACCACCGCTCCATATCCCTGGAGAAGCTTTGAGGTTGCCCGCTTAATCATTACTACTTCTCCCTCCACTTCAAAGCGTACTTTGTCGCGTGGCTGCAAACCCATAAGGCGACGAATCTCCTGTGGAATAGTGATTTGCCCTTTTTCTGTGACAGTGGCTTCATATTCTTGCATGGTAATACCTCTCATGGCAGCATTGCTAACTTACCTATGTTGATGTCGTAACAAAGTATTATTTTCTTGTCAAGTTTTACCCGATCATCATCTCCTTATACACCTCAAACGTCTGCCGAGCAATTTGTTCCTGTGTA
>WNFF01009061.1_pt1 | contig 11402 bp, 5 predicted proteins | sample 5400441 | NCBI WGS metagenome assembly WNFF01 (sample SAMN13153345, study PRJNA577476) | soil metagenome | isolation source: 120 cm saprolite under Douglas fir tree site 2 hole 3 replicate 1 | place: USA:California | collected 2015-04-18
GAGTTCAAGTTGTTGGCCCCAACGATTTCAACCAGAACGTTAGCGTCCTCGATGTGCCCGTTACACTTCAAACCTCGAACACAATTTCTGTACAGGTTAGGGGCCAGCCAGGTGGAGCCATTTCTGTCCAAGTGATCGGTGTGGACAACGACCCTCCGACCATCAAAGCCAATGCATCTCCGAGTCCGAATTCCGCTGGATGGAACAACGCCAATGTCACGGTCACGTTTACATGCTCGGATGCCACATCCGGTGTGGCGAGCTGTCCATCACCACAGACGATTACCACTGAAGGTGCGAATCAGGTTATACCGGGCACTGCGACGGACCTGGCAGGCAATACAGCCTCTGCCAGCATCACGCTCAACATCGACAAGACACCGCCGACAATCACAGCGGTTTCGTCCCCGGCTCCAAATGGAAATGGCTGGAACAATTCCAATGTCACGGTAACATTCACGTGTAACGATTCGCTGTCCGGGATAGCCGTTTGCACTTCCCCTGTTACCGTGAGCGCGGACGGCGCGAATCAGGTTATACCGGGCACTGCGACCGACATCGCAGGGAATACTGCAACTGCATCGGTGAGAGTGAATCTTGATAAGACACCTCCCACCATCTCAGCCTCCGCCACGCCAACAGCGAACGCAGCCGGTTGGAACAATTCCAACGTGACGGTGACCTTCATCTGCACCGATAGCATTAGCGGCGTCGCCACGTGCCCAGCGGCTCGAACGGTGACCACCGAGGGATCTAATGAACTAATCTCAGGAACGGCCGTGGATAACGCAGGAAACGTCGGGAAGACTTCGGCCACCTTCAACCTCGACAAAACCCCGCCTGACTTGACGATCATGTCGCCGCCCAATGGGCAAACGATAAGCCTCAGCACGACGTCCATCACAGTAATTGGTTCCGAGAGCGATACTCTGTCTGGGGTGGCAGGCGTCACGTGCAATGGTGCCGGCGCAACCATCTCTGGTTCGAAGTTTGCCTGTACTATTTCGTTGACGCAGGGACCCAATTCGATTTCCATCCAAGCGACTGACGTTGCCGGAAATACTAGCACTTCGCCTCTCACGCTGAACTATGCGCCTGCTCCGCAGGTTACTATCACTGCCCCCACCAATCTGAGCGTCACCAACCTCAGCCCGGTCACCGTCAATGGCACGGTCGACGATCCCTCCGCGACCCTGACGGTCAACGGAATTTCTGTTCCCCAGAGTTCCGGTAGTTTTTCGATTCCCGTCCCGCTGGTGGAAGGTTTGAACGTCCTAACCGCCGTTGCCACGAACTCCAGTGGAGTGGCAAGCACAGCTACTGTTCAAGTGACACTCGATACTACGCCCCCTCACATCACAATCGATTCTCCGGCTGACGCCACAACAACTACCGCTGCGTCTTTGACTGTAACCGGTTTGGCGAACGACGTTGTGGTTGGGACGGTGAACGCTCTGGATGTTCAGGTCACTGTTAATGGGATAACCGCCCAAGTAGCGAATCGTACCTATTCCGCTGCCAATGTGCCGCTTTCGGTGGGGCTGAATACGATCCAAGCAAAGGCAGTTGACCGCGCCGGCAACGCCGCAACCACCAGTGTCACGGTGACGCGCGCCCTGCCAAGCCAGCCGCCCGCGCCAGCTATAGGCCAGGCATTGATCACGCAGACTCTTAGTATCGTCTCGGGAAACAATCAGACGGGAATAATCGGAACGCAGTTGGTTGCGCCATTGGTGGTGGCCTTATCAGATACCTCGAATAAACCGATTCCGAATCAGACGGCCGTCTTCAAGGTAACTGGCAACAACGGGTCTCTTAGTGCGAGCAGTTCCGGTGCACCTTCGGCGGCAGTGGCAGTCACTACAGATGTCAATGGTCAAGCCCAGGTTTTGTGGACCCTAGGGCAGCGCTCTGGTGCGGGGATTAATATCGTGCATGCTTCTTCTCCTCTTGCCGTCGGGTCCGCGGACTTCACGGCGACGGGCTTGGTTTCAAGCCCAGGTACTATCGTCGTCGATTCCGGCAACAGTCAGACTGGTGTTCTAGGCCAGCCGCTGCCGTTTCCATTTGTAGCCGCGGTTGTCGACGCGGGGCACAACCGCGTTCCAAACGTGCCGGTCACCTTCGCTGTGAAGCAAGGAGGCGGCAATTTCGGAGGCTCGCCCACTCAAACTGTGAATACAGACAGCAACGGGCGCGCAATTGCTGTGGTGAATGTGGGCCTGCAGGAAGGCTTCGACAACAACGTGGTGGAAGCCAGCTTTCCGGGAAACACAGGATTTCCGGCGGCTTTTGCCGCGTCAGCCAAGGCGCCTGGAAATCCTGCAAATACGACGATCAGTGGCGTGGTGCTCGACAATAGCAACAACCCGATTCCTGGCGCGACGATTCGGCTGTTCCAAACGAATCAAGGAAACAATAACAACCTTCCAGTGCAGATAGGAACGCCAGTACAAACCACCGCACAGGGCACATTTTTGATCCCCTTGGCTCCGGTTGGCTTCTTCAAACTGATGGCAGATGGAAGCACGGCTACCAATTCAATCAGTTATCCAACGCTTGAATACGACATCGTGACAGTCGCGGGCAATGACAACACCGTCGGCATGCCGATCTATCTTCCGGCTCTCGATACCGTCAACAAGCTGTGTGTCGACTCGACGCATGGCGGAACGTTAACTCTACCGCAAGTTCCGGGGTTTTCCCTTATGGTGCTTCCCGGGTCGGCAACCTTCCCCGGAGGGTCCAAGCAGGGCTGCGTCTCAGTGACGCCTGTAAACGGCGACAAAGTTCCCATGGCGCCCGGTTTTGGACAGCAGCCGCGTTAAATGTACTCGTATGATCATGATCTCGGAATGTTCATAGCAGTCGGAACCGGAACGGTCAGCGATGATGGCTCTGTAATCAAGTCCAACCCGGGAGTCGGCGTTCTGAAGGCTGGTTGGCACTGCGGGGGTAATCCGAATTCTAGCGGTAGCGCCGGTACATGCCCAACATGTCAGACCTGCCAGGGGAGTGGCTGTGCTGCGGATCCTTCCCAGAATGGCCAACCGCTACCTGACAACAAATGCGAAGTTTGTCAAAATGGTTCCCCGTCCCCGATCCCGCTCGACCCCACCGAAACATCCGTGTCGTATACTTTTCAGCTGCCCAGCGCCACGATCGACGACATTAATAACGATTTGAAGGAGCTTCTTGCGATTGGCGTCAAGGCTACAGTTACTCCGCCTTCGATCGGAGGCACTATTACGTCAAAGGAGTGTTGCGCAAAGGAGACGGGCAAGAGTACCTCGACGAAAGGTATGGTCACTGGTTCACTGGGCTCCGCTTCTTTCCAAGGCAAGATCTGGCCCCCAGGACCGATCCCCAGCATTTCTATTCGGATCGACGTCGTGGGCTTGGCAGAGCTCGATGCGTCCGTCACACTCTTGGCTGGACTTTTCGCGAATTTTACAGCCACGGCACAGAATTGGGTGGGAGCGGAGAGGCGACTTTCAGTTGTATCTTCTGCGATACCACAAAAGTCGCAATCGACGCAAATTTTTTCTTTGGCAATCTCGCCTTCCCGTTGAATATTGGCGAGGTTAAATACAACATCAACGGCAGTAATGAGCCGGATTGTGCAGCAGGTTTGTCAGGAGGGGTTCTGCAGTGGCAGCCAGCGACCTTTAAGATCGGCGGGGACTTCTCCGGTAGCTGGCAAACAAACGGGGGAGTGACACGAATCGTGAAGTTCTCCGCCGACATTCTCAGCTGCACAATCGACTTAACATCGGGAATTAAATGCCCTCCATATTTCTAAGAACTGGAGCGCCTCTGGCGGTCTAAGAAAAATATGGTCGTTCTTTCCAGAAACGGAGCCCGACTTCTGAGTGCTGCCTACCTCATTCTGGTGTTTACGTTGCTAGGGTTGTTGGGACTTGAGCCCACAGCGGGTTCTGCAGATAGCCGCGTTCGCACTGCTTACTTGAAGCTAGTTTTTAATGCCGAAGGCAAGCCAGAGCCGACTTCGGGATGCTTCAATGTTCAGGAACAACGCCATGAAGACGCTCACTGGTGGTCCAAACCGGAGGTCACTGAGCGTCACGACGTCGAGCACTTATTAAAAAAGGTCGTAGCTGCCTTCAAGAATAGAGACCGCGTGTCACTGCTGCAAATGTCCGACCCAGCGTTCCGGGACCCGAAGGTCTTCGATAAGCAGGCTGAGGCTTTTTTTCAGCAGTTCAGCGTTCTAACTGTCAAGGAAATTCCCCGATCCATTCAAATTAACTCGCTGATTTTGTTTTTTCTGACTTTCGATTACCAAGGGAAGGTATCCAGTGCGCCGTTAGTCTTCAGAAAAGCCAGCGAAAACGAATTTTGGTTCTTGCCAGAAAGATCCACGTCACTTGATTATTTCTTGGTCTCAGAGTGGTTTGACACCTTATCTAGAAACGCGGATAAAGCGGATTTTTACTATTGCACGTCGGCCGAAATCGGACGGGCCTCCTACCGCGTGCCGATTACCTCTGACCCGGCCGTAGCTGCTGAAGACCGTAGCTATCTATACCTGGCCGGATCGCAGTTAGGAGAAACGTCTCCCCCAACTGAGCTTGCTACACGCATCGAGTCTACGATGAGCACCCTAAAGGCGTCATTAACTGCCTATGGTGGCGCCGCTCTGTTGCCGACTTTCGGTCCTTTGGGCGCGAAGCGCTTGAAAGACTGGTGGGCCACAGCAGATGCCAGTCAACGCAGCAACTACATTTCCGCAGTTGTCACGCAAAAGCCCTTCTTCGTCTTCGATCTGAGTCCGTTAATCGTGCTCTATACAAAGTCCGACGATAACGTCCCTCGAATTATGTACCTTACTCCCGACGAAAAAGGTTCCTTGCGATGGACTAATTCCTCGTACGGTACGACGCTTGATCGAATTCTCAAAAACGGGCCCCTTTACGATGCGGCTAAATTGGTTCCGCCGTTCAGTAGTTTCTTGATTCGGAGATGAATTCCCATTCGGTGAACATGATCATGGACCACGTGCAGCGAAGCCTCTTTTTTTTGGTGGTCAAATGTGAGGGAGTCATTTAGAGGGGCGTCTTATGACAAGGGGACACGACTTTTTCATAACGGTCCGGCCATTCTTTAGGGCCTTGTTGGGTTTGTGCGTCGGCTTCCTGGCGTTGGTTTTGCCTCTCAATGCCCAACTCAACCAGAATTGCGTCGTCAGTGTCCTCAATCGAACCGTACAGGTAAATCCTGATGGAACCTGGGTGCTGCCAAGTATCCCGGCGAATTTTGGGCCCGTACGCGCGCGAGCGACGTGTGTTTCCAACGGTGTGACGCAATTCGGGCAGTCTGCTTTCTTTACGATTCCCGCAAATGGCTCTGTCAATGTGCCGAAGATCATTCTTGGCGCAACAACGCCAATTCCCACCAGCATGAATGTGACTGCCACAGCCAGCCTGCTGACCCAGGCTGGTGCAACGGCTCAGCTCAGGGTGATCGCCACTTACGCCGGCGTGACAGCGCAGGATGTCACGCCTGCGACTACTGGCACGATTTATAACGTCAGTAATCCAGCGATAGCTACCGTGAGTCCAAGTGGCTTGGTCACTGCGGTGAGCAGCGGGACTGTCGTCATCCAGGCCGTCAACGAAGGCACCCAGGGCATCATGAATATCCAGGTGGTTCTGGCGGGAACCTCGCACGGCGGCATTCCGGATGACTGGGCAATCTCTCACGGCTTAGACCCAAACGACCCCGCGATGCCATTCGAGGATCCAGACCACGACGGACTAACCAACCTGCAGGAATTCCAGAACGGTACCGATCCTCACAATCCGGACACCGACGGCGATGGTCTCACCGATGGCCAGGAAGTGTTGATCTATCACACGAACCCACTATTGGCGTCAACGGATGGGACTGGCATCCCAGACGGCGTCGAGGTTCAGACAGGGACGCTAGGTGGCACCCTTGCCGCGAAGCTGGCGGCCGCGCTGGCATCGATCCAGGTCAAGCCAAGTACGTTTACCTTGGTGGTGAATTCGATCGCTGGCTTGGCGTCCCAGCAACTAAGTGTCCTCGGACATCTGATTGATGGGAAAACGACCATCGATCTAACGTCCACGCCGGAGGGTACGAACTACTCCTCAAGCGACTTGACGATTTGCAATTTTGGCGCACCTGACGGCAACGTGTTTGCGGGGAACAACGGTCCGTGCACGATTACCGTGACCAACAATGGCTTTTCAGCCCAAGCGACTGGCGTCGTCACGTCATTCACTCCAACTGCTTTGTCCTTCGTGAGTATCCCGGGTTTTGCCAACGACGTAGCCGTGAACGGAAGCTTTGCCTATGTGGCTGCAGGGTCCACTGGCCTACAGGTAGTGAACGTCGGTGATCGTAGTCACCCTAGCATAGTCGCATCTCTGTCCTTGCCAGGTAATGCAAATGACGTAAAATTGCTGGGCAATCTGGCCTATGTTGCGGCAGGCCCCGCAGGTCTGCACGTAGTCGATGTTACTAACCCGGTCCTTCCCGTGCGTCTGGGGACACTGGGTACTAACGGCAACGCACTGAATGTCGTCGTACGAGGCATCATTGCCTACATTGCGAATGGGACGAATCTCGCAATCGGCAACGTGAACAATCCCGCATCCATGACCCTGATTGGTACGCTGCCTCTCGCCGGGATGATTCAGGGATTGGACGTCGATGCGCAACGCAAACTGGCAGTGGTCACCGCTGGAACAAACGGCCTCTACGTGGTCGATATATCGAGCCCGACCGCGCCAGTTCTCCTGGGCAGGGCATCCACCGGCGATGCGCGAGACGTAGAGATTCGCGGCAATTTTGCCTTTGTCGCCGACTTCCAGAACAGCACGACTTCAGTGGACATCACCACGCCATCAGCGCCGGTTGTCCTTTCGCACATCATCGACCCGAACCTCGGCGGGTTCCTGCAGGATCTCGTCCTCTCGGGGAACTTTGCTCTCGGGGCCGACGTAAAGTTCTTCAACGGCATTCCAATAACAGACATATCTGACCCAACGAATCTCCACGCGCGCGCGATCCTCAACTTCACCCAGCGTGACGATAATGCGATGGGCATAGCCGCCGATGGTACCTACGTTTATTTGGCTACCGAGCACAGCAACCTGACCAAGTTCGGATCGGTTGGCGACAGCCGACTCTACATTGGGCAATATCTGGCCCTGGTGGATAACAAGGGCATCCCACCCACGGCGTCAATTACCTCGCCCGTTTCGGGCACCACCGTGATTGAGGGATCCACGCTTGCAATTACCGTCAACGCCGCAGACGATGTGGCCGTTGCAGCTGTCAATTTCTTGGCCAATGGCCAAACGGTTTTCACGTCCACGTCCGCGCCCTACCAGTTCAACTTCACAGTTCCTTCCGGAGTCTCCAGTCTGACTCTGGAAGCGACAGCGGTGGATTTGGGTGGCAACGTGGGTACTGCCCAGCCTGTGACAATTAACGTCATCCCCGACCCGGGCACTACGGTGTCAGGTCGCGTACTTGACAGCAACGGAGTGCCTGTTTCCGGCGCTACCGTCACTATAGGCGCAAAGTCTGGCACGACCCAGGCGGACGGCACTTTCGCCATCCCTGGCGTGCCTACCGTCAAGGGGAACATTGTCGTCAGTGCCGCGGCTACTAGCGCAAACGGAGATTCGCTGACGGGACAATCGGGCAGCTTTGCTCCCGTGGCGGCAGGGATCACCAACGTGGGCGACATTGTGGTAGCCGTGCCTGCAGCGCTCATCAGCCTTGTGCCTGCAGATTCGCAGTCCTTGCCGGTCGGAAACTGCATACCGTTTGGGAACAACACGTCTTATGGATTCACCGGGTTTATCTATCGAAATGTGCCTGCCTTCCAACTAAAGATTGGTGGCCATTTCTCGTTTGATCTCGGTGCGCTGAACGACGTGGATATCAGGAGAAATATCTATTTCGCCGTTGCCAGTGCGAATCCGAGCGGCGGTTCAGTCGGCGGCCAGAACATTCGCGCCATTTCCTGGACCAAAGTGGTTTCCGACAGCCAGACGCCGCTAAACCCGCGCGGGGACACGATTAAGGGGAATTATGAATTAACTTACACGGCCGAAGCGCCCTTCAATTTCCCGGGTGGTGGATTCATCGTCGGTTTTGGGGGGTCGCCTCCGGGGGCTTATGCAGATTTTGGCTGTGAACAGGTTTTGGTTCAGACCACGCCGGCAGACCTAAACCCCTTCTTTTACCGGCGGTTCTACTTCCAGTTGGATCAGCCACTGGGTGTACTTGATTCCGCGAATAGCGATCCTTTTGCTCTGGGCGGAATTGTGATCAAGCCAAACCGTTAGTTGGGGCTGGCATAAACTTAGGGATGATCTCAAACAGGGGGAGCACCCAGCTTGACTCTCCCCGGAGAGTAAGAGGGGAAGGAGACGAAAAGGTGAGAAAGCTCACAGTGCGGTTACCGATCGTAGTCCTAGTTGTGTCCTTGTTGTCCGGACTGCTTTTGGGCGCGCAGAGTTCAACGGGCACGGTGAACGGTCAGGTGAGTGTGGTCGGCGGCTTTCTGGCGGGGGCGCGCGTCGTAATCAAGAGCAGCGGCGACGCGAACTACACAGCGACTTCGACCACCGACGAGAACGGCACATTCAGCTTCACGAATGTTCCGGTCGGGACTGTCGAAATTAAGGTCTACGACGCCCAAAGCAATTTACTTAAGACCGTCAGCGCAACTCTCGCTTCCGCGGGCCAGGTTCTCAACGTGGCAATTCAGATACCTTGACTGTGACTGCGGGAGTGCGTTGAGGTATCGAAAGTTGTTTGACATGATTCTCCTCAGATACTTCAAATGTGTCATTGCAACGGGAAAAACCGTGAACGCATTCCCTGCCCAGGCAGCCAGTCACGGTTCATGGCTAGCGCGGCTATTCACTATTCTCATCTGCTTGAGCGCGCCTCTCCCCTGCGTCTCCCAGTCGGCTGATCCGAAAACCGCACACCGCCTCGGTCGGGAGGTCTCCGTACCTCGGCACTTAGCGGACGACGAGGAATTTTCGCTTCCGCTCAGACAGTTATTGGAGCACGGAAAAAAACTCTTCATGGCGAACTGGACAGAACAGGAAGGTGCTGGGCGCCCCACAACGAAAGGTAACGGAACGGCACTAGCCGATCCTTCGCAACCGCTGGTTGCCGCGCGCGCATTCAATCGCGTTTCCGGTCCTGATGCGAACTCTTGTTACGGTTGCCACAACATGCCGTATGGCATACCCGGCGGAGGCGGCGACTTCGTCACAGGCGTCTTTGTGTTGGCCCAGCGCTTCGATTTCGCCACTCTAGACAAAACAGATTTACTGCCCACAAAAGGATCTGTCGACGAAGAGGGTAGACCGGTCACATTGCAGAGCATTGGAAACTTCCGGCGGACGACGGGAATGTTCGGAGCAGGCTACTTGGAAATGCTGGCCCGCCAGATGACTGCGGAACTGCAAGGCATCCGCGATTCCCTTGCCTTAGGAGAGACGAAGCCGTTGGTTACGAAGGGTGTCTCGTTCGGCCGTCTAACTCGCAGAAAGGATGGTTCTTGGGACACGAGCGAGGTGGAAGGGCTTCCCCGGGCCAGTATAGTCGCGCCGACACCAGTGGACCGTCCGAATCTAATCCTTCGCCCCTGGCACCAGGCGAGCAATGTTGTGTCGCTGCGAGAGTTCAGCAACATCGCGTTCAACCAGCACCATGGAATGCAATCGACCGAGAGGTTCGGAGTTGACACGGACCCCGACAACGATGGAGTGAAGAACGAATTGACGCGCGCCGACATCACCGCGGTCGCGCTGTTCCAAGCCACGATGGCTGTGCCGGGACGTGTGATTCCCAATGATCCAGAGGTCGAGCAGGCCGTTCTCAACGGCGAAAAAGTGTTCGACAGGATCGGCTGTGCCTCCTGCCACATTCCTAGACTGCCTTTAGACAAGAAGGGCTGGGTCTATACCGAGCCGAACCCTTACAACCCTCCGGAGAACCTTCGGCCTGGGACGACCAAAACAATCTCAGTTGACCTGACGAGCGCCGAATTACCTCATCCTCGCCTAACGCCGGACCCCGTACATCAGGATGATCTCTCGGTGCCTGCTTACACCGATTTCAAGCTACACGATATCTGCGCCCCGAACGAGGCCAGTGAACCGCTTGACATGAACCAAACGTCGTGGACGCCGAAGTTTCGTCAGGGTAATCGTCGCTTTTTGACCAAACGGCTTTGGGGTTCGGCTAATGAGCCACCGTTCTTTCATCATGGTTTATTCACGACGTTGCGTCGTTCAGTTTTGGCTCATTCTGGTGAAGCACTCGAATCGCGTCGGGGGTTTCAACAGTTGCCAGAGTACGATCAAGACTCGCTCATTGAGTTTCTAAAGACGCTGCAGGTCCTTCCTCCTGGAACCCCCTATTTGATTGTGGATGAGAATTTCCGAGAAAAGCGGTGGCCGCCAACGCCTCAGTTGAAGTCGCCGAAACCTGTCGCAAATACGTCGCAGTGATCTTTAGAAATCGGAAGGCAATCCCGCCTTTTGGTGGATCGTAAGAAAGTAGCCGTTAGTGTGGCGTTTACATAACAGAAATGTGCACGCCCGCAGGTTCTAATGGCAGGAATCTTAACTCCCAAGGTCTTGGTGCACTTTAGTCAGCAAATGCGGCTATCTTTGTGAAACTGAGAGCAGTGTAAATTACTGAAAACACTTGAAAATCAGCGAGTGCAAACAGGGCAGGTAGGTTTTAGCAAACCGCCGCATTCAGCCGCTCTGCCACCTCTCCGCAGCGTACTTTCAACAGCTTACCGCAGAACCAGGAATGCTGCGGTGACCAACTGTTGACCAGTCGGTTGAAAAGTGCGAAAGACCGCGGCCGGTTGGACTCTCCGCTACATCGGTCGCTCGTAGGCTAGAGGGGTCACCGAATTTCAACTGCAACTGTACGGCCCTCCGCTATTAATATGATTTTGGGACAATGGACGTTTTTCAAGTTGACCGAGGCATAAGGCAGAGCATTTCTCAATTTCCACACTCCGGCATCATCATGATGCTGCAAAACTCACTTGGTGATCGGCGACAAAATACGAACAAAGGATTTCACAAGCGACCACGGTGCTGAGGGAGCCAGCCACTTGGGCGGTTAGTCGTATCCCCGTTCATTTGACCAGCCAGCTTCGCGGCTGAATTGACTTCTCCTCGAACCCCGTTTCTGGCTAGTGATCGGCACTTGTCCGGTAATCCGGGTGGTCTCAATGGGTCGACGCAACAGTTGCTCGAAGTCTACTCGCAGGAGTCTGAAAGCCTAAGGTTTTTCTCGGGCGTTGATTTAAGCGCAGTGCCACTTTGTCCAGATCCGACTGGGTGTAGCCGGACAGG
>WNFF01015185.1_pt2 | contig 11401 bp, 7 predicted proteins | sample 5400441 | NCBI WGS metagenome assembly WNFF01 (sample SAMN13153345, study PRJNA577476) | soil metagenome | isolation source: 120 cm saprolite under Douglas fir tree site 2 hole 3 replicate 1 | place: USA:California | collected 2015-04-18
CCGGAAATGGCCGGCAGTCATGTACTTCTCCTTTGTGGCGCCTCTGAGCGGGCGGTATCGGGGCGCGACCATATCCCGGTACGTGAATGGGGTCACCGATCATTGCTGTCGCGGCCCGGGACGATAGCTCGCTTGCCTCGGTCGCTGTAATAGCATTACAATTCTGGCGGGGCACGGGTGGTGAAGCGGCGATGCGTTGGGTCCGTGGTCATCGGCGGGTTGGTGCGTGCGTGGCGCTCTTTGCGCTCGCGCTGCAGCTTGTCCTGTCGTTCGGCCATATCCATCTCGCTGACATCGCGTCGCCTCTAGCGTCAGTGGCGGCCGCTGCGCCGTCGCAGGCCGAAGACCCTGGCGGGCCTGCCAATCCGGATCGCCGCGCGCGCGACATCTGCGCGATCTGCGCGACGCTCAATCTGACCGCAAGCGCGGATTTGCCGACCGTCGCGTCGCTCGTTGTGCCGTTCGCGCTCACGCAGGCGCAGCGTCCTGATTTTGTTTCCGCGCTCATTTCATCCGAGCTCTTTTTCCTTTTCCAGGCGCGCGCACCTCCCGTCCACGTTTGATCGCCTGCGGGCTGAGCCCCGCCTGAGCGAGGTTCGCCCGCAGTGCCGCGCCGTCCGCGGTGCGGCGTCACCGCCTGTCCACGCCAGTGAAATCTCCGCCTCACCGGAGTCCACAATGCGTAACCGCCTCAAGTCCATTGCTCTCCTGGGTAGCGCGCTCACGTCCGTGACGTCGCTGCTGCCCGCGTCATCCCATGCTCAGACCGCGCTGCCGCAAGTCAATGTCACGGTGGCAAGCCCGATCAGTCGCGCGCCGCCGCGTCCGGTCCGTCCCGCGCGCCCGACGCCGGCGGCCCCGGCGCAGACGCCGGCGGAGCCGGCGCCTGTCGCCGAGGCGCCGCAGCCCGGCACGCTGCCGGTCGTCACCGATCAGTTCGCGACCGTGACGGTGGTGCCGAACGAGGAAATCCGCCGCAACGGCGCCGGCACGCTCGGCGATCTTTTGGCCAACAAGCCCGGCATCACCGGCTCGAGCTTCGCGCCCGGCGCATCGAGCCGGCCGATCATCCGCGGCCTCGACGTCAATCGCGTCGGCATCGTGGAGAACGGCGTCGGCGGCACCGGCGCCTCCGATCTCGGCGAGGACCATTTCGTGCCGATCGATCCGCTTACCAGCAATCAGATCGAGGTGATCCGCGGGCCCGCCACCTTGCGCTACGGCTCGCAATCGATCGGCGGCGTGGTGAGCGCGACCAACAACCGCATTCCCGAAGCGCCGCCGTGCGCGAATGACGTGCGCCCCGTTCCTTCCGTGACGAAGGCCCCCGCGATAGGCTCGCCCTGGGACGGCGGCTGCGCGACCGGCGAACTGCGCGGCGCGTTCACCAGCGTCAACAACGGTCTCGATGGCGCCGTGCTGTTCGATGGCGGCTACGGCAATTGGGCGGTCCACGCCGACGCCTTCGGCCGCAAGACCGACGATTACCGCGTTCCGCACTATCCGTATCTCGTGCCGCCCGATCCCGCCGTCAATCCGAACGCGACCCAGCCGGGCGCGTTCAACGGACGGCAGCCGAACTCGGCCATGCGCGCCGATGGGCAGTCCGCCGGTGCGTCCTACGTCTTCAATGAAGGCTTCATCGGCCTCGCGGTCGTCCAGAACAACACGCTCTATCGCATTCCCGGAATCGGCGGCGAGGACCATCGCACCCGCATCGACGCACACCAGACCAAGATCCTGTCGAAGGGCGAGTATCGCCCGCAGGCTTCCGGTGTCGACACCTTCCGCTTTTGGTTCGGCGCGACGGACTACAAGCACAATGAGCTGGGTCTGGCCGACTCGTTCGATCCCGGCAGCGACGGCATCCGCCAGACCTTCACCAACCAGGAGCAGGAGGCGCGCGCCGAGGTGACGCTCTTGCCGTTCAACCTGCGTTTCGCCGAGCTGACCACCGCGGTCGGCGTGCAGGCCGGACACCAGCGCCTCACCGCGCCGAGCCCCGATGGTTTCGGCCTGTGGGATCCGAACACGAATACGCGCGTCGCCGCCTACATCTTCAACGAGTTCAAGTTCACCCCGGACACCAAGGCGCAGATCGCCGGCCGTATCGAGCGGGTGGATCTGGCCGGCACGGCGCGCATGTTCGACGACGTCGTCGGCTTTCTCGGCTCGACGCCGACTTCCACCAACTTCACGCCGAAGAGCGCGAGCGTCGGCCTCATCCAGAACCTGCCATGGAATCTGGTTGGCAGCCTCACGGCGCAATATGTCGAGCGCGCGCCAAGACCCGCCGAGCTTTTCTCCGGCGGGCCGCACGACGCAACCGTGACCTTCGACAAGGGCAATCCCAATCTCAACATCGAAGCCGCAAGCTCGGTCGAAGCGGGTCTTCGCCGCGCCGTCGGACCATTCCGCTTCGAGGCCACCGCCTACTACACGCGGTTCAAGGGTTTCATCTTCCGCGCGCTGACCGGCAATACCTGCGACGGCGCCACCGGGATTTGCGGGCCAGCCGCCGGCGACCTCAACGAAGCGCTATATTCCCAGCGCGACGCGATCTTCCGCGGCGCCGAGTTCCAGAGCCAGCTCGACGTGCATCGTGTCTGGCGCGGCTGGTGGGGCATCGAGAACCAGTTCGACGTGGTGCGCGCCACCTTCACGGACGGCACCAACGTGCCGCGCATTCCGCCGATGCGCGTCGGCGGCGGCCTCTTTTATCGCGACGACAACTGGCTCGCGCGCATCTTCCTGCTGCACGCCTTCGCGCAGAACCACATTGCCGCCGTGGGCGAAACCGCGACGGCCGGATACAATGACCTACGCGCCGAAGTGAGCTATCGCTGGAAGCCGGCAAACTGGCGCCCCGGCGACGTGCGCGAATACACGATCGGTCTCGTCGGCGCCAACCTGCTCAACGACGACATCCGCAACCACGTCTCGTACACCAAGAACGAGGTGCTGCTGCCCGGCGCCAGCGTTCGCGCCTTTGCAAACGTGAGGTTCTGATCCAGCGATGCGACGCAGAGCGATTGCCATATTCGTGACCGGTTCGCGTCCAACATGCGCGGCGAAAACGAGGACTTTTGAGATGAGACTTTGGCACTGCGCCAAGCAATATGTGCTGCCGAGCTTGGCCGCATGGCTCCCGCTGGCCGGCGCCGCCTTGGCGCAGACATCCGAGACGCCCAGCGGCCCGGTGGTCGGCGCTGCCGCGCTGCCGCGCGACCTCTCGCCCTGGGGCATGTTCGTGTCGGCCGACTGGGTCGTGAAGGCTGTCATGATCGGCCTCGCGGTGGCGTCGGTCATCACCTGGACGGTCTGGCTCGCGAAGACGATCGAGATCGCGCGCGCCAAGCGCCGCGCCCGCAATGCCCTCGCGGCGCTCGCCGCGATCGACTCATTGTCGGCCGCGAAGGCGGCCGATCTGCCCGCGCCGGCCGGCGAGCTCGTTGCCGCCGCGATCGCCGAAATCCGTGTCTCGGCCGACGCCATCGAGCGCGACGGCCTCAAGGAGCGCATCGCGTCGCGCCTTGAACGCATCGAGGCGGCGTTCGGCCGCAAGATCAGCCGCGGCACCGGCGTGCTCGCCACCATCGGCGCGACCGCCCCCTTCGTGGGCCTGTTCGGCACCGTGTGGGGCATCATGAACAGCTTCATCGGCATCTCGAAGTCGCACACCACCAACCTCGCGGTGGTGGCGCCCGGCATCGCCGAGGCCCTGCTCGCGACCGCGTTCGGCCTCGCGGCCGCGATCCCCGCGGTCGTGATTTACAACTGGTTCGCGCGCTCGATCGCGGGCTACCGCGCGCAGCTCGGCGACAGCTCGGCGGAAGTGCTGCGCCTGGTGAGCCGCGACCTCGACCGGCGCGGCGCGTTGCGCAAGCCGATCGCGGCGGAGTGAGCCTCGATGAGCGTGCGTCTCGACCACGGCAAGGACGAGCTCGAGGAGATGCACGAGATCAACGTGACGCCGTTCATCGACGTGATGCTGGTGCTCCTGATCATCTTCATGGTGGCGGCGCCGCTCGCGACCGTGGATATCGCGGTCGACCTGCCGTCCTCGACCGCGCAGCCGCAGGCGCGGCCGGAGAAGCCGCTCTTCCTTACCGTGAAGCCCGACCTGTCGCTGTCGCTCGGGGATGACCCGGTGGCGCGCAACGCGCTTGGGGACGCGCTGACGCGGGCGACCAACGGCGACAAGGACGCGCGCATCTTCCTGCGCGGCGACAAGACCGTGTCGTACGGCGAGGTGATGGAGGTGATGAACCTGCTGCGGGCGGCCGGCTTCCTGAAAGTGGCGCTGGTCGGGCTCGAGAAGACGCAATGACCGCGTCGGCCGTCATGGACGCCGGCGAGTTGCGGCGCTGGGTGGCCTGCGCCGCCGTCGTGCTCGGCGTGCACGCGGCCGCCGTCACGATGCTGACGCGCTGGCAGGTGCCGCTGACGGGCGAGGACGAAGCGGGAGCGATCATGGTCGATCTCGCGCCGTTCCTCGCGCCCGAAACGGACACGCGCCAGGACCTCGCGCCGGGGCCCGACATCCAGATTCCGCAAATGCCGCAAGCGGACGAAAAGCCGCCCGAGAAGGCGGAGGAGAAGATCGAGCTTCCGCCGCCGGTGCCGCAGGCCGACGTCGTCATTCCGCCCGAGCTGGTCAAGCCGCCCGAAATTCCCAAGGAAGAGACGCCGCCGCCCCAGATGACCGCGCCGCCGCGTCCGCGTCCGCCGTCACCCGGCCGCATCGCATCGTGGAATCGCAGCATCGTGAAGCAGATCGAGCAGCACAAAGGCTATCCGCCGGCCGCGCATGCGCGCCGCGAGCAGGGCGTGGCGCAGCTTGCCTTCACGCTCGATCGGCAAGGACAGGTGACGGCTGCGCGCGTCATCAAGAGCTCGGGCTTCCCGCTGCTCGATCAGGAGACGATCGCGACGGTGCGGCGCGCGCAGCCGTTCCCGGCGCCGCCGCCCGACATGGCGGGTGAAAGCTTCGATTTCACCATCCCGATCGGGTTCCACATCCGCTGAATTGCGGCTCGATTCCAACGATGCCCTGGGTGCGCGGCACGCCGACCCTGGATCTCGCCAACCTTACGCCCTGCTTACATAATTTTACCCAGCGCATGCCTGCGGAGGCCGCGCCAAACGCACAATCACGCTTGCCAGCCGCTGGTCAGCAAGCCAATGATGGTTTGGGGTCGCACAAGTCTGTTGCGTCGGGTCCGTCGCATGTCTGTTGTGGGGAGGGCGTGGGATGAGGGGCTATCCGGCCGCGCAACGGCCGGCAAGGCGCCATTTTTCCCCAGACTTATCCACAGTCTGCTGATCGTTCTTCCGGCCGTGCTCGCTCCCGCGGCGGCGCGCGCCGAGAGCCTGCCCGACGCGCTGGTGCGCGCCTATCAGGGGAACCCGCAGCTCAACACCGAGCGCGCCAAGCTCCGCGGCACCGACGAAGGCGTGCCGCAGGCGCTCTCCGGATACCGGCCGCAGGTCACCGCGGGGCTGAGCGCGGGTCTCATCGCGGTACGCAACCTGTTTCCCGACTCGACCTCGCAATCGACCCTGCTCAAGCCGTGGACCGCCAACATCACGCTCAACCAGACGCTCTACAACGGCAACAAGACCGCGAGCACGGTGCGCCAGGCCGAGGCGCAGGTGCGCTCGGGCCGCGAGTCGCTGCGCGCGACCGAGCAATCCGTGCTGCTCGATGCCGCGTCCGCCTATATGAGCGTGCTGAGCAACCAGTCGCTGGTCGAAGCGCAGCGGCTCAACGTCACCTTCCTGCGCGAGTTGCTCAATACGACCAACGTTCGCCTGCGCGCGGGCGACGTCACGCCGACCGACGTGGCGCAGGCGGAGGCGCGCCTCGCCCGCGGCACCGCGGACCTCAATAACGCCGAGGTCGCGCTTGCGGTTTCCCAGGCGACCTACACGCAGGTGATCGGCGCGCCGCCCGGCCGGCTCCTGCCTGCGGAGCCGGTCGATCGCCTGCTGCCGCGCTCGCGCGAGGACTCGCTCATCGCCGGCCGGCGCGAGAACCCGAACATCACCGGCGCCACCTACGACCTCGATGCGGCGCAGTTCGCCATTCACATCGCGCAGAGCGCGCTCTTTCCGACGCTCGGCGTGCAAGGCAGGCTCTCGCGCGAGGTCGAAAACGACACCACGCTCGGCACCTCGCGCACCGATTCGGCCTCGATCGTCGGCACGCTGAACATCCCGATCTACGACGGCGGGCTCGCGGTCTCGCAGATTCGCCAGTCGAAGGAGATGTTGGCGCAGGCGCGCAACCAGCTCGATCGCGTGCGCGGCCAGACCGAGACCGCGGTCACCGCCGCGTGGGTCACCAACGAGGGCTCGAAGGTCGCGCTCACGGCCGCGCGGGCCGAGGTGCGGGCGTCCGAGGCGTGAAGAAGGAGGCGTTCGCGGGCGCGCGCACTACGCTCGAAGTGCTCAACTCGCAGCAGGATCTGATGGCGGCGCGCGCGCGCCTCATCCAGGCGCAGCAGGACCGCGTGGTCGCGTCCTACACGCTGTTGAGCGCGGTCGGACGGCTCGATCGCGCCCATCTCGATCTCAACTCGCCCGACTACGATCCGATGGTCCATTACAGCCAAGTGCGCGACGTCTGGTCGGGCATGCGCACGCCGTCCGGCCAGTAATCTCCGCAGTCATTGCGAGGAGTTGGTAGGGTGGGCAAAGGCGGCCCGGACGTTCGCTGAAGGTAGAGCGCCAGTTCCGCCGTGCCCACGCTGAGCGCGGTCGGCGTGGGCACGGCGGATCGGACGCCACGCCAACGTGTGGGCGCGGTGGCCGCCTTTGCCCACCCTTCTGTAACGGGCCTCGTTTGGTCAACCCTCTTTTGCGCTATCCACTCGCCGGACACTCGCTTCTGTACGGGGTCGGCGCGAGGCCGCCACCAGATGGGATCCGTGAGGATAGGCCGACCAATCTACAAAACGTGCTCAGAGGGCACTACAGAACGTGCTCAGAGGCACTTGGGTGGGCGCGGTCTGACCTGATCCATCGTCCCGGCGAGGGGACTTCGCTTCGGGAAGGCTGATGTCGTGACCCGCCCGAAAACTCTCGATCTCTCCTCTCAGGCCGCCGCCGCGGCGGCGGGATTGAACGGCTTTTGCTCGACCAACATGCGATGCATGATCACCGCGAGCTTGCGGGCGACCGCGACCTTCGCCCGCTTCATGCCGATGCGTCTGGCGAGCCGGTGCCCCCAGCTTTTGAGCACCGAGCTTTTGACCGGCCGGGTCAGGATGATGTGCGCGGCCTGGAATAGCGCCGTGCGCACGCTCTCGTCGCCGCACCTGGAGATTCCGCCGGTGATGTCGGTCTCGCCGGACTGATACTTCTTTTGCGCCAGGCCGAAATGCGCTCCGACCATCTTCGATCGCTTGAACCGTCCGGGATCGTCGATCGCGGACGCATAGGTGAGCGAGACGACCGACCCGACCCCGGTCGTCGTCATTAACAGCCGGGTGTTGCCGTCCTCGCGCGCCATCATCCGGACCCGCTTCTCGAAGCCCTTGAACTCGCGCAGCAGTACCGCATGCACACCCAGCAGTGCCTCGGCGATCACCTGCAGGCTCGCATGCCCGCCGACCAGCTCCTTGATCCGACCCGCAAAGCGGTTCGACGTCGTCCGTCCGACCTTGAGCCCGAAGCCGCGCAAAATGCCGCGCAGGCTCATCTCGATATCGTGAAGCTTCGCCTGCACCAATGTCCGCGCCGTGAGCACCGCACGCACCTCTTGGGCTCCCATCGACTTGCAATGAACCGGCCGGAACCAGCCAAGCCGCATCAGATCGGCAATGCCATGCGCATCCTTGCGGTCCGTCTTCACCGGCATCGTCTTGAACGCAGCCCGCACATGCCGTGTCTCCAACAACTCCACCGCAAGACCCGCTTCCTTCAGCCCAGCGAACAGCCATTGCGATAGCGGCCCAGCCTCCAACCCAATGCGTTCGACCCCAAACACCAGCGACCCGAACCAGGCAATCAGTGCCTCGGGCTCGCTCGCCACCTTCGCCTCCCGCACAATCTTCCCGCTCGCATCCACAATGCACACGCTCGAGCATTCCAATGACACGTCGATTCCTGCATAGTAGGTCATGGTCGTCCCTCGATGATGCTTGGAGCGGGCGAAAGCTCGACTCCGGTTTTGACACCATCAGTTTGAGGGACGACCGCCCTTCGGCAAAGCCCCGGCCCGTTACCCCATCTACACGATGTGACCTACTCCGCCGGCTCGTGCGCGGGCTGGTGCCGCGGCGCCCGCTGGTGGCCGCGCGAGAACAGCGAGATCAGCACCGGCAGCGTGATCAGGATCACGAGCGGCGCGAGCGTCATGCCGCCCACCACCACGACGGCGAGCGGCTTCTGCACCTGCGAGCCGATGCCGGTCGACATCGCGGCCGGCAACAGGCCCACGCCGGCGATCACGCAGGTCATCAGCACGGGGCGCATCTGCAGCTCGCCGGTGCGCAGCACGGCGGTGTGGCGGTCGACGCCGGCGCGGACGAGATGATTGTATTGCGCCATGATGATGATGCCGTCCATGACCGAGATGCCGAACAGCGCGACGAAGCCGATCGCGGCCGAGACGCTGAACGGGATCTGCATGATGACGAGGCCGAAGATGCCGCCGATCACCGCCATCGGAATGACGCTCATGGCGAGCAGCGTGTCGGCGCCGGAATTGAAGTTGAAGAACAGGAGCAGCGCGATCAGCGCGAGGCTGATCGGCACCACGATCTTGAGGCGCGCGATGGCGTCCTGCAGGTTGCCGAACTCGCCCACCCATTCGAGGCGCGAGCCGGCGGGAAGGACGACGTTCTCGGCGACCTTGGCCTGCGCCTCCTGGATGGCGCTGCCGAGGTCGCGCTCGCGCACGCTGAACTTGATCGGCAGGTAGCGCTGCTGCGCCTCGCGATAGATGTAGGACGGACCGGAGACGAGCTTGACGGTCGCCACCTCGTTCAGCGGGATCTGCGTGGTGCCGTTCGGTCCCTGCACGCCGATGCGCAGGTTCTGGATCGCTTCCGGGCTTTGCCGGTACTGCGCCGCGAGCCGAACCACGATCGGGAAATGGCGGTCGCTGCCGGGCTCGTAGAGGTCGCCCGCCGCCTCGCCGCCGATCGCGGTGCGGATGGTCGCATTGATGTCGCCGGGGGTGAGTCCGTAGCGGGCGGCGCGCGCGCGATCGATGTCGATCTGCACGGTCGGCTGGCCGAGCGAGGTGAACACCGCGAGGTCGGTGATGCCGTTCACTGTGGCGAGCTGCGCCTTGATCTTGTTGGCGGTGTCGGTGAGCGTCTGCAGATCGTTGCCGAACAGTTTGATCGAGTTCTCGCCCTTCACGCCGGAGACGGCTTCGGCGACGTTGTCCTGCAGATATTGCGAGAAGTTGAATTCGATGCCGGGGAACTGGGCCTGCAGCTTGGCGAGGATCGCGGCGGTGAGATCGTCCTTGTCGAGGCCCTTGCGCCACTGGCTCGCGGGCTTGAGCGGCGCGAAAAATTCCGCGTTGAAGAAGCCGGCCGCGTCCGTGCCGTCGTCGGGGCGGCCGTGCTGCGACACCACCGATTCGACCTCGGGAAATTCGCGGATGACGGCGCGGATGCGGTTGACGTAGGTGTTGCCCTCGTCGAGCGACACCGTCGCCGGCATGGTGGCGCGGATCCACAGATTCCCTTCCTCCAGCTTGGGCAGGAATTCGAGGCCGAGGAAGCGCACCGTCATGGCGGCGATGATGAGCAGCGTGATGGCGGCGCTCGCCACCACCAGCCGGTTGGCGAGCGCGAAGCGCAGCACCGGCATGTAGAGCCGATGCAGCCAGCGCACCACGAAGGTCTCGGTCTCGCGCACGCGCTCGGGCAATAGGAACGCGGACAGCGCCGGAGTGATGGTGAACGTGGCGATCAGCCCGCCGGCGAGCGCGTACGCGTAGGTCTTCGCCATCGGGCCGAAAATGTGCCCTTCGACGCCGCTCAGCGTGAACAGCGGAATGAACCCGGCGATGATGATGCCAGCGGCAAAGAAGATCGAACGGTTGACGGTGGCGGCCGCGTAGAAGATGTCGAGCAGCTTGCCGCTGAGCGTGTAGGACGCCGTTTCGCCGGCCACCGGCTCGGCATGACCGTGCGGGTCGCCGAGCTGGCGAAAGATGCTCTCGACCATGAGCACCGTGGCGTCGACGATCAGCCCGAAGTCGATCGCACCGACCGACAGGAGGTTCGCCGATTCGCCGCGCATCACCATGATGCCGATGGCGAAGAAGAGCGCGAACGGAATGGTCGCGCCGACGATGACGGCGCTGCGGAAATTGCCGAGAAACACCCATTGCAGCAGGAAGATCAGCGCGATGCCGAACACCATGTTGTGCAGCACCGTGCGGGTGGTGACGTCGATCAGGTCCTTGCGGTCGTAGATGCGCTCGATCTGCACTCCCGGCGGCAGGATGCCGGTCGAGTTGATCCTGTCGATCTCCGCGTGCACGCGCTCGATCGTCGGCATGCTCTGCTCGCCCCGCCGCATCAGCACGATGCCCTGCACGATGTCGTCCTCGTCGTCCCGCCCGGCGATGCCGAGCCGCGGCTGGTTGCCGACCGTGACCGTGGCGACGTCCTTGACCAGCACCGGATTGCCGCCGCTCTGGGTCAGCATGGTGTTGCCGAGGTCGTCGATCGTGCGGATGAGCCCGACGCCGCGCACCACCGCGGCCTGCGGCCCGATGTTCACGGTATTGCCGCCGACGTTGATGTTGCTGTTGTTGAGCGTCTGCAGGAGCTGCGGCAGCGTGAGCCCGTAGGCGACGAGCTTGTTGAAGTCGACCTGCAGCTCGTAGGTCTTGGTCTTGCCGCCCCAGCCGATCACGTCGATCACGCCGGGGATCGCACGGAAGCGGCGCTGCAGCACCCAGTCCTGCAGCGTCTTGAAGTCGAGCACGCTGTAATTGGGCGGGCCGGTCAGCTTGTAGCGGTAGATCTCGCCGATCGGCGAGACCGGCGAGATCTGCGGCTGCGCGTTGTTGAGGAGCGTCGGCAGCGAGGCGAGGCGGTTGAGCACCTGCTGGAGCGCCTCTTCGTAGGTGTAGTCGAACGTGAACTGCAGCTTCACGTCCGAGAGGCCGTAGAGCGATATCGTGCGCACGACGCGCAGGTTCTTGATCGCCGCGGTCTGCGTCTCGATCGGGATGGTGATGTAGCGCTCGATCTCCTCCGCCGAGAGACCCGGGCTCTGCGTGATGACGTCGACCATCGGCGGCGTCGGGTCGGGATAGGCCTCGATGTTGAGCTGGCGAAATGCGAGGAGGCCGCCGATGAACACGATGACGCAGAGCGTGAGCATCAGCACGCGGTGCTTCAGGGCGAAGGCAATCAGCGCG
>WNFF01030919.1_pt1 | contig 11401 bp, 9 predicted proteins | sample 5400441 | NCBI WGS metagenome assembly WNFF01 (sample SAMN13153345, study PRJNA577476) | soil metagenome | isolation source: 120 cm saprolite under Douglas fir tree site 2 hole 3 replicate 1 | place: USA:California | collected 2015-04-18
GCCGGGGTGAGCCAGGACCTCGAAGCGGAGCTCGCGATGGAGCCGGCCGACGCGTTGGTGGTGGACTCCATGCTGTTCGGAGCACTCGCCGGCGCAGAGCGATCCGGAATCCCCACGGCAGATTTCTTTCACACCCTGTACCAGGTGAATCGCCAGGGTGGCCCTGGCGCCATCTGGGACGAGGGAGATCTCGCCGCCACCAATGAGACCCGGCAAGGGATGGGACTTGTCCCCATCCGTCGGGGAGGAAGCCTTTGGGACGCCGTTGGCCTCGTACTCGTGATGGTCCCGCAAGCCTTTGACCGCCCGGACTCCAACATTCCCGAGAACGTCCACTACGTGGGGCCGGTCCTGGACCGCGTGCCGAATCGCGCGGCCTGGGATCTTCCGTGGCCGGCAGACCATCCAGACCCCCTGGTCCTGATCAGCTTCAGCACCACCTACATGGCGCAGGAGGAGGTCCTCCAGCGGTGCGTCGGCGCCCTGGCGAGGCTCCCGGTCCGCGGCCTGGTTACCGTCGGACCGTCAGTGGACCCAGCAGTGCTGATGTCGCCGGCAAATACCGCCGTCCGCTCATACCTCGATCACCAGCCCGTGTTACCGCACACCGCGTTGGTGGTCACAGATGCGGGCCTGAGCACAGTGATGTCGGCTCTGACCCATGGCGTGCCCCTTCTGTGCCTGCCCATGGGCCGCGACCAGGGCGCCAATGCCGAACGAGTCGAGGCGTGCGGCGCCGGCCGCGCGCTCTCACGGGATGCCTCAATCGATCAAGTGCGTTCCGCTCTGCGCGACCTGCTGGAATCGCCGAATTACAGGAAGGGAGCGCAGCGCATGGCGGGCATCATCAAACGCGAGGCGGAGCGGTCGAAGCTGGTGCCGCTGATCGAAAACCTGATTCCCTAGCCGAGCCACTTCCGCCACTGCTCCGTTACGGGCGACCCCTCGGGGCATTTGGCACGCACGCCAGGCGCGGTATAGAGTCCACTTGACAAAGGTCCCGCGATTCAGCGAGGCGGGTGTGAAAGGCTGAAGCCAGGAGCCTGGCTTGTAAAGGGGATCGGATTCACCGCCAAAGGGGGAACAGGATGAAAGGACGTTTTGCCTCTGCCGCGATTCTGTCCAGCGCGGCTGCGCTGGTACTCGCCAGCAACGTGCTGGCAGGCGGCGTTGTGCAGGTCTCCGGGGCCACGAGCCCATATGCAAGCTGCACCCCGGCGCCCACCCAGCCCGGACGCAACTTCCTCAACGCCGAGGTCGAGCCGCAGGTCGCTGTGAACCCGGCCAACTCGAGGAACATCGTCGGCCAATGGCACCAGGACCGCTGGAGCAACGGCGGCGCGCGCGGGATCGGGGGCGCCTTCTCCAAGACCGGCGGCAACAGCTGGACCGATGTCACCGTTCCCTACTCGAGCTGCGCCCCGCTCGGCTTGCCGTACGAGCGAGCTTCCGACCCGTGGGTCTCTTTCGGCCCCGACGGGACGGCTTACTCGTCAGCCCTCTCCTTTGACCGCAGCACGAACCGGAACGCCGTTTCGGCGACCGTCTCCAACGACGGCGGCAAGACTTGGACGAACCAGCAGACCCTGGTGGCCTACAACACCGCACAGTTCTTCACGGACAAGAACTCCACCACCGCGGACCCAGTCCACGCCGGAGTGGCCTATACCGTCTGGGACACCTTGATCAGTCCGACCGACCAGCCCGACGACCGCATCCACGCGCAGGCCTATACGGGCCCGGCCCAGCTCTCCAAGACCACCGACTTCGGCGCGACCTGGAGCCCGGTGCAGACGATCATCGGCTCGGGCAACCGGCAGCAGACTATCGGCAACGTCATCGTGATCGACCCGAATACGGGCACGCTGTACGACTTCACTGACCTGATCGTGCCACCCAACACACCTTTTCAGGGGACTGCCAGCAACTCCGAGGTCGCGTTCGTGAAGTCCACGGACGGCGGCGCCACCTGGACGGTTCCCCAGGTGATCGCTCCCTTCAACGCCGCCGGCGTCATCGACCCCAACAACGGCCGGCGAGCCCGCGTCGGCGATGGCCTGCAAGAGGTTGCCATCGACGGTGCCACCGGCAGGCTCTATGTAGTTTGGGAGAGCTCGACGAACTTCGACAAGAATCTCAACCAGGCGGCCGGCACTTTCGACAACGAGGTCCTGCTGACCAGCTCGGGCGACGGCGGCATCAACTGGAGCGCGCCGCGCGCGATTCTCGGCCCCAGCACCCTGCCAATCTTCACGCCAACCGTCGCCGTCGACAGCCAAGGCAACATCGCCGTCACCTACTACGACTCCGCCAGCCTTTCACCCACCAACACGGCCACGTGGCCGATCGACTTCAAGGTGACCTATTCCGAGGACAGCGGGGCGACGTTCAGCCCGGGCCAGAGGGTCGCGGGGCCGTTCGACCTGATGTCGGCGCCGGTGGCTCGCGGGCTGTTCCTCGGTGACTACGAAGGCCTGCAGAGCACCGGCAGCGGGTTTATCGCCCTATTCGTCACGACCAACTGCAACCTGAACCCGTCCGACCCCAATGCTCCGCCTGTTGGCAACCCGCTGTGCGGACCTGCCAGCAGCACACAAACTGCGACCCCGAACACGGACCCCACCAACGTCTTCAGCGCGACGCTGACGGCGCCTTAAGGGTCAGCTTCTTGGTTGCGGCGCCGGCCCGACGGCCGGCGCCGTGATCCGGCGCTGGGCCAGGACCGGAAGGCGAGCCCGCGCCGCCTGGAGACGCTCGCGCGAGACCTCGGCGACCGCGAAGCCCTCCGCGTCGCCCAGTCCCGCCAGCACCACTCCGAGCGGGTCGACGATCACGCTGCGTCCCGTGTAGGTGGCGCCGATCTGCCCACCGACCGCAACGTACATCGTGTTATCGATCGCGCGCGCACGCGCGAGGACGCTCAGGTGCTCCTCCTTGAGCGGACCGGCGACCCAGGCTGCAGGCGCGAGCAGCAATTCGGCGCCGGCGTCGGCTGCGCGTTCGATGAAGCTCAGGCGTCGAACAGGTGCCGCTTGTGATACGCGCCGACCAGCCCTCGAGCCGGGTTCACCACGACGGCCGAGTTGTAGATGAGGTGGTCGCCGGGTATCGACTCGAACATCCCGCCGACGACAGTGACTTTGAATCGGGCGGCGAGCTCTGAAAGGGCGTGCACAAATCGACCGTCCAGCGGTTCGGCCTGGCTGTGGAGGTCGTCGGTCTTAACACCGAAATCGCACATCCCGCCTTCGGGGAACACGACGACACGTGCGCCCGCATCAGCCGCGCGACCGGTCAGCTCCGTGATTCGTTCCAGGTTCGCCTTCTTGTTCATCCCGGCGGCGAACTGGGCGACGGCGATCCTCATCTCAGAGCCGCTCAAAACCCCGGAATCGCTCCCAATCGGTGATCGACGAATCGAACGCGGCCAGCTCGATGTCCGCTCTATGCACGTAATGCTCGACCACGTCTTCGCCGAAGGCCTGGCGAGCGATGTCGCTGCCGGCGAAGAGGTCGCGCGCCGCAGCCATCGTGTGCGGCACATGCGGATGGGATCCCTCGTACGCGCTGCCTGCGGTCGCCGGTTCGAGCTTCAGGGCGGCGTCCACGCCGTGCAGGCCGGCCGCGATCATGGCCGCCACGGCGAGGTACGGATTGACGTCGGCGCCGGGCAGCCGGTTCTCGATGTGAAGACCCGGCCCGTGGCCGATCACGCGCATGGCACACGTGCGGTTGTCGTGGCCCCACGCCACCGCTGTAGGCGCGAACATGCCGGGCACATACCTCTTATATGAGTTGATCTGCGGTGCGAACAGCAGCGTCAGCTCGCGGAGGGCGGCGAGCTGTCCGGCAAGGAATCGATCAAACAGTTGCTGATCTCCCGCAAAAGCATTGGAGCCGTCGGCGCCGGCCAGCGAAAGATGCACGTGGCACGAGCTGCCCTCGCGCTGGTCGAACTTCGCCATGAACGTGATGGCCATGCCCTCCTGCGCGGCGATCTCCCTGGCGCCGAACTTGTAAATCGAGTGGTCGTCGCAGACGCTCAGCCCGCCGCCATATCGAAAGTTGATCTCGTGCTGGCCGAGGTTGCACTCGCCCTTGGAGCTTTCGACGTTCATGCCGGCTTCTTCCATCGAGTTGCGGATGCGCCTGATCAGCGGCTCGATCCCGGTGGTGTCCAGCAGCGCGTAGTCGACGCTGTAGGGCGTCGCCTTGGTGAGATTGCGATACCCGGAGTCCCAGGCCTCTCGGTACGTGCTGCGAAAGATCATGAACTCGAGCTCGGTGCCGACATTGGCGGCCAGGCCGCGAGAGGCGAGCCGCTCGAGCTGCCGGCGCAGGATCTGCCGGGGCGAGACGAGGATGGGCTCGCCGCTCTCGGCATACGCATCCGCGAGCACGAGTGCAGCGCCTGGCTGCCATGGCAGCAGCCGAAGCGATGTGAGGTCAGGTTTGAGCTGGAAATCGCCGAAGCCGCGGTTCCAGCCCGCGAGCCCATATCCCTGCTGGGGCGACATGTCCACGTCGGTGGCCAGGAGGTACTCGCACGATTCGGCGCCGTGCAGTAGAGCCGACTCGAGAAAGTGGCGCGCGGTCAGCCGCTTGCCGACCAGCCGGCCCTCCATGTCGACCAACGCCAGCACGACCGTGTCCACGCTGCGGTTCGCCACCGCGCGCTCCAGCGCTTCGACGGTGAGCGGCGCCGTCCCGGCGCCGTTGGATGCCGCGACCGGTGAGGAAACTTTGTGCACGTCGGTCATCGCGGGCTCACCTCCAGGACGAGCTTGCCTCTCACGCCGCCCCGCTCGAGCCGCTCGTGCGCCGCGGCGGCTCGCTCGAGCGTGAACGTTTCTTGGACGGACACCTTCAGCTTTCGCGCCGCTATGGCTTCTCCAAGCTCATCCAGCCAGTGGCCGTCAGGCTCGACCAACGGTTCCTCCACACGGATTCTGCGACGTTTCGCCTCAGCCCGGACGGCAGCATTGGCGCCGTCGCTCACCGCGAGGAGCACTCCTCCTTCCCGAAGCGTCGCGACCAGCGCCTGGGTGTCCTGACCGCCCACCAGGTCGAGCGCCACGTCGGCGTCGCGTGTTTGCAGCGCTTCGCGATCGCGCCGCCCGGTCGTTGCGACGACATGGGCGCCGCGGAGCTTCGCGATCTGAACGGCCAGGTGGCCCACCCCACCCCCCGCCCCATGCACCAGCACGGTCTGGCCATTCAGGATGTGCGCCGTGTCGATGAGGGACTGCATCGCGGTGATCGCCGCGAGGGGGATGGCGGCGGCCTCGACCGGCGAGATGCCGTCAGGCACGCGGGCCAGCTGCCGCGAAGGCGCCGTGACGAACTCTGCGTACGCGCCGGCTACGCGTGGGAACCACGGCATTCCGTAGACGAGGTCACCCACCTCGAAGCGCGTCACGCCGTAGCCCATCGCCTCGACCACGCCGCAAACATCCCAACCGAGGATGAATGGAGGTGGTCCCACCCACCGCGCCACGCCTTCGCCGCGGCGCGTCTTGCAGTCGACGGGGTTCACGCCGGCCGCGATCACGCGCACCAGCACCTCGGTCGAGATCGGCGACGGCCGCTCCACCTCGACGCAGCGAAGCACCTCGGGACCGCCGAAGTGCGCGACCTGGATCGCCCGCATCACTAAGGGGTCGTCCCCACCCGGGACCCGCAAGCGAGTCCCGGCCTCCCCACACGGTGGGGAGGCGAGTAATGCAGCACCTCCCTCATCACACTCCTAGGTGGTGGCGAGGAAGACGTTCTTGAGCTCTGTGTAGTAGTCGAGCGCGTCCGGCCCCAGCTCTCTCCCGACGCCGGATTGCTTGAAGCCTCCGAACGGCGTGGTGACGCGCACCGAGTTGTTCGAGTTGACGGAGATCGTCCCCGTCTCGAGCCCTCGCGCGACACGCATCGCGCGCCCTGCGTTGTTGGTCCAGATCGATCCCGAGAGGCCATAGACCGTGTCGTTGGCGATCCGGATGGCCTCGTCCTCGTCGGCGAACGGGATCACCGCCGCGATCGGGCCGAAGATCTCCTCTCGCGCCGCGCGGTCGGTGTTCGCGACCGGGGAAAGCACCGTCGGCGGAAACCAGTAGCCCGCGCCCTGCGGCGCCGAGCCGCGGAACGCCACGCGCGCCCCATCCTCCAGGTAAGACGCGACCTTGGCCCGCTGGTCGGCGGAGATGAGCGGGCCCATCTCGGTCTTGTCGTCGAGCGGGTCACCGACCCTCAGCGCCTTGATCGCCTTCTCAAAAGCCTGCATGAATCGGTCGAGAGCCGATCTCTCGACCAGGATGCGCGAGCGAGCGCAGCAGTCCTGGCCTGCGTTGCCGAACACCGCCAGTGGCGCGGACGCCGCCGCCTTCTCGAGGTCCGCGTCGGCGAAGACGATGTTGGCCGACTTGCCGCCCAGCTCGAGCGTCACGCGCTTGATCGACTGCGCGGCCAGCGCGCCGATGCGCTTGCCCACCTCGGTCGATCCGGTGAACGCGACCTTGGCCACGTCCGGGTGCTGGACCAGCCTCTCCCCCACCACCCGACCCGCGCCTACGACCACGTTCAGCACGCCCTCGGGCAGGCCGGCTTCGAGCGCGATGCGAGCGAGCTCGAGGGCGGTCAGGGGAGTAAGCCCCGCGGGCTTGAGGACGATCGTGTTTCCCGCCGCCAGCGCCGGCGCGACCTTCCAGGAAGCTATCGGGAGCGGGAAGTTCCACGGGACGATGAGCGCGACCACCCCGAGCGGCTCGCGAAACGTCATGTCGACGCCGCCGGCGACGGGGATGGTCTTGCCGAACACGCGCTCCGGCGCGCCGGCGTAGTAGTTGAAGACGTCGACGACCATGCCGACCTCGCCGCGCGCGTCGCTGATCGGCTTGCCGACGTTGCGCGCCTCGAGCTGCGCCAGCTCTTCCGAATGCGTGGCGATCGCCGACGCGATGCGGCGCATGAGGTTGGCGCGGTCCTTCGGGTTCAGCGCCTTCCACGCCGGGTAGGCCGCCTTGGCCCGGGCCACCGCCTGGTCGGCCTCTTCGACCGTCGCCTCCTGAAGCTCGGCCAGCACCTGCTCGGTTGCTGGCTCGATGACTCTCAACGTGCCGGTCTTGGTCGCCATATCCCTTACCCCTCCAAGTACCGCTCGGCCGAATGGGCCTGTATGTGGTCCTTTGCAATGATAGTATCGACCTACTTCGAGTCTTTATCGCCCATTCGCTTGTGAGGGGTAGGAGCGATGGCCGGAGCTGGGGAAGCCGTAGTCGTCAGTCAGTCCACGGCCGCGACTCTCGGCCACGGCAGGCGCGACATCATCGCCGCCGCGCGGGCGCAGGCCGAGAAGCTCGCCTACGTGCACAACGAGAGACTGACGAACCCGGCCCAGGAACAGCTCGCCCATGAGCTGGCCGGCCTGGCGCCCAAGGGATTCACGCGCGTCCGCTTCGTGACCGGCGGCGCCGAGGCCAACGAGATGGCGATACAGATCGCCCGCCGGTACCACGTCGATCGCGGGCAGCCGAAGCGCTGGCACGTCATCTCTCCAGCACAGGCGTATCACGGCCCGACGATGGCCACGCTGTCGATGACCGGGAGGCCGGGCTTGCAGCGGCCGTTCGAGCCTTACCTGACGCGGCACCCGCACATCCCGCCCAGCACGTGGCGCTTCGATCCGACCGGCGAGCAGGCGCTGCAGGCGCTCGACCGCGCGTTGGAGGCTACGGGCCCCGACACCGTGTCCGCCTACTTCTGCGAGCCGATCAGCGCCGCCGCGCTGCCCGCCTACAGCCCGCCGAAGCGATTCTGGGAAGGCCTCGCCGAGCGCCGCGAGCGGCACGGATTTCTGATCTGCTTCGACGAGATCGTCACCGGGATCGGCCGCACCGGCCAGTGGTTCGCGGCGGAATCGCTGCCTTTGGTGCCAGACATCATCGCCACCGCCAAGGGCCTTGGCGCCGGCTACGCGGCCATCGGCGCCGTGCTCTGCCGGCAGCACGTCTACGACGCGATCGCGGGCGGCTCACGGAAATTCACGCTCGGCCACACCTGGGACGGCGCGCCGCTTTCGTGCGCGGTCGGGCTCAAGGTCATCGAGGTGCTCAAGAAGGATCGCCTGGTCGAGCGGGTTCACGAGCGCGGCCCGCGCCTTCGCGACGAGCTGGCCGGCGCCCTCGAGGGAGTGCCGCTCGTGCACGAGGTCCGCGGCCGGGGCTACCTCCTTGGCGTCGAGTACGTCGATCCCCGCGACGGGAAATCCTTCCTGCCGCCGGACCTGCGGACTGCGGGCCGGGTGGACGACGTGGCCTTCGAGCACGGCCTCATCACCTATTCGACGATGCCCACGCGCGACGGATTCGCCGGCGACCAGACGCTCTTCGCCCCGCCGTTCACGACCACCGACGCCGAGCTGGCCGAGATGGTGGATCGCTTCGCCTCCGCGGTGCGCCTGGTGGCAAAGGAGCTCGAGAGCAAGCTCGAGGCGAGGCCGGTCTGATGGCGGCGCGCAAGCTGAAGGCCCTGATCGTCCAGCACGAAGAGCCGACCCCTCCCGGATACCTGGGCGAATGGCTGGATGAACAGAACGCCGAGGTCGACATCCTGCGCATCGACCTCGAAGAGAAGATCCCGGACCCACGGGAATACCAGTTGATCGCGTCGCTCGGCTCGGAGTTCGCTGCATTCGACGACTCGGTACCGTTCATCAACCCCGAGTCGCAGCTGATCAAGCAGGCAGCCGAATACGACGTGCCGGTGCTGGGGCTGTGCTTCGGCGGCCAGCTGATGGCGCGCGTGCTCGGCGGCACGTCGTTTCGCGCCGACCGCTCGGAAATCGGATGGCTGCCCGTGCGCTCAAAGGACACGGACCTGCTTCCCGAAGGCCCCTGGTTCCAGTGGCACTTCGACAGCTTCACCCTGCCGCCGGGCGCGAAGCTGCTCGCGGACACCGACGTCGGTCCCCAGGCTTACATCGCCGGCCGGAGCCTCGGCCTGCAGTTTCACCCCGAGGTGACGCCGGCGATCATGGAGAGCTGGGTGCGCGCCTACCGCCACGAGCTGGATGGCGATGGCGTCGACCCGGACGCGCTGCTCGAGGAGACCAACCGGCGGGCGCCGGCCGTGCGCCGGACGACCATGCGGCTGTTCGACCGTTTTCTGGAAAACATCGCTCGCGTCACCCCGGGAGCAGCTCGTGGCCGTTAAGCAAGCGCACAGGCGGACGAGCGGCGCCTCGCCGGCGGCGCCGCGCTTCGAGCGAATCCACCAGCTGCGCGCGCACGAGTACGTGGCAGAGCAAATTCGCCGCCACATCGCGCTTCGGCTGATCAAGCCCGGAGAGGCGCTGCCGGCCGAACGGGAGCTCGCGGGCATGTTCGGAGTCGGGCGCCCGACCATTCAGCACGCCTTGCGGCTGCTCGAAGCCGCGGGCTTGGTCGAAGCCCGCCGCGGCCGCACCGGCGGCACGTTCATCACGCAGCGCGACCAGGATTCGCTCGCGGTCGATGACCTGATCGTGCGCGTCATGCGACAGCGCAAGGAGCTCGAGGACCTGCTGCTGTACAGGCGCGTGGTCGAGCCCGCGGTGGCAAGGGTCGCCGCCGCCACCCGCCGGAACACCGACCTGGCTGCGATGCGCCGGGCCATCCGCGGCATGGCCGCCGCCACCACCGAGCCCGAATACATGCGGCACGACACCGACTTCCACATCGCGGTCGCGCACGCGACCGGGAATGCATTCCTGACCCGCGCGATCGAAGAGATCCGGATGCGCCTGAACGACGCGATGACGCTCCTGCCCGAGTCGGATGCGTGGCACCAGCGCCTTTCGGGCGAGCACGAGGCGCTCCTCGCAGCGATCGACAACGCGGATGGCGATTCCGCTGAAACACTCATGCACGAGCACGTCGCCATCAGCGAGCAGGGATTGCGCGCCGTGCTGGCGGCCATCCGGCGGCGCGGAGTGTGGAAGTAGACGTGAGATCGATGCAGGCGACGATCAGCGCGGACGAGACCAACGTCTTCCCGCGGTTCCTCGACCTCGCATACCCGAACATCGAGCGCGGGAAGGGCGTCTGGCTGGAAACAACCGACGGCCACCGGATCCTCGACGCCTGCTCGGGCGGCGCAATGGTGGCGTGCCTCGGCCACGGTGTCACCGAGATCGCCGACGCCGCGGCGGCGCAGGCCGAGCAGATCGCCTACTTCTACAACCATCACTTCACCAGCCTGCCGCAAGAGATGCTGGCGGACCGCGTGATCGGGGTTGTTCCCGAGATGGCGCGGATCAAGTTCGCCTCTGGAGGATCGGAGGCGAACGAGACCGCGGTGCGGCTGGCCCGGACGTACCACGTCGACCGCGGTCAGCGCGACCGATGGCGGATCATCTCGCCGGCCCAGGCGTATCACGGCTCTACGCTCGGCACGCTCGCTTTGAGCGGTCGCCGCCGCTCGCTCCAGGACCCATACGTCGATTACTTGCCCGCTTACCTGCACATCCCGCCGTCGACGCCGCGCTTCGACCCCACCGGCGAGGCCGCGCTGGAGGCGCTCGACAAGGCGCTGAAAGAGGCCGGGCCAGAGACCGTCTCCGCCTTCTTCTGCGAACCGGTGAGCGCGGCGGCGCTGCCGGGCTACTCGCCACCGGACCGCTTCTGGCATGGGTTGGCGGAGCGTCGCGAGAAGTACGGCTTCGTCGTCTGCTTCGACGAGATCGTGACCGGCATCGGCCGCGTCGGCAGCTGGCTCGCGGCGCTGGCCGAAGGCTCCGCGGAGTTCGACCTCGGCCACACCTGGGACGGGGCGCCCCTGCCCTGCGCAATCGGACTGGCCGTGCTCGACTACATCGTGCGGCACAAATTGGTGGATCGCGTGCACGATCGCGGCCCGCGGCTGCGTGATCAGGTCGCCGGGGCGCTGAAAGGATCGGACATCGTGGGCGAGGTGCGCGGCAGAGGATTCCTGCTCGGTGTGTCGCTGGTCGATCCTCGCGATCGGAAGTCGTTCCTGCCGCACGAGCTGGATGTCGCCACGGTCGTCGACGACACCGCTTTCGAGCTGGGACTTCTTGTCAGCTCGACGAACTCGACCCTGGACGGCTTCGCGGGGGACGAGGTGATCCTGGCGCCCGCCTACACCAGCACCGATGTGGAGCTGGACGAGATGGTCGAGCGATTCAAAGCGACGATCGAAGCGGTGCAGAAATCGGTCGAGAGGAAGCTGTGAGCACCATCGACGCGACGGCTAAGCCGGCTCGGCGCACGGAGTCGGACCCCGTGCCCGCAGCGGAGGGCGGCGAGTTCATCCTCCTCGGCATCCCTGACGTCAACGGGTCGATCCGCGGCAAGGCGCTGCGGCCGGCCGCGTTCGAATCGGCGCTGAGGCACGGCACGGTCATGACCGACCTGCT
>WNFF01009467.1_pt1 | contig 11398 bp, 9 predicted proteins | sample 5400441 | NCBI WGS metagenome assembly WNFF01 (sample SAMN13153345, study PRJNA577476) | soil metagenome | isolation source: 120 cm saprolite under Douglas fir tree site 2 hole 3 replicate 1 | place: USA:California | collected 2015-04-18
AGGCTCCGCCGACGTGCAAATGCGGCAGCGCGAAGCTGGAGCAGGATACGGACGTGCTCGACACTTGGTTCTCGTCGGGACTGTTGCCGTTCACGACCCTCGGCTGGCCGGCGGCGACGCGCGACGAAGAAGTTTTCTATCCCAATTCGCTGATGATTACCGGCTTCGACATCCTATTTTTCTGGGTGGCTCGGATGATCATGCTCGGGTGCTGGTTTATGATGCCGCCGCACAAGCCGGGCAAGAGTTTGGGCACAGGTGACGATGCGCTGCGCGACAGCGTTCCCTTTCGCGAGGTTTACATCCACGCGCTGGTGCGCGATGCGGACCGGCAGAAGATGTCAAAGACTAAGGGGAACGTGCTCGATCCGATTGAGGTGATTGGCCAGTACGGGACGGACGCGACGCGCTTCACCCTGGCGGCGATGGCGGCGCCGGGAACCGATATCGCGTTCAGCGAAAGCCGTACCGCGGGCTATCGGAATTTTGCCAACAAGATATGGAATGCGGCGCGCTTCATGTTCATGAACGTGGACCGGATTAAGGGTGCCGATTCGAGCTGGCGGCTGCCCAGGATGGACGAGGTTTACATTGCACTTCGCGAATCTCCGGTAAAGACACTGGAAGACCGCTGGATATTTTCCCGCTTCAATCGTGCAGCGAAAGATGTGAACGAATCGCTGCAGTCGTATCGTTTCGACGAGGCGGCGAACCGTATCTACGATTTTTTCTGGGGAGATTTCTGCGACTGGTACCTCGAACTTATCAAGCCACGTCTAAGTTTCGACGAGGGCGGAGACACAACGGAAGCCAAGATCGCATGTGTGAATCTCGTTACGCTATTCGACGCTTCGTTACGATTATTGCACCCGTTTATGCCGTTTATCACGGAAGAAATATGGCATTCGATGTATTACGCAACGCCGCCGCACAAGTCGATTGCACTGGCCAAGTACCCCCAATTTGCTGAGACACAGGTTGACGGCAACGCAGAAACCGACATGCTGATTCTGCAGGACCTGATTATCAACGTGCGTAATATCCGCGCAGAGCTAAAAATCGAGCCAAAGGTCAGGGTACCGTTGGAGATCCTTCCGCTTGACTCCTACGTTCAGCAATTGATCGACAATAATCGAGCCGCCATTGAACGACTGGCAAGCGTAGAAAGCCTCCAATTTGTGCCGAAAATTCTGACCCGACTTACGGGAGCGCGCAGCACATCGCGGTTTGACGTGCATGTGGTCTATGAAAAAAAGATCGACGCTGCGGCCGAGCGCGAGCGTCTGAAGAAGGAGTTGGATAAGATCGAGAAGCAACTGGCGAGTGCGCAAGCCAGACTTGGCGACGCGCAGTTCTTGAGCAAGGCTCCGGCGCACGTGGTGGGAGGATTGCGCAAGCAAGTCGAAGAATTGACGATTCTGCGAGAGAAGATCCTCGCCAAGTTGAAAGAGTCAGGGTAGGTAAGAACCCCGTAGGCCCGGACGGATTCCTTCGACTTCGCTCAGGACCCGGGCAGTCGAGCGCAGGTCGAAGCGGCGGCTCTTCGAGCCGCATGGACGGGCGAATGCGCCCGTCCCTACACGAGCTATTGCGCGAACATGGACTGGAATTCACGACGCATAACCGCGATTCTTGAGAACGCGCTGAACGAAGATCGGGCGACGCGCGACGCGACCAGTTACGCCTGTATCGATCCCAACCAGCGCGCCTCGGCGACGATTATCGCCAAGCAGGAGTGCATTCTGGCCGGCCTCGGGTGCGTGCCGCGAATTCTCGACGTGTATGCGGCGCTGGACGGGGCGGTCACTTCGCATTACGAGGTAACGAGCCATCCTTCGATTTTTGATGGAATCCATGTGAGCCCCGGGCAGCAGATTGCGGTGATCCGGCATAACGCGCGCGTGATTCTGTCGTGTGAACGGGTGATCCTGAATTTTCTGCAGCGGATGGCTGGAATCGCAACCACCACCCGCAAGTTTGTCGCTGCGGTGGAGGGCACGCACGTCCGGATTCTCGACACCCGCAAGACAGCGCCCGGACTGCGCATGATTGACAAGTACGCGGTGCGCTGCGGCGGCGGGCAGAATCACCGGCTCGATCTTTCCGACGGCGTGTTGATCAAGAGCAATCATATCGCGCTGGCGGGGGGCGCGATTCCGGCGCTGGAGCACGCGATCCGCAACCGGCGCGGCCGGCAGCCGATCGAGATTGAAGTGCGGTCGCTCGAGGAACTGCAGCAGGCGCTGGACCACGGGGCGGAAGCGATCCTGCTCGACCATCTGAGCGTTGAAAATGTACGCAGGGCGGTCGAGATTTGTTCGCGGCATTCGCGGCGAATTCCGCTGGAGTGCGCGGGCGGAATCAATCTGGAGAACGTGCGCTCGTACGCGGAAACCGGTGTGGATTTTATCTCGGTGGGGGCTCTGACGCATTCATCGACGGCGGTGGATATGAGCATGCGGGTTACGCCGGCTTAAACCGAGCCGTTGGGCGTTTGGTCGTTCGCAGGCCGTCGGGCGCTATTCGCAAAAATGCGACGTCCTCGTTCGGACGCAGCGAACTTAGAATTTTCGATGACCTCTGGCGCCGAGCTGCGCTCGGCTTGGACGGACGAATGCGTCCGTCCCTACGCGAGACTCGTTATAATCCCTCCATCTCCGCTTCCACGAAAACTCGCAGCCTGCCGTCCGTGCACAAGGCGACGGACGTTCGCCTGGGCCGCATCGTGCGCCTGCTCATGAGCCACGCGACCGTTGTCGTCAGCGGCACGAAGATTGCCGAAGAGATCGGGACGAGCCGGTCGGAAGTTTGGCGGCTGATTCAGCAACTGCGCGCGTTGGGTGTGGATGTTGCTGGACATCCGGCGACCGGCTATCAGCTGCGCGCGGTTCCCGACTTGCTCCTGCCGGAGATGCTGGGGCCGCCGTTGAAAGGCACGATCTTCGGAGGTACCCCAGGCAGCCCGAAGCAGATCCATCACTATTACAAAATCGGCTCGACGAATTCGGAGGCAATGCGAGCCGCTGCAGAGGGCGCGCCGGAAGGCAGCGTATTTCTCGCCGAAGAACAGCTGGCCGGGCGGGGACGTGGGGCGCACAGCTGGCATTCGGCGAGGTCGGTGGGGATTTACTGTTCGGTGATCCTGCGTCCGGCGATGCCGCCTTCGGATGCGTTAATTTTTTCTCTGGCTGCGGGGCTGGCGGTTCGCGCGGCGGTTGCGGAGATTGCGCCGCAGCTTCGCGTGGACCTGAAATGGCCGAACGACCTGATGCTTAGCGGCAAGAAGTTCTGCGGCATTCTCACCGAGATGAATGCCGAGGCAACGCGGGTGCGCCATCTGGTGGTAGGGATGGGCATCAACGTGAACCAGATGAAGTTTCCAGCAGAGCTGCGGGAAATTGCGACGTCGTTGCGGATCGAGACCGGAACGGAGTGGTCGCGCGTGGAACTCTGCGCCGCTTTGCTAAAATCGCTCGACCGGGAGTATCGGAGCTTTGTTGAGTATACGGGAGCGCGAGAAGCGATCCTGCGCCGGTTCGAGGAAAGCTCGTCGTCGGTGCGCGGCAGAAAAGTGAGCATCGAAGTGAGCACCGAAGTGAGTGCCAATGAGAACGGCAGCCTGGCCGGCGTTACCGAGGGATTGGATGAGCGTGGATTCTTGCTGGTAAGAACGGCGCAGGGCTTGACGACAGTGGTGAGTGGAACGGTGAGGATGCAGTGAGCGGGCAATTCTGCAACTCTTCGAGCCGCTGGACAGCCGAAGGCGGCTACCCCAACGTGATCTGATTATGCTGCTAGTCATTGATGTCGGCAATACGAATACGGTGCTGGGCGTTTTTGAGCGGGTGGCGCACCGCCCGGGCGAGGACGTGACCACTGAGACCGCGCGCTACGAGCGGCTGGTTGCGAACTGGCGCGTCGGCTCGCATCTGAACCGTACGGTCGACGAGTATGGAGTGATCTTTCGCAATCTTTTTTCCATGGACAATCTGGAAGTTTCGGCTGTGCATGGGATCGTGATTTCGTCGGTGGTGCCGCCGCTCGACTCCGTGCTGCGGCAGGTGTGCGAGCGCTATTTCAATACCAAGCCGCTGTTCATCGAGCCGGGTGTGAAGACGGGCATGCCGGTGCTGTATGACAATCCCGCGGAAGTGGGCGCGGACCGCATCGTCAACGGGGTGGCGGCGTTTGAGAAATATGGCGGGCCCTGCGTGATTGTGGACTTTGGCACGGCGACGACCTTCGATTGTATTTCGAAGAAGGGCGAGTACATGGGCGGCGTGATTTGTCCGGGGATTGGAATTTCAGCGGATGCGCTGTTTCAGCGGACAGCGCGCCTGCCGCGGGTGGAGATTCGCAAGCCGGCCCGCGTGATTGGAACGACTACGGTGGGCAGCTTGCAGGCGGGGCTTTACTACGGTTATCTCGGCCTGGTCGACGGCATCCTGGAGCGGCTGGTGGATGAGCTGGGCGAGGAGACACGAGTGATTGCGACGGGCGGACTGGGATCGCTGATTGGCACGGCCTCACGCTTTATCAAAGATGTGGACGAATTTCTCACCCTTGAAGGGCTGCGCATCATATGGGATCGGAACCAGTCCTTCCGCCGCGACGCCGCGCCGAAAGTTGCAAAGACACCCGCCGCGGCCAAGCCATCGGATGCCGATGCGAAGCCGTGGCCCTCGCCGAAGTCTCCTAAATCGCGCTGATCTAAATCGCGTTGAACCGTTGTGGAAAATTACTTCAACTACTTCACCGAAATCGAAGAGCACTATCTGCGACGGCGCGGGACTCATTTGCTCCTGTCGACCCTCGATTGGGCTCTGATCGAGACCTGGAAAAGCGCGGGTGTGCCCCTGGAAGCTGTGCTTCGCGGCGTCGATGACGCGTTTGACAAATACGACCAGCGTCCGTCGAAGTCGAAGAAGGTGAATAGCCTGGCATACTGCTCGCAGGCCGTCCTGGCTGCGGCTGAAGATATGAAGGAGGCGGCAGTGGGTGCGACCGGCGAAGAGAAGGCTCGGCGGGAGCCTGGATTTGAAGCGGCGCAGATTGCGGCGTTTCTGCGGGAGAACGCTGACAAGCTCGAAAAGGCAAATCTGCCGGAGCGCGCTGGATTCGCGACTGGAGCGCTGGCTAGAGACGAAGCAGGTTCGCTACGTGAGATGGCGGAGTCAATCGAGGGCACCGGGAAGCTTCCGCGGTTGGAAGATCTGGAACGGCGCCTAACCGTGCTGGAGGAAAAACTCTTCGCGGTGTTGATGGCGGCGACTCCGGATGAAGACCTGGTGAATGTTCGCGCGGAAGCGGATCGGGATATTGCTCCCTACCGGCGAAACATGACGGCGGGGCAGGTTGAGCAGCTCCACAAACAATATGTGCATAAGCGGCTGCTGGAGCGCTGCGGCGTGCCGCGGCTGAGCTTGTTCTACATGCACTAGCCAAGATTGTGTGGGGCGGACACTCCTGTCCGCCTTTCTGCGCCCAAGAAGGCTCTTGGTGGAAGTTCGCATCGTCCGACGCGGGCAGGAGTGCCCGCGCTACACTTACGACTTGCTTCTATCCATCGAAAAACTAATTTACGGCGGGGATGGGCTGGCCCGCACTCCGACCGGCGCGGACGGTCGCAGCATGGCGGTGTTTGTGCCGTTTGTGCTGCCGGGAGAGCAGGTTGACGTCGAGATCCGGCGAGAGAAGCCTGGGTTCGCGCGCGGCTCGGTGGAGCAACTGGTCGAGGCATCGCCCGATCGCATAGAAGCGCGCTGTCCATACTTCCGGCAGTGCGGCGGATGCCACTATCAGCACATTCCGTACGAGCGACAACTGGAACTCAAGATTGAAATTCTGCGTGAGACGCTGCAGCGGATCGCAAAAATCGAACTGGAGTCCGAGCTTCGCCTCCACGCTTCTCCTGCCTGGAATTATCGCAATCGGACGCGGCTGCAGGTGCAGACTGTACCCGAATTTGCGCTGGGTTATTTCAGATTCGGCTCGCGCGAATTTCTTCCAGTGCGCGAATGTCCGATCAGCTCGCCGCTGCTCAATCGGGTGATGGCGCGCCTGCATGAACTGCGCGGACTGAATTGTCCGGCGGCGGTTGAAGAGATTGAACTGTTCGCGGATGCGGCGGATGAGCGTTTGCTGGCATGGGCGTTCTGCGAGCGCGAGGCTGACAAGCGAGATTTATTGTGCTGGGCGGACGCGCTCGAGCACGAGTTGCCGGAAATCAGTGGCGCGACGTTTTTCTCTTCGCGGCACCGATCTTCAGAACAACGATCTTCAGATCGACGACTAGAAGATGACGCGCCGATAGATTCGAAAGCGCTGGCGCAATCGGGCGCGAAGTCAATTCGCTATCGAACGAAGAACCACGAGTATCAGGTCAGTGCCGGAGCCTTCTTCCAGGTGAACCGTACTCTCATCGACGAACTGGTTTCGGTCGTGACCGGAAATGCATGCGGAGACCTCGCGCTCGACCTGTATGCCGGAGTGGGGTTATTTTCGGCGGAGTTGGCGCAGAACTTTCATCACATATTGGGCGTAGAGGCGTCACAGACAGCGTATGGCGATCTGGTACAGAATGTCCCTGCGAACGTGAAAGCGGTCGGCGCGCGAACCGAGGATTACCTGAGGAGCGACTACCTGAGAAGAAGGTCGGTGCGAAAACGTCCTGACTTGGTCGTCCTGGACCCTCCCCGCACCGGGGCCGGCAAGGTAGTGATCCGCTCTCTGGTGGACCTCGGAGCGCCTCGCATCCGATATGTTTCGTGTGACCCAGCGACGCTGGCCAGGGATATCGCCCCCCTTCTGGCGGCCGGATACCACATCGAGGAAGCACACTTATTCGATCTCTTCCCCGAGACGTTTCACATCGAATCGGTGCTGCTGCTGGCGCGCTGACCGTTTTCACGTTGTCCAGTTCCTCCTGGAAGACGGGTGGTTAGCCGAGGGCCCTGGCAAGCAACGGACGCACCGGGGCCCGCTCGTCCTCTCACTCGCCCCATCATTTCTCTCACTGGAGATCAAAACTAATGACGCACGACAGGAAGCCGCCACGGCAGCCGTTGTTCTGGGCGGCGTTGGCATTTTCGCTCGGCCTCTGGATGGGGGTGCGCGCCTGGCGACCGCCGTCGTGGTGGGTGATCGCAGTGGTGGCCTTCGTTTTCGCCGCGTCATGGTTTCTTTCGAAGCGAGCCTGGCTGGCCAAAGCGCTCTCTCTAGGCGTGTGGGTTCTTCTGGGCGCGTTTCTGATTCAGGTTCGCGGCCAGCGGACGGACGTTCAACAAAATGATGCCCGTATTCCTGCCCTGGCGGATGGCCGTGAAGTCACGCTCACGGCCCGTGTGATTCGTGAGGGATACGCTCAGGCCGCGGGGCCGCGGTCGATTCGTGAATCCATTGATGTGGAGACCGAAGAGATCGCGAGCCAGGGCGAACGCTGGCCGGTGCAGGCTGGGGTGCGGCTGACAGTTTACGAGAAAGTAGAGAACTCCGAGCCGATGGAGCGCCGGGCGTCCCCGCCCGGCCTCGATGCCACGGAAGGCCCAAGCGGGACGGGCGAGACGCCCGTCGCTCCATTGGCTCCGACTTATGGCACGCGGCTGCGCATTCGCGCGAAGCTCCATCCGGCGCGCAATTATCGCAATCCCGGAGCCTTCGATTATGAAGGCTACCTGCGCGATAACGGCATCAGCGTGCTGGGGTCGACGGAGGCAAACAATATTGAGCGGCTTTCTGGGTTTTCCGGCAGCCGAATTCAATTCTGGCGGATGCGCGCTCATGCCAGCATCGTGGCCAAGATTCACCAACTGTGGCCCGCCTCGCAGGCCTCGCTCATGGACGCCATGGTTCTTGGCGAAGAATCGTTCCTGCGCAACTCGACGCGCACCGAATACCAGCGCTCGGGCACTTATCACGTGCTGGTTGTTTCCGGAATGAACCTGAGCATTCTGGCGGTCGCCATTTTTTGGACGCTGCGCCAGTTTCGTGTCGATCCCGCGCTCGCGGCCATCGCGACGGTAGTTGTCTGCAACATGATGAACGCAATTGGAGCGGCGGCGCTGGGAGTTCTGATCGCCGATCCACACGCCCTGTTTGGCGCCAGTTTTCAGCTGACGTTTCTTGCCGTCTTCATCATCGCGGGCATCGGCTCGCCAATTCTGGAACGGACAACATTGCCCTACGCGCGAGGTGTAAGGCTGTTGCAATCTGCCAGCTACGATTTGCAGGTCACTCCCGCGGTGGCACAGTTCCGGCTCGACCTGCGGTTGATCGCAGGGAGACTGAAGAGATTCATCGGCGGACGCCTCAGCCTGGCGTTGCCCGCGATCCTTATGCGGGTGGCAATTGGCCTCGGCGAATTGCTCTTCATCTCTGCGCTGATGCAGGCGGGACTGGCGCTGCTCATGGCCTACCACTTTCATCGCGCGACCACCATGGGAATGCCGGCCAACCTGGCGATCATTCCACTCACCCAGTTGCTGATGCCTTCCGCCGCCGCCGCCGTCGGCTTGGGATACATCTCGACTGCGCTGGCCAAGCCCGCGGTTTGGATTTCCGGCCTCGCGCTCGAGGGAATCGCTGGAACCGTGCACTGGCTGGGCGGTGCACCAATTGCCGGAAAGGCGTTCGCTGGCGCGTCAATCGCCGATCTGCGAGTGGCCATGCCTTCGCTCGCGATGATCACGGCCTCGATCGCCGCGCTGACGTTCGCCATGCTGGCGGCGCAGATCCGTCGCCCGCGTCTGGCCACTTTCGCTTCCGTAGCGTTGCTGTTCGGCGTCGCGGTCTGGATTGCCTTTGTCCCCTCGCGTCCTCACCTTCGCGCCGGCATCATGGAGATGACCACCATTGACGTCGGACAAGGCGATTCCATTCTGCTGGTCACGCCCGAGGGCCGCTCCCTGCTCATTGATGCTGGAGGCCTGCCCCAGTGGATCCATTCGGACTTCGATCTCGGCGAACAGGTGGTCTCTTCTTATCTGTGGAATCGAGGCATAGATCATTTGGATGTGGTCGTGATCACGCATCCTCATGCCGACCACCTCGGCGGAATGCCCGCGGTGATTGCAAATTTCCACCCGCGAGAACTTTGGCTGAGTATCGACAAGCCGGTGGGTGCCTTGGCGCCGATCGTTGCGCAAGCCCTGAGAGCGGGAATGAAGGTCTCAGTAAAAAAAGAAGGCGATCAATTCGATTATGGCGGAGCGCATTTCCACATGCTCGCCCCCGGACGCGACCAAGTCACCGGGTCGATGCGGCCGAACGACGACTGCCTGGTGTTTACTGCCACGTTTCGCGGTACAACCGCTTTGCTCGAGGGAGACGCGGAACGTCCAGCGGAACAACGCGTCGTGGAACAGCGTCCCGGGGAGGCGATGCTGCTGAAGGTCGCGCATCACGGAAGCGCGAGCGGAACTTCCGCCGATCTGCTCGCGACCGTTCATCCGCACTATGCGGTCATTTCCGTCGGCGCGCGAAATGTCTATGGGCATCCCCGGCGCGAAGTGCTGGAGCGACTACAGCAGGCCGGGGTGAAAACCTACCGCACCGATGAGGAAGGCGCGGTCAGTTTCTATCTCGACGGCAAGTCCGTGACTCCAGACGTCGCCCTCATCCACTGACTCTCTCGTGTAGGGACGGGGCTTGCCCCGTCCGCTTTGGACGCGGCAGGAGACGGCGCGGCAGGAGACGCGGCAAGCCGCGTCTCTACGCGGATTCGCCTCTCACTCCACTGATATCGATATCGGCGGTGCTGTCGTCATCGAGGGGCGGCAGTTGACGGTAAGCCTCGATAATTTTTCCAGCTTCGGGCGCGTCTTCTTCACGCACCAGGATGACCGTTCCGCCGACGCCGGGAAACGCGTCCTGGACCGCGTCAATGGATTTCAAGTCCGAATCGATGCCGGCAGATTCAAGCAATCCCTGCACGACGATCGCTTCGTTTTCCCTTTCGGTGTCGAAAATCTTGACGAGTTTCTCGTTAGGTTCGGGCTGGGGCTCGGACTGAGGTGCGGGGTTAGTTGCTGGCATGCGTCCTCCATAGAACTGGCTGTTAACAGATTACGGCAGTCACTATACGGTTGTCTTGTGGGTCACAAAGGTGTACGGCCAAGGGCAGCTTGATTCGCGCGTAGAAGGTGCCACAATGGCGATTGGAGCCGGCGATTGGAGCCAACGCGGGGAATGCGGCCAACATCCAAATCGAAAGAAGACGGGGGCAGTATGGAAGTCGAACGGGCCGAACAGCCAGGCGGCGAATACAATGAGCACGTGGACGAGGCGAGAAGATTGCGGCGCCTGCAGATCATGATGAGCATGGTGATGTCGGTGATCAGCCAGGATACCGACCTGACCCTGGAAGAGGCGTCGGAGATGGCCGCGAACGCCCGCCGCGCCGCCCTGAGCATGTTTCCCGACAAAGAGCTTGCCTACGATATTCTCTACCGGCCGCGGCTGCAGCGGCTGATGAATGAACGCTTCCGGCTGCAGTAGAAACGAAACCAGCAGGCCGTAGCGAGATTGAGAGCCGGCTTTTCAACCCTCAACCTAATCAGACTTCTGTCAACTTAATCAGATTTTGTCATCCCGAGCGAAGCGAGGGATCTGCAGATCGCCGCAAGATGCACCTCCTTCCCTTCGGCTCCGCTCAGGGTCAGGACGGCAATCCATAAAAGCTATTGACAGGCGCTCGGGTCGGGATAAGCTTTACGAAGCTTAAAAGAAGCATCCCCGAGGTCGTCTCGCATGCGGAAACTTGCGTATGGCAAGTCATTCTGCGCCGCGTCGCTGGTTTTGTTTTTCTTTGCCGCGGCGTTCGCCCAGGATCCCACCAAGGTTGAGCCCACGCACTACAAGCTGGCTTTTGAGAACGAGTATGTGCAGGTGGTAAACGTCCACTATGGACCGCATGAAAAGTCGAGCATGCACTCGCATCCCGGAGGCGTGGTCGTTGTCATCACAGGCGGGCATCTCCGCTTCGCCGATGAAAATGGCAAGACACAAGAGGTGTTTGCCAAGCCGGGCGAGGCCCGGTGGTTCCCGCCCTTCAAGCACAGAGTGGAAAACCTCGGGGAGACTTCATACAGCGCCGTCTATATCGGAATCAAGAACAAGCGTCTGGCCAACGAGGCCGGCCTGAAAGCCGGGCCATCGGAAATGCAAATGGACGAGCAGACCAGGAAGCTCGTGGCAGAGGCGCTTCTCGCTGCGATGAAGTGAGGATTCTCAGTTCGTGGTTTGAGTTCATTCTTGGGTGTTTACTATACGGATATTACACAGTATATTACTTTATGTCCCCCCCCCCAATTCCCGCTAAACTGTTCTAATTAAAGTACTTAGTTCTATAATCTACATGAATAAGGACTTAGCTGGTCTCTCCGCCATTTGGCGTGCACTT
>WNFF01017124.1_pt1 | contig 11398 bp, 11 predicted proteins | sample 5400441 | NCBI WGS metagenome assembly WNFF01 (sample SAMN13153345, study PRJNA577476) | soil metagenome | isolation source: 120 cm saprolite under Douglas fir tree site 2 hole 3 replicate 1 | place: USA:California | collected 2015-04-18
CTGGGACGGGGCGAGAGGAGCGCGACAACTCGCACAAGCTGGCGATGGCGCCTGAAGTGCTTCGAGAGTCGCAGCTTCCGCCCGAGCAGACGGGCCTCTCCAGTGCCCCACCCGTGTGGAAGCCATCGGCGATCCATACGGACTCATCCCTCGCGCAGGTCATTGCTCCACCCGACAGCATTCGCGTTGGTACCAGTTGCTCGTGCACAAATTGCAGCGGCGTCTCGGTGATGAGCCTGGAGACCTACGTAAGGCGGGGACTGAAGGATGAGTGGATCGCTTCCTGGACGGCGCATTCGCTGCGGGCAGGCGCAATCGCCTATCGGAGCTACGGCAGCTACCACGTTTACCATCCGCTGCGAGCCAACTACGACATCTGCAATACCGCCTGCTGTCAGGTCAACAACCCAGGAACGAACGGCAGGACGGATTCGGCGGTCAGCTACACCACCGGGATCCTTCTGCAGCGTATCGGCGAAGTGTTTCGCGCCGAGTACTCCGCGGAGAACAACAACTTTGGCTGTGGCGGTCCGGGCTGCAGCAACGCGTCCTGTCTCTGTGGCGATGGCAACGCGGGCTCGCCTGGTGCGAGCTGGCCCTGCGTGACCGAATCCTTCGATGCCGGCCACGCGTGCTCCGGCCATGGCCGAGGCATGTGCCAGTGGGGGACGCAGCGATCCGCCCTTCAGGGTCAACTCTGGAACTGGATTGAAAATCACTATTACAACGACAACGGCAACCCCGGAGGCCTGAGGTCAGCATTCGTGACCTCGCCATTGGATATAGCCGATGCCTTTCCCGATCCGCCGGTGGTCTCGGCTGGCGATACATTTGTCGCTAATTACTCGACGGTCAATTACGCCGAGCTGCCACACAACCAAGTACTGCTGGGCGCCACTCTCTATTCTGCGAATACCGGTTACATTTCCGATCCTGCGAATGATGCCGAGGTGGTGCTCAATCCCGGCAGCAACGATGTGGCGCGTTGGTTCACCGTGCCTGATTCCACGCCACCCGGCGGTTACGACCTCCTGGTCGCCTTGTGGATCGATGTGGACGAGGACTTTGCGATTACCGGCGCTGATCTGCCTCTCGTCTCCTATACCTTTCCTGGCGCAGTGACGGTTCAATAGCCTTTTTCTGTCTGACTTTCCGTTACGATGAAGGGGTGGAGTCTCCGAATCTCCCCGCCCGTTACTGTGCCCAAGCGCTGGTCTCGCTGTGCGGTGTGTGGCTGTTATTCCTGGCAGCGCGAGCCGACGATGTTTGGATCCTCCGGCACGTGGTGCTCCCAAATTGGTTCTTACCTCCAACCACGCTGCGAGGGTTTCACTTGGCGCGCGCGGCAACGGCGCTGCTCGGGCTCTTCGTCTTGGGTGTGCTCGGGCCGAAGGTCGGACGCTGGGCCGGCTCGCAATCGGGAAAGACGCTCGCCGCGAGCTGCGGGCGGATCGCGGCCGCGCTGCTTTTCGCAGTGATTGCTTCGGAGATGGTCGTGCGCAACTGGGATAGCGAGCCATTTGGGCGCAAGACCAGGCTCGAGTTCGGGCTCGGGCGACCCGATCCGCGCTTCGGATGGGTGCTCGTTCCTTCGCACAGCACTCTGGTGAAGAACCGCCGCGCCAAGCCTGTTCATTACAATATCGATGCCTGGGGCAATCGTGCCCGCAGTGAGCTCTCAGTACCTGATCCCGCGCTGCCGACGCTGGTGGTTACCGGCGAGTCGATCGCGTTCGGCCACGGCCTCGAATACGAAGAGACATTCGCCGCCATTCTCGGTGAGCGGCTGGGCTTGCAAGTGGTGAACGTTGCTTCGGGCGGCTACGGGACGGATCAGGCGTATCTGCGTTTGCTCGACGTGCTGGAGCGGCTAGATCATCCAGTGGTGGTACTGACGGTTTTCCATCCGGTGCAACTCGGACGCGCGCTGCAGGACTTTCGTCCTCGGCTCGTCTTGCGGAGTGGTAAGCTCGTTCTCGAGAGCGCGGCGAGCGGATTTTGGTCGCGCTGGAAGCTTCGCGATCTTTGGATGAACGAGCTGCCCTACCTTAGCGACGAAGCGTTTGCAAAGACGATGGCGCTGAACGCGGCGATCGTTCAGGCCACCTCGATGGCCGCCCGCTCCCGGGGCGCCGAACCGCTGTTCGTCGTGCCTAGCTTTGGTCCGCCCAGATCACTCGGGGAGCACCGAGAAGCATTCATCTTGCGCGAGCTGTTCGAGCAACAGCGTCAGCCGTATTTGCTGATCGACATTGATCGGAACCGGATCATGCTTGACGAGTGGCACCCCGATGCGATCGCGGCCCGCGACATTGCCGCTACTGTGGAGCGCGAACTCCGGCTGCGACTGAAGCGTTAGGCGCTGATCCGTCATCGCGCTTCAGAAGCGAAGGGATCCGGGTTGGAGAATAGCCACTCTCGCGAGAGCTCCAGCGGTATGGCTGATCGGCGGGCAAGTGGAGAAAGACGAAGGCTGGGGGTGTGGCCTTCCAGCGGTGCTCGTCCAAAACGAGCTTGTTGCCGGCGCAATTTTTCTCTCGTCGAAGATACTCTTGGTAGGCCCCACTGATCAGATCGCCGTTGTACCAGAAGTAGGCTCCGTCTCGACGGAAGATCGGATTGAAAGCCGGCGGAACAAATACTGACTGGTCGCCAGTAGTCCGTCTGAGAACGAACTCCTGGACATTCAGCTGTTCTCGGTTGCTCGGGTACAGAAGCAGAACGGCAATCAAGACCAAAGGCATGCAGAGTATCGAGCGTCTGAGCACTACGGCCTGCCACCCTTCGCGAACCGAATCGAGCAGTTCGGCCGCAAACAGTGCAAGCAGCGGAAGCAGAACGATGAAGTACTGCGCGAGTGGAAATCGGTTGAAGAAGAGAAAGCCGAAGTAACCGATCCCGATCCACAGCAGCCAGAGCTTGCACTCATCTCGAGGCGAAAAGCAGTCTCGGCGCAACAACCCTCTGGCGCAGAGATAGGCTCCAATCGATCCGGCAATCCAGAGGACGGGATCGAGCAGAATGCTCAATCCGATCGTCTTCGCGACGAAGAAGTGTTGGCTCAGCTCCGCCTCCAAGTAGAAGAAACGATTGAAGGGATAGTTCCAGAACCAAAACTCCTTGAAGATTCCAAGCGAGCCCATCGCGACGAAGAGTTCGGCCGTAAAGAGCGCCGTGACCATCATCACAACGGACAGCCCCACCACCAATGGCCGGACCCGCTGACGCCTCCAGCGCCGAAGGACAACCAGAAATAATCCGCCGATCAACAGGAGCGAGACGACGACGACCGCCTTCTGCAGAATCACCACCGCTACACCGAAAAGCGCTCCGGAAGCGAACGCACGCCACCATTTCCCCTCCTCAATGAAGGCCGCCCAGTTGACCAGCCCTCCATAGAGCGCGACATTCATCAAGGGATCAGGACGAAACTCGAGCGTGCTGCGCACGAACATGGAAGAGGCGAGAAGCAGAAGCACCGGGAATTGCCAGCGCACCTGAGGGTACAGACGTTGAACCAGCCGTCTGACGAGCCACAGGACGCTGACCAGGCATAGAGAGTCGAAGATGCGCGCGCCGAACACCAGCCAGCGGACCGACGCGAACTTGGCGACTATCGGCGCGGCCAGGAACCAAAGAGTCGGATGATGTTGCTCGAGAAAGTCCCGGTAGGGCAATTGCCCGACCGAGATCAACCACGACGCATGCAGGTGCTCGATCTCGTCATGATCGTAGGCTGCAAACCAGCAATGCCAAACGCCGATCAGGCCAATCACCCCCCAAAAGGCACCCCAGGACAGATTCGTCTGCGGGTTGGGTAGCGATTTTTGCCTTCGGCTGACTGGCCTCGCCATGATCAGAAAATTGCGTAGATGAATGGCGCCAGGGCCTCAACGCTCGCGGCAGCGATCAAAAGGAGACCCGTCGCGCATAGGAAAACGACCAAGGGTATGAGCCAACGCTTTCCGTTCTCGCTGCGCCAAATGCTGAGCGCAAACTCGGGAATCGAGGTGAGGGCGCTTCCGAAGACCACCACCCCTCGTTGGATCTTCCCTCTTCTACGGATCATCCCACGGACTCCAGTCGCGCGCGGCCCATCGCCGAAGCGCGTTGAGAGCATGCTCGCAGGGGCTCGAAGCGGCAAGCAATTCTGCCGAACATGAAACCCTTCAGTCGGAGCGACACTGCGTACAGCAACGCGTTGCACACTCGGCAGAGGGATCAGTGTCGCTGGCCTGATCAGCAAGCGGGCCGGACAACACTCAGCAACGCGGCTGACTGTGTCTGGGACGACAGTTACCGGGCGTCCTCCGCGCCGGTGACATGTCGAAACTCGGCGAGCAGGAGCACGTCGTAGAGCGCCTTGAGCAGGCCAGCGAAGATCAGCGGCCAGCCGAAGGACGAATGAGCAAGCAGCAGGCCGGTCAAGCTCGGCGGAATGGCTGATGCGAGACTCCGGGGCACATTGGTGACGCTGGCCGCGGCGGCTCGTTCCTCCGGGGGCACCACCGCCATCACGTAAGCCTGCCGCGCCGGCACGTCCATCGACGACAAAGAGGCTCGCAGCAGAAGGAAAGTGACCGCGAGCGGTGCGGTGGGCACCACTCCTGCGACAATCAGAAAGAGATTCGCGGGAAGGTGGGTGAAGACCATTGTTCGGATCGCGCCGATCCGCGCGGCCAGCCAGGAGGAGACAAACTGGGAGAGAGCTCCTACCAGGGATGCGCCGAAAAAGACCGCTCCTGCCACCTCAGGCGAGAGTTGAAAGCGGCGGTACAGCCACAGCACCAAAAGCGACTGCACGACGAAGCCGCCCCCGAACGCATCGAGGCTGAAAAATGCCGCGAGCTTGAGGACGATTCTCTTTGATTGCGCGAGCGGCCGCGCCTTCTGTCCAGAGTTGACCTCGAGGGCGCGCGAGAGCCGCGCATAAACGACCGCAGTGCACACCCCCATCGCACCGTAGAGCAGGAAAGCGCCGCGTTCCGCGGTCAATACCTCGACGCCCAAAGACCTCGAGAGCCGATCGGGCAAACCGCTCGCGAGCGCGCCCACCGCTCCAGCGAAGGTTCCCACCAGATTGTACCAGGCGAAAATCGACGTTCGCTCCCTCGCGCGGACCGTCTCCGCTAGCACTGCCTGCTCGGTGGGAAGAAAAACGCTGACATCGCCGGCCGATGGGTTGATCGTCCCGACGAATGCGGTCACCACGATCGGCCAGAAACTGCGCAGTCCGGCAAAGAGCAATCCGGTGAACAGCATCAGCGCCGACGCCCCAAGCAGGAGAGATCTTCGGTCCAGCCGATGCGCGCTGAGGCCGACCGCGATGGTCAGAGCGGCCGAACCCAAAAGCGTCGCGGTCACCACCACCCCGACCTCGGTCGGCGTGAAGCCGAGGCGAATCAAGTAGTCGGCGAGCAGGACACTCACCACGCCGTCCGCAAACCCTCGCAACGAGCGTGTCCAGAGAAGCCTTCGCGCATCGGGCGTGGCGGAGGGTGGCAGCAGGCGAGAGCTCATGCAGACTTGGCTATTTAGTACAACTGTGCTACCAGATGAAGATGTAAGATTCAATTGTTCTATGGCATGCCGAGGAGAGCCATGGAGGGGAACCATGCAGCAGCCCGCTCCGACGCAAAGCGGCTTCTGTTGATCAGCAACTCCACGCAGCATGGCGGTGGCTATCTCGACCACGTTGAGAGTGAAATTCGAGAATTTCTCGGCGCCGCTAGGCGCGTGCTATTCGTGCCGTTCGCGCTCTTCGATCAGGACGCTTACGTCGAGCTGGCCCGGGCGCGATTCGAGCGGATCGGGTACTCGCTCCATTCGCTCGATCGGGAGAGGGACATTCTCCAGGCGGTCGAGAGTGCCGATGGCGTTTTCGTCGGAGGCGGAAACACCTTTCGGCTCCTGAACTCTCTCTACAGTTCGGGCGTCATGCCCGCCCTTCGCGCGCAAGTCGCGCGAGGGATTCCGTACATCGGCTCGAGCGCCGGGTCGATCGTCGCTTGTCCCTCCCTCAAGACGACCAAGGACATGCCGGTGGTCGAGCCGCCCCTCGAGGAAAACGAGCTGCCGGTGGTGGGGCTTCGCGAAGGATCCTTCTTGCGGGTTGAAGGCGGCTCGACCGTGCTCAAGGGCAAGCCGGGGGCGCGCGTCTTTCGCCGCGGGCATTCGCCGCTCGAGGTTCAACCGGGCTCGGAGCTTCGGGAACTGCTGTTCCCGGAGGGAAGCGGCCGATGAAGCAGCGCCCAACACTTGAACTCAAACGCAGCGAGGTGGCTCGGCTCCTGAGCTTGGATGAATGCATCGCCGCAGTCGAAAACGCGTTCAGACTGCACGGCGAGGGACGGCTCGCTCCCCCTCAAATGCTCTCAGTGCATGCCGGAGAGGGGGTTTTTCACATCAAGGCGGGGTTGCTCCCTCTGTCGAAGAGCTACTTCGCCGCGAAGCTGAACGGAAATTTCTTTCGCAATCTGGAGCGCTTCAATCTTCCCAACATCCAAGGACTGATTCTGCTCTGCGATGGTGCCGGTGCCGCGACGGCGGTTGCTGCCAAGCACCTGGCGCGAAAGGATGCGCGGGTGGTGACCATTTGCGGCTGTGGCAACCAGGGGCACGTCCAGCTTCGGGCGCTCGGTCGCGTCCTTCGCTTGCAGCAGGCATTCGCGTTCGACATCGCAGAAGACCGTGCTCGGAGATTTGCCGATCAGCTCTCCTCAGAGTTGAATCTCGAAGTTCACGCCACCGGCGATTTGGCCTACGCCCTCTCTCGCAGCGACGTCTGCGTGACCTGCACCCCGTCGAAAAAGCCGTTTGTAAGGCGGGAGCACTTACGACCGGGGACGTTCTTGGCCGCGGTCGGCGCGGACAGTCCAGAAAAGCAGGAGCTGGAACCGGACATTCTGGGCTCGAGTAAATTGGTGACAGACAGTCTCGAGCAGTGCGCCCAGATCGGCGAGCTGCACCACGCACTCGAGCGAGGCACGACGCGAAGGGAACGAGTCCACGCGGAACTCGGTGAAATCGTAGCCGGCTCGAAGCAAGGTCGAGTCTCGCCCCAGGAAACGATCATTTTCGACAGCACGGGAACGGCACTGCAGGACGTTGCCGCCGCCGCCCTGGTCTACGAAAAGGCCATCCGTGAAGGCATCGGTGCGTGGGTGGATTTTGCCGGGTGAGGCGTCGGTTCGCAGTTGAATCATTGGCGCTGAAGCGCGGCGAGAACCGGTTGAATGTCGTTCAGGTCCACGCCGTAGATGTCCGCGAGCGCCGCGCCCAGTTCCTCCGGTGCGAGCCTGGATGCCAACTGCTTCGCGCGGCGAATCGGCTCGTGAAGGTGATGGGTGAGCACCCAGATACCGAGCTGGCGGCGCACAACGCTCTCGCAAACTCCCTCGAGCACTTCGACGCCCCCCTCGCGAAGAATGCGCACACCCTCGCCGTCGACGCGTGGATGTGGATCGCGCATGCCGATCACGACCTTTCCAAGTCGATGCTCGAGGATGACGCGCGAGCACGCCGGCGTTCGACCATGGAACGAGCATGGTTCGAGCGTGGAGTACATCGTCGCCCCTTCGATGCTCACACCCCGGGCCTTGGAGCTTCGTGCCGCGGCAATCTCCGCGTGATCTTCACCCGGGCCTTGGGTGTGTCCCTTCGCCACAATCTCGCCTCGCGCGTTGACGATGACGCAGCCCACCCACGGATTGTCTCCGGTGGTGCCGCGCGCGAGCTCAGCCTCGTCGATCGCCAACCGCATGAAGCCTTCGTGGTCGAGCGGCATCTGCCCAGTCCTTGCACGCAGCGTAGATGCGTGCAAGGGGCCACCAAGACTCTCGGCTTAGCGCGTCTGGTCCGATCCGAGAGCGGATCAGGGATGACTGCCAGCCGACGACGGGATCTCCCAATACTTGTCCTTCAACGCCTGCTTGATCCACGCCAGATGGCGCTTCTCATCGCCGAAATTCTTTTCAATTAAAGCGCGGATGTCCGGCGTCCAATCCGCTTTGAGCGCGGATTCATAGGACCGGTTGGTCAGCTCTTCGTTGGCCATCATCGCAAGCAGGGCGGCATGGTTTCCCATCATGCTGGTGACCGCCGTGAAGCCTCGGAGCACCGTGCCCTTGAGGTCGCGAGAGCTCACCAACTCCGTGCCGCCCAGTCTGATGATCGCTGCGTTGAGGTCCTGTACGTGTCGCTGATGGTCAACGCGGAATTCCGCCAACTTTTCGCGGATCAGGAGAACGTCAATCCGCTCGATCGCAGCCTGGTAAAGGTCAATCGCGTCCACGTCCAACTGCGCAAGCTCACGCAGTTTGCTCAGTTCTTTCTCTGCCATAGGTCACCAGGCCTCTCTTAAGGGCTCTTTCCAGTAGAACCCGCCCTCGAGCTCGAATCGGGCTCCGCGCCAGATCCGCCGGTGCCGGCGTCCTCCTTGTCCTTCTTCTTGCCACCCCGTTCGGCCGTACCTAGGTCGCTCGGACCCGCGCCGCCGGTACCTCGCGCCGTATCCGAGCTGGGCCCCGCAGATGAGGAGGTTCTGCCCACGCTGGTGGTGCCCTTCTCCTCGCATGCCAAAAATCCAGGAACACCCAGCGCTACCATCGCCGCCATCAGGAACTTCTTCGAAATGCCTTGAGACATAGTGCGCTCCGTTTGGAATGAGTCATTCAAATCGTGTTCATTCCAAGTCGGAGTGGCAAAGGGCTAGCGACCAGCATCGGCTTCGGCGGCTGCTCTGGGACCCGCCAAGCGAGATGACGCCGTCAGGCTAAGCCGGCCGGGACCGGTCGCGCTTGCAACGATGCGACGAGTGTCTCCAGGCGGGGTTGCAAATTTCGCACGACTTTGTCGAGGTCCGCGCGCATCTTCACAGGGTAGAAACGGCCGGCCTCGCCCGTCCGCGGTACCCGCACCCAGGCAGACGGCAGGACGGGCTCGCCCTTTTCGTCCAGCAGAGCCGTAGCCTCTCCGCTGACCGTTTCGAACTGAAAAACATCGACGCCATCCGCCTGTTTTTTCACCGCCCGAAACGGCAGGACGATGCGCTTGCCCATCAGTGCTTCGAGCACGAAGGTGAAATTATTGGTTGAGATTAGAGGATGTTGCTCGGCGACCACCTGCTCACGCAGGATGATCCGGTCGCCGACTCGAACCGGCGCTCCTCCCGGGTCCAGCGCCTGTCCCGGAAGCGCGCGCTCGGTCGCCTCCACGGTCATCGCCTTGCCGCGAGAAACGTGAAAGCCGATCGCGACTGGGTCCACCGTTGCCCCGAGGTTATCCACGTTCGAAAAAAACAGGTGCCGTACGCCGCTGGCAAAGAGCTTTTCGGCAATGCCGGTCTCGCGGATGGCGCGATAAAAATCACCGTGCCCCGAGGGTGCGAGCGACAGGTTCCCTTGGGGGTCTCGATACATCTCACCGGGCGGCGTGATGCGTGGAAGCATCTGTTGCCGAAAGCGCAGCACTGGTTCTTCGGCCCAGAGTTGACGTAGATGCTCGGCGATCGGGTCGTCTGTAAGATCGGAAGTCATCAACGCCGAGGTCACCGCTCTTCCATGCCTCTGGCCCACTGCTCCTGCAGCCTCGAGTTTGAGATCGAGGAAGGAGTACCCTTTGAATACGGGGACCAGACCTTTAACCATCCCGCCAAATCGGGTCCCGGCCCCACCGGCGAGGATGACCTGCGCCACTTGGCCGCGGCTCAATGCCTCGCGACCCAGGTGCAGACACGCCTGATGATCCGGGCTTCCCGGTTTGGGAAGCTCGTCGATCTCTTCCGAGCGTACCGGTGCATAAGCGGCGGAGTCCCTCGAAGCAGCGTCCGATTGAAGCGCACCGGCGCGAAAATCCGCCAGCAGCCGTTCGAAAAGCCGTCGATCGTATTGGTCGCCCAACTCCGTTCTAATCTACAACGGTCCACGGCTTCGGCAGAAGTACAGTTTCGCCCGCTTTTGCGAACCGAAGCAGTTGGCGCTGCGCGGACAGTCGGCATACGTTAACGCTCACTCGCACGGCGCCTTTGCTTTTCGGAGGAGGTATGAAACCCCAGCTCAAACGCATCCAGACATCGCAATTGGATCTGGCCTACCTCGATGTGGGCGATCCGAAGGGAAAGCCGGTCGTTCTTCTTCATGGGTGGCCCGACGATCCCACTACCTGGAATGAGGTAAGCGCCGAGCTCACCAACCGGGGTTGCCGCGCGTTCATACCCTATCTGCGCGGGTTCGGGCCGACCCGCTTTCTTACGTCTGGATCGAGTAAGTCAGGACAACTGGTCGCGCTTGGGCAAGACATGATCGAGCTGACTGAGCGCCTTGGGCTCGAGCGTTTCGTCCTGGTCGGACACGATTGGGGCGCACGGGCGGCTTACATACTTGCCGCCCTCCATCCCGAGCGCGTGCAAGGACTGCTTACTCTGTCCGTCGGCTACGGAACGAATGATCCGCGTCAGAAGATGGCGTACGCCCAGGTGCGCAGCTACTGGTATCACTGGTTCTTCGCCACTTCTCGAGGGAAAGCTGCGCTCGAGTCCGATCGGCGAGAACTTTGCAGATTCCTTTGGAGGACCTGGTCCCCCACTTGGCACTTCGCGGACAAGGAATTCGAGGAAACGGCAACTTCTTGGGAGAACCCGGATTGGACCGACGTCACCTTGAACTCCTACCGGCACCGATGGGGCTACGCCGAGGGCGATCCGAAGTATCGAGAGCTCGAGGAGAGGATGGCGCAGTTACCTCAGATCCGTGTTCCGACCATTCTGATCCAGGGGACCGAGGACGGTTGCAACCTCCCGGAGACCAGCGTGGGCAAGGACCACTTCTTCACTGCCGGCTATCGCTACGTTCTGGTTAAAGCCGGCCACTTCATCCAGCGCGAAGACCCTCAAAGCGTGATCGGCGCGGTGCTCGAGCTGCTCTCGACCGATCGCGCCTAACCGGCCTGCGGGCCTATCTGCGCACGCCGATTGCGTTGGCAAGCAACTCGTCGCGCAAGGATGCGGCCCGAGTGCGAGCGACCGGGACGTGGATACCGAGGCCGTCCTGTCCAATCGCGATTCCGACAAAGAGAATCGTGTTGCCGGCAGACCGCTCGAGCGTTTTGATCTGGCTGCTGTTGACGAGCCAATTTCGATGCACGCGAGTGAAGCCGGCGCCGGCCGAGGCTTCGATCGCTGCGAGTGAAACGTCGATATCGAAGGTGCCATGCCGAGAATGCACGAAGGTCAGTCGCTCGGCAGCTTCGAACGCCCAGATCTCCCCCAGCTCCAAGAACACCAAGGCACCGCGTCGGCGCGCCACGACCCGCGTAGCCGAGGGCCCGGGCGCGGCGGGGGTTGGAGTGTCCAGTTCCCGCTGATAGGAACTGGTGCGGCCGCTCGGGGGATTCTTCGCCA
>WNFF01004481.1_pt1 | contig 11395 bp, 15 predicted proteins | sample 5400441 | NCBI WGS metagenome assembly WNFF01 (sample SAMN13153345, study PRJNA577476) | soil metagenome | isolation source: 120 cm saprolite under Douglas fir tree site 2 hole 3 replicate 1 | place: USA:California | collected 2015-04-18
ATTCCCGCCGACGGGAGCCAGACCGCCAGCGGGCGCGGCGGCAGGCTATGATTCGGACGGACGCGGGCGGCATGTCGTCGGGGGTCGAAGAAAGGCCCACGGCCGCGCAAACCAGATCCATGCCACGATCTGGAGCACGAGATTGAGCGCAAAGGCTGTCTGATAGGCGATTTCGGGATAGTGTCCGGCTTGAGGCGTCCAATACTGGAGCACGACACCGGTCGTGTACTGCACAACGAACGCCGCGGCGATGTGGAACAGATTCAGCGCTGCGTTGGCCCGCCCAGCGAGCTGTTTCGGAAAATATTCGGCCAGAATCGCAAAGCTGAGCACGGTAGCCGCGCCAACCGCCGCCACAACCGCCCACTGTAAATATGACGGTAAGGGCAAGCGCAGGATCAGCCCGAACTGAGTTGCAATAAACAAAGCCGCAACAAGCCCCAGGAGTACCTCTGGTCCCACACCACGCCTGCGCAGCCGATCGGCGGCGACCCCGAGCAGGATAGCGCCCAAACTGAGGGCGACCGCCATGGCAAACAAATGAAATACCACGCCGGCGCGGTCCAGGCCCTCCACATCTTTGAGCCACTGCGCCGCCCAGAGCCCTTGTAAAGCCCAAGCCGTTCCAATGCAGGATGCCGAAAGTGGCGCAAGGCGCCAGAAGCGCGGATCGGCGTAGACCTTTCTCAAGCCGACCGACCCCCCATTGCTCGGCGTCGGCGTCGCCTCCGGCACGACGAGATAGACCATGACCGCACAGGCGGCAGTTAACGCAGCGAACAGACCAAAGAGTTCACGCCAGCCGATCCAGGCGAGCAGCAGGTCGGCGGGCAATGTCGCCGTCACCGCACCCAGCGCGCCAAGCATCACCATCAAACCGTTGAGGAGCGGCACACGATCCCCGGGAAACCAGAGAACGAGTGCCTTCAACCCCGCGGTTAAAGCAGAGGCGACACCCAGACCTATCAATGCGCGACCTACCAGAAGCGTCAGAAAATGGTCCGACAGCGCGAACAAGGTCGAGCCGACCGCCGCGATCACCAGCAACACGCTCTGGACCCGCCGTGGACCATATCGGTCGAGGAGGATACCGATGGGTATCTGGGCAGCCGCGAACGTCAGGAAGTAAACCGACGTAAGCAAGCCAAGATCGTCGGCACCGAGCCCAAATTCCGTCGCCAGTGGAGCCGCCATGACGGCATTGATGGTCCGGAACAGATAGGCGAGGTAATAGCCGGCGACGAATGGCAGGAACACGCGCAGGATCAAAGACCGGTTTTCGACCGGATCTTTTGTCACGCGTCTGGCTGCCGTTGGCGAGGTTCGCGCGGATCGTCGTGAAGCGATCGCCGTCTCGCCTTCCTCGATTCCACGACAGGTAGCAGCATCAGTGAAAGGCGCTGCCGGTTCGCTCTGGAAAGCCGTCGTTGCTGCCGTCCTCCCGGACGGCAGCAATAGGCGCTGAGGCGTCATCAACCGCAGTCAATGCCGGGAGACCTGGTTGGTAAACAGTGGATCTGGAACCGAGGGACTCGAGCTCCGCAAGGTCGCTCGCGAAAGCGTCCGCTCTCACCACGCTGGCCCTGTCAATCGTCTCCCTTATGAGAGGAATTCCGAGATCGACACGCCTTGCTACTTGCGCCGCGAATTCTTCGAATCGTTCGGCGCCGAGCGCGCAAGCAGACCCCTGCGCGGCCGCCGGCAGTAGCGGCGTCACGGCGAGATGGAACCTCGCGTGAAGAGCGGCCGTCTCATTCGCGATCCTGAGATTCCGATCGAGCTGCTCGATCTGGTGGCTCAATCCGGCGAGACGGCGAGCCACCGTAGCGGTATCGCCGACGTCATCATCAGAGCCAAGGAAACAGTCGAGGGCCGCTTCGACGAGCGCCGATTTTGTGGCACCTGGACGCTTGGCTGCGGCTGCCAACCGCGCGGCCATTTGCTCGGAGAGATAAACGCCAACTCTGGGTTTCATGGGGGATCTCGCTTGAGCGAACTCAAGGCCATCATCCGTGGTGCAAACGAACGACGTCTGCACCGGCTGTTTCCTGATCGATCTGGACGAGCGAATGGTCTCGACAGGCGCGTCGACGCCATCCCAGGCTAGGAAGAATCTCGGTTCGCGGAAATCCGTGACGCCAGCTGCCGAGCTCGACAGCGCCCAGGAAGCTTTCCACTTGAGCATTGAACGCCGCCGGCTCTTCCAAATTGATCGCATGGCCGGTATTGGGACAGATCCAGAGACCAGCGTTGGGAAGAGCCGATTTGAGCATCAGATTGGTCTCGAGGCAGCGGACATCCTCGTCACCCACGGCGAGCAATACCGGAACCGCCATGTCAGACAATTGATCGCGCAAGTCATGCAATGATGGCCGCAAGGCCTGGCAGTACGCCATCGTGTTCGACATTCCCTGCGGCGAATGTTGCCGCAGACGGACCACGAATTCGCACCAACTCTTCCGGTCCTTGTACTTCAGCTGGATACGAGCCGGACCTCGCGCCATCCTCTCCGCCATCCCTACCATTCCATGGTCGATGAAAATCCGCGCCAGAACCGACGTTTCCCTCAACCAGGCGTCACGCTGGGAGGGATGAGAGCCAGACCCCACGCTTGCTGCGACAATCGCGCTGGCTTTTTCCGGATACCGCAAACCAAACTGCAGGGCGGCATATCCGCCCATGCTCAAGCCGACCAGATGGGCGCGTTCGATCTTAAGATCCCGCATGACAGCAGCGATGTCGTCGACCGCGAACTGCCAGCGGTACAAAGATGCACCTTCGGGGACATCACTCGGTGGGTAGCCTCTGGCGTTGTAGGCAATGCAACGGTAGCCGCGGGAAAAATGGCGAAGCTGGGACTCCCACCCGCGGATGTCAGATGCGAATTCATGGATGAAGATGATCGGATAGCCTTGGCCACTCTCCTCGAAATAAAGCCGCGCCCCGCCAGCATCGACATATGGCATCGCTTTTCTTCCCCATCCCTAACTTGCGTGTCCGGGTGCAGAGACAGAAAAACAGATCGGGTTGCAATCGGTCCGTCGATGTCATCGCGTCATTGCGTAGTATGGCGTAGTATTGCCGGGGTGCAGACAAACGCCCACGACATCTCGCCTCAGTTGGTGCACGCCGCGTCAGCCGATTTTGAGTCCATAATCAGCTGCCGGTGGATTTGAAGGTTGGCCAACCGACGGCACTGAGAGCGTTGCGCGCGACATACTGCCGGCGACGACGCGCTGGCCTCTCACCGGAGAATGCCTGATGCGGTGTTCCGTCGCGTCCCCACGATACCGACTTGGTACGTCGACGTCCTGGCCGGCGCGGGCGACCCCACATCGGAGATCACGGCTCTCGGACCCATATCGGCCTTCGTTGAGGCAGCCCGCGAAGCGACAAAAACAGGGTCGGGATCGTCAAAACTGGATATCCTGAGTCGCCATGCGCGATGCATCGCGATAGATCGAACTGTCCCATTTCTTCGCTATAGGTATCCGATCGCCGCACACACATGTCATAATGCTTCTGCTCCCGGAGCTTTGTTGTAGTAGCCGTGGTCACCAAGCTTGTCGCCAACCGTCAAGAGCGTGCTCGCGAGCCAAGCACGTTTGAAATCTTCCACCATTTCCGGTGTTCTAACTTGACTTAGGAAGTGATTGAAATCAAACGTGTGGTCAGTGCCATCGCCGCGCGGGACTCGCAAGACGGATACGTTTTGGCCGGGCTCAACGAGAGGCGCGAGAGCAACAGCCCTGGAATCGGCGGCCACATGAAGTGCGGCCATGTGGGTATAATATTCGCCAGCAAGCCGTTGAACGAGGACGCCGACGTCCCAAGCCATTTGATTGACGATTTTTTGGAGCTGAATTCGTCATAAGCCCCGCCCGGCAGCTTTACGATCTCGCGAACCGGATGAGTGGCTCCAAATCGTGATTGTCGGCCGCGTGGATGGCGTCGATATACCTATCCCTCACTTTACCTTCAGCCTGAATATTCGCGCCGCCCCACGTAAATCGGGTGCCGCCTTGCTGAATAATCAACAAGTCCCCCGCCAATCGTGACCAACGGCCGTTCCCGTTCGGGAAGGGATGCACGGTAACTATGCGGTGTTTAAAGCGAACCGCCAATTCGTCGAGCGGATAGCTCTTGTGTTGGATTGCGTATCGGATATCGCCGATGATTTGATAAAGCTCGGGTTGGATACCATAGGGTTCGACGCCTAAATTCCTCTCAGAGATACGGTATTCGCCCGCCCAACGCCAAACGGAGTTGAACATTCGACGATGCAATCCTTTGAGAAACGCTTCGTCGATGACTTGTCTTTTGCGACGGAAAGCCCACACATACGCCTGCGCAACATTCTTTTGTTCGATTTCGTTTAATTCACTGCGCAGGCTTATATGCGTTGGGATGAGATCCGCCCGTTCCGCTTCCGTCAGCGGGGTTGCATTCTTGTCGGCATGGAATAGATCCGTCATTTTTCGTCCCAAAGACGCGCGGGGCGACGCATAAGCTCTTCGACGAATTGGTGATGCAAGTCCTTGGCTGCCGTCTTATCCTTCACAGATTGATCCTCAAGACGCATGGTTTGCTCGACTGCTTTAAGCTGACGCTGGGCAACAAGATTAGCGCGCTCGCGGACGGTTTCAGCGAGCGGCCTTTCCGGAACCAGCGTATAGACGAGACGGCAACCGAGCGCTTCTGCCGCCCTTTGCAGAGTCTTCAGCGTTACAGCGCCGCTTATCTCCGACTGTTCAAGCTCAATGATTCTGGGTTGGGAGACTCCTAACCGGCGCGCGAACTGCGCGGTCGTCATGCCGAGAGCGTCGCGGATCGCACGCAGCCAGCCTTTAGGCGGGCGGGCGTTCTCAGTCAGAGGCCGCAGGCTAGCAAAACGTTTATCAAGATGGCGAATGGCGTCTTTCATACGATAAGGTATATCATATAACTTTTGAACATTTCAATAAGCTATAACGTATCAAAAATTATACGAATAATAAGGCATAACCTATCAGAAATGCCCCAAAGGCGGCGAGAACGACCATATGCACTGCCTGCGATTCAAGCCGCCCCATTTGGAACAGAATAAGAACATAGAGTCGGACGCGATCCGAGCCTGACGACCGCGCGGACCGGCTCCGCCTCGACCCGCCTTATATAGTGCGGTCGCCTCGATCAATACCCCAAATCTGGAATCCAAATTGACTTAATGATCAATCAATATACCCTGTGCAATTATGATAACAGACGAGTCGCTTCGCTGGAGGGAAGAAGAATGAGCCAACAGTCCAAGATCGACGAGCTGGAACGGCTCCTCAACAGCGAGGAGGACACCCCGATTCAGATTCTCCCGAACGGCGAGATCAAGCCGCTCGGCCAGGCCACGTCGGCCGACATCGGCAACAAGAAGCCGCTGACCATGAGAGAGAATCTCGGCGGCGAATATTGAGGTCCACGATGGATATGACCCGCATCCAACGCGAATTTGCCGACGCGCAGAAAGCCTTCGCGCTGGTCGAGCTGCGCCCGACGACCGAGGGCAAGGTCTATGCGCGCACCGCGTTGCAGACCACGGCCGGCCACAACTACGTCCTCTCGATCAAATTCCCCGACACCTACCCGTATGAGATGCCGCGCGTCTTCATCGATGCGCCGACGGTCGCCTCCTACGCTCCGCACCGCTATCAGGCCGGTAACATCTGCTACCTGCACCCGTCGATGTGGAATCCCGGCACGCACAACTTGGCCTTCGTCATCTGGCGTGCCGCGAAATGGCTCAACAAATACGAAGTCTGGCGCAACAACGGCGGCAACTGGCCGGGCGCCGCGATCCTGCATTGAGGGGACATTATTGAAAATCGATTTCAAGACCTTGAAGATGATGGAACTGCGAAGCTCGCCGGGCGAGGTTCTCGATCGCGTCGCACGCGACGGCGAGGTTTTCATCGTCGAGAGAAACGGCCAGCCCAAGGCCTGTCTCGTCCCTGTTTCCTTCCTGCTCCCTGACATATCGCCCGACCGGATCATCAAGGAGCTGAACAAGCTCAACAGCAAGAACGAGAACTACAAGCTCACCATTATCGACAGCAAAGAGCTGGAAATTAGCTGCCGTGAGACCGCGGCCGGCGAGAACGTCGTCATAAGCATCGTTCTGCCTCACGGCTATCCGAACGCGGCGCCGCGGATTTATGCCGCACAGGTCGCGTCCAATGCGCCGAACCGATGGCCGGACGGCTCGCTGTCGATCTTCGGCGCGACGGCCGCATGGAACGTCAAGACGCATGATGCGTCGCACGCGCTGAGCCTAGCGAGGGTCTGGCTCAAGCATTACGCAAAATGGCGCAAGACCGGCGAATGGCCGGAAAGGACGGATGCACCGTGAATGATCGCACTTTTGAGCGCATCGAATCGCTTTTCGACATCGCGTCCTTCGCCGAGGTCAGAGTCCTGGTGGCCGGATGCGGCTCGGGCGGCGCCAGCGTCGCCCTTCAGCTCGTCATGTCAGGAATCCGCAACTTCACGCTCATCGACAACGACATCCTCGGACCCGAGAACGTCATCCGGCACGTCTGCGGCCGGCGCTACATTGGGCAAAAGAAGGTCGATGCCGTCGCCGATGTTCTTCTCGACCGCAATCCCAAAGCGAGCATCACAAAGATCGACGCCGACATCATGGGCCATCCGGCGCTCGCGTCGGAGATCGCCATGGCCGACGTCGTGGTACTCGCCACCGACAACGAGCCCTCGCGCTACGCCATCAACGATATGTGCGTCCGCAACCGCGTCCCCTTTGTCGTCGGCCGCGTCTTCACACGAGGCATCGGCGGCGAAGTGTTCGCCTACCGGCCGCCCGACGGCGCTTGCCTCGCTTGCCTCGAAGCCAAATTGGAGCGCACGCAGTTCCGCGAGGGCATCCGCGAGATCGATCTAGTCTCCGAGGAAGAGCGCGAAAAGGTCTATGGGATGGAGATCGCCGAGATCAAGGATTCGCCCGGCCTCACCGTCGACATCACCTTCATCACGTCTTTCCATACCCGCTTCGTCCTCGACGCCATCGCGCGGCGGCTGCCCGAGCGCCCCAAATTCCTGGACCCCATCAGCGAGAACTACCTCGTCTGGGGTAACCGGCCCGTTCATCCCTTCAACAAGCATTTTCAGTTGCAGCGGATCGAATTCAGCCCGCAGGAAGAATGCGCGGTCTGTGCCACGAGGAGCGTCGCCCATGCTGTTTAGGTCGAAAAAGGCAACCTTTTCGATTACGCTCGCGCGCGGCGCGGTCGAATCCATCTTCGACGAGTGCGACAATTACGCCGTCGATGAGACCGGCGGCCGACTGCTCGGGACCTATCACCGTCAGGGCAATCACTGCGACATCGAGGTCAAAGGCGTTCTGGAGCCAGGGCCGAACGCCGAGCGGTCGCCGACCTATTTCCTGCAAGACGGCGATTACCAAGAACGGTTGTTCCGCGCGATCGAGGCGAGTCATCCCGAGATCGAACATCTCGGCAACTGGCACACGCACCACGTCAACGGTCTTGCGACCCTGAGCGGCGGCGACAAGACGACCTACTTCAAGACCGTCAACCACGCCAAGCACAACACGGACTTCTTCTACGCGCTGCTCGTCGTCAGTAAGAACCGCAACGGGAACCCGCGCTACACGATCAAGCATTTCATCTTCCGTCGCGGCGACGAGGCGATTTACGAGATTCCGGCAAACGCCGTGCGGCTCGTCGATACCCCGCAGCTTCGGCCCGGCAATGTCGCCGAACCACGCGACCCGCCGCCGCCGAAAGACGGCCCGATCGCGGCGAACCCCGAGCGCGCCAAGGATCACGAGTTCTTCGTCGAGTTCTATCCCGACCTCAAAGCGCTGCTCGCGAAAAACATCGGCGCTCCCTACTGGAAGGGACCGCTGTCGCTGGTCGACGGCTCGCGCGCCGACGTCGTTGCCATGGAAGATCCCGACGATAGCGCGCGGTCCTATTCGATCGCCAGCTCCTGCAAGAATTCGGCGATTACCGACATTCTCCAACAGTACAAGCAACGCAAATTCCGTTCGGCGCGGCACGCCGTACTGCACCTCGAACGCGATCTCAATCAGGCGCTTTACCGGGGCAAGAAGGGGTAAAGGGTCGTGAACATCGTCACCGTGAATGTCGGCCAGGGCGCCCTCGCAATCGTGCGGCACCAGAAAGAGGCTATCATCGTCGATTGCCGCGTCCCGCCGTCGGATAACCGCACGGTGGCCTACGTCAAGGAAATGCTGGCGCTGTCTCTCAAGGATCATTGTGTCAAGGGCCTGATCCTGACCGGCTTCGACAGCGATCACAGCGAGATCGTGGGGGCCTCGATCGTGCTGCGCAAATACCGCCCCGACTGGATCATGTATCCCAAATATTACAAGGACAGCGACGAGGCCAAACAGGTCTTTGCCCTCATCAACGACGAAGTGAAGGTGCGGCGCACGTCGAGCAGCCCGCTCGAAAAGATATCGGTCCGCGTCGATCAACTTGCGAGCCGCAAGATTCCCGGCCTTTCAGACAAGTTCGATTTCGAGTTATTCTCGCCGCACATCGAGGATATGGACTCCTCGAACAATTGCAGCATCGTACTCAAGCTGACGGGCCGCGGGTCCGGCGGCTTCTCGTACCTGATCACCGGCGACACCGAGATACCGCGCTGGGAGAGAATCAACAAGTTGTTCGGCACCGCGCTGAAATCGCACGTGCTCGCTGCGCCCCATCACGGATCGAAGAACGCAACGCATCCAGCGTCGCTAGTCAACATCGACCCACACACGGTGTTGATCAGCGCTGGCGTGGACAGCCAATATGGGCATCCGCATCCGCAGGCTCGCAGGGTTTATGAAAAGGTGGCGCGGCACGTCTTTTCGACCAACGATGACGGGGGTGTTTCGCTCCTGACGCAGCCCGGCACCGCGGAAATCACGACGACCCTGATCCGCCCGCGCAATGTCCAAGCGGCCTGAGCAGGGTTCGGGGCACACATGAGCGAGGCCGCGGTCCCCCAAATCGGCCTAGCTCTGTCGGGCGGAGGTTCCCGCGCCATCGCGTTCCATCTCGGCTGCCTGCGCGCGCTCAACCGGCTCGGGCTTCTCGATCGAGTCGCCGTCCTTTCGACCGTGTCCGGCGGCAGCGTGATCGGCGCCTATTTCCACGCACACCGAGGTGACTTCGCCTCGTTCGAGACGAGAATCCGCGAACTGCTGACGCAAGGACTCACTGCCCCGATGCGACGCAAGCTGTTCAGCCCGCTTGGCATCAAGGTCACCACCGCCTTCGTCGCGGTTGGAACCGTCGCTCTCGCCGTCGCCGCGATCAAAGCGGCGGTCAAGATTATCGGCCTGGTGACGCCGCGATCGCTCGCGGCTCGTTTCGAGCGTTTCGACATGAGGTCGCCGCTTCATCGCTTCGCGAGTCGGACGAGCCTGCTCGAATCGGTCTTCGACGATCTTCTCTTCAAGCACGCATCGCTCAATGACCTGCCAGCACGGCCGCATCTCGTTATCAACGCCACAGAGCTAAGGACAGGCTCGGCATTCCGCTTCGGCACGATGGAGTCCGGCTCGTGGCGGTGGGGCAAGCTGCACAGCAATGATGTGTCGGTCGCGCACGCCGTCGCCGCGTCGGCGGCCTATCCGCTCTTTCTGCCGGCATTCGACGAGACGCTGATCTTCGACAAGAACGGCGCGCTCACCACCTCCCGCGTTGTTTTGACCGACGGCGGCATTTACGACAATCTCGGTCTCGGCTGTCTCTGGCCGGACCGTTCGCTCGATGTCAGCCTCAACGTCATTCCCATCGACACGATTATTTGCTGCTCGGCAGGTTACGGCTTGAGGCAGGAGCCACCAACCCAGTTTCTATTCGCGCGGATGTTGAGCGTTTTCAGCGCGATTTTTGACCGCGCCCAGAACGCGTCGATACATCGACTGCACGAGGCGCAACGAACCGGGCAAATCAAAACTTTCATCTTTCCTTATCTCGGGCAGCTTGACGGGAAACTGCCGAACCCACCCGCAAATCTTGTGCGCCGGGAGGAGGCCCACGCTTACCCGACCGATTTCAGCGCCATGCCGGAGGAGTGGATCGAGCGCTTAAGCTTGCGTGGGGAGCAACTCACCTTATGTCTCGCGCGAGCCTACATTCCCGATTTAATTAGAGAAGATACGCTTGGATAGGATGGTCACAATGCAGATTGATATCTTCGATGTCGGCCACGGCCACTGTGCCGTGATCACCGCGCCAAATGGCCGACGAATGATGCTCGACTGTGGTAACCGCTGGGGCGAAGAGACATTCTGGACTCCGTCGCTGCATTACTTCAGGGAAACCATCGACCTCCTTGCGTTAACGAATCTCGACGAAGATCACCTCAGTGATTTCAAGGGGATGATCGAAGACTGCAACGTACCTTGGATTCTTACGAACCCCACCATTGGCGCGCAGGAATTTGCGCTCCTTAAGCAGAGCGGAATGGGGTCCGGTGCCAAAGCTCTAGCCCGAACTTCCCCTTGAGGAGCGACGTAAGCAGTTGATCTGGAGTGTAATTCCAGCAGGCGTTGGCGGTGGGTCTGCCTACATTATGGGGCGATAGGGATGCCGAGCCTATTGAAGACGTCTTGTTGTAGAGGGGTTGGGCTCGCGAGCATTGCGGCCGGGGCGTCCTTGCCGATGCGCACGATGTTGCGTGTGAGCGTGGCGAGATCCTGCAACAGCGTCCGGAAGCTGTGGACGGGCCGGCCATCGTGGGTACGCTTGCGAGTAGCCTTGGTCCTGGCGGCGGCCGAGACTCTGGCCTTGGCGACGGGCGACGCGCGCACGGCCTCGGCGGCCTCGCGGTCGTGATCATCGAACAGGACCGGGGCCAGCGCGCGGCGCATGTGCCAAACGATGTAATAAGCGAGCATGCAGAGGAAGACGTGAGCGCGCACGCGGCCAGCGAGGCGATGGTGGATCGGGCGCACCTCCAGTTCGACGGTCTTGATGGTGCGGAAGGCACGTTCGACCTGGGCCAGACTCTTGTAGGCACGCACCGTGGCGGCGGCGTCGAGGCTCTGGGCCGGCACGTTGGTCCGTAGCACATAGAAGCCGTCGAGCGACGCTTCATCGGCGATGGCATCCTCGATGCGAGTGAAGTCGAACGAGGTGTCGGTGATGGCGAGGTGGAAATGCTTGGCCATCTTGCGCTTGCCCAGCACGGCGCCGACCTTCAGACCGATCGCATCCTTGCCGCGCAAGGGGTTGCGCTGACGCTGCACGGCGGCCTTGACGCGGGCGAGATCCTTCTCGGTCGCCGCCAGCAACTCGCCGCGCTTGCGCCGGCGCTCGTCGGCCAGATCCGGGTTGCGGCACACGATCAGGCGCTCGCCGGG
>WNFF01004482.1_pt1 | contig 11395 bp, 9 predicted proteins | sample 5400441 | NCBI WGS metagenome assembly WNFF01 (sample SAMN13153345, study PRJNA577476) | soil metagenome | isolation source: 120 cm saprolite under Douglas fir tree site 2 hole 3 replicate 1 | place: USA:California | collected 2015-04-18
TCCTCAATGCCATGGAGCGCATGGGGAGCTTCGGCGGCAAAGCCGACCGTCTGAACTTCTACAACTACTTCGCCGGCACGCCGGACTACTTCCAGCAGGATCTCGACCGCTACCGCAAGGTGACGATAGCCGACGTGCAGCGCGCCGCGCGCTCGTTCCTGCGCGACGCGCATCGCGTCATACTCTCGGTGGTGCCCCAGGGGAAGCCTGAGCTCGCCGTCAAGGGGGGACAATGAAGACGACGATCCGGCGGACGACGACCGCGCTGTTCGCGGCCGCGCTCCTCGCGGGCGGGCTTGCTGCACAGGTCGACCGCACCAAGTCCCCGGCGCTCGGCGCGCCGCCGGCGCTGCACCTGCCCGACATCCGCACGGCGACGCTGGCCAACGGGCTGACGCTCGCGGTGGTCGAGATGCACAAGGTGCCGGTGGTGGAAATCCAGGCGTTGGTCGACGCCGGCACCGCGCGCGACCCCGTCGATTTGCCGGGCCTCGCCGCGTTCACGGCCAACATGCTGACGCAAGGCGCTGGCACGCGCGGTACCCTGGCGCTGGCCGACGAGGTCGCCTACCTCGGCGCGCAGCTCAACGCCGCGAGCGACTTCGATGTCGTCACGGTGCGGCTGCACGTGCCCAAACGCCACCTCGAGCCGGCGCTCAACCTGCTCGCCGACGTGCTGCTGCGGCCGCAGTTCGCGGACTCGGAGGTGACCCGGCAGCGCGGTCTGCTGGCCAACACGATCCTGCAGCAGCGCGACCAACCCGTCGCCATGGCGGGCATCGCGTTCCCGGCCGTCGTGCTGGGTGCGGGGCACCCCTACGGCCACCCGGCGGCGGGGAACGACTCGACGCCCCTCAAGTTGACGCGCGAGCGGGTGGTCGCCTTTTATGAGGCGGCCTACCGGCCCAATGCGACGCGCATCCTGATCGTGGGCGACATCACGCTGGATGAGGCGAAGCGTCTCTTCACTGCCCGCTTCAGCGCCTGGCCGCGCGGCGCGGTGGCGGCGTTCCCGCAGGCGGCGGCGCCGGCACCGGCGGCGCGGTCGTTCTACCTCGTCGACAAGCCGGGCGCCGCGCAATCGGTGATCCGCATCGGGGAACCGGGCGTGGCGCGCAGCACGCCGGATTACGCGACGCTGCAGGTGTTGAATACAATCCTGGGCGGCGCCTTCACCAGCCGCTTGAACCAGAATCTCCGCGAAACGCACGGGTACACCTACGGCGCGTCGAGCGCATTCGCGGCGCGGCGGATGCCCGCCTTCTTCGTGGCGGCGGCGTCGGTGGTCACGGCCAAGACCGACAGTTCGTTGATCGAGTTCATGAGGGAGCTGCGCCGCATCCGCGACGAAGCCGTGCCGCAGGCGGAGCTCGACAAGGCCAAGAGCTACATCGCCCTGCAGCTGCCAGGCGCGTTCGAGACGAGCGGTGGCGCCGCGGCGCGGTTCCGCGACCTGCTGGTCTATGGCCTGCCGCTCGATTGGTACGACCGCTTCATTCCGGCCGTGGGCGCGGTGACCGCGGCCGACGTGCAGCGCGCGGCGCGGCGATACATCGACCCCGATCACCTGGCCATCGTGGTGGTGGGCGACCGGGCGCAGATCGAGGCGGGCATCAAGGCCCTGAATGAGGGGCCGATCGTCTACCGCACGATGTGGGGCGCGCCCGTGCCGTGATCGATCCGCTGCCGCGCCCGTTGCGTGCGCCGCCACCGTCCGGTTCCGGGACGGTGGACCTGGGCGACCGGGCGCAGCTGCTCCGCGTGGTGGTGTGGTTCGGGCCGGCGTGTTTCATCATTCTCACCGCCCTCTGGTTCTGGCTGTGCGAGTTCCAGCGGGTGCTGCCCGCGTGGCTCCTGCCGATCCTGATCGTCGCCAACCTGCCGCTCACGGCGGCCGGCGTGGCGGCGATTTATCGTGGCACCCACGCGACCGCGGTGGGGTTCGCCCGCACCGTGCTCGCGGGGGGTGACATCGCCCCGCCCCACACGTATCCACGCCAGGACGTGTTGATCGTCCGCGGCCAGTTCGCCGAGGCGGCAGAGTACTTCCGCGATCACCTCACGGTCGAGCCGGAAGACTGCGACGCGCGGCTGCGGCTGGCGGACCTACTGGAACGGCACCTCAAAGATGACGCAGGCGCCGAGTGCGAGTACCTCGAGGTGCGCCGGCGCGCGACGGATCCGCGCCACGAGATGATGGCGGCCAACGGGCTGATCGACGTGCACCGGCGCGCGGGCAACCGCGGCCGCTTGATGGTGGAGTTGGCGCGCTTCGCCGCGCGCTATCGCGGCAGCGCGGCAGGCGACGCGGCCGCACGGGAGCTGAAGGAGATGAAGGCTTGAGGTAAGTCGTAGCGCCGGCGCGACGTTCCGCCTCGGCGTTGGCGGGCACAGGATTTGCCTCATGCGTCAGTCAGGAACGCACCATGACTGTCGCCGCCGTTCGTCCGCCTGTAGCTCCCGCCGCGCCTACGGCGGCAGGAATCGAACTGCTCGCTCCCATCGACGGCGACTTCGCGGAAATCCTCACCCCCCAAGCACTCGCCTTTCTTACACACTTGGCGCGCAGCTTCGAGTCGCGCCGTCAGGGCCTCCTCCAGGCCCGGGGCGCGCTCCAGCGCGAGCTCGACATGGGTCGCCTGCCGGACTTCCCGGCAGACCGGCGCCGCGTTCGCACGGAGCGCTGGACGGGCCCGTCGATCCCCGACGATCTCACCGATCGCCGCGTGGAGATCACGGGGCCGGTCGACCGCAAGATGGTCATCAACGCGCTCAATTCTGGCGCACAGGTCTATATGGCCGACTTCGAGGATTCGCACGCGCCCACTTGGCGCAACACGCTCGAAGGCCAGCTCAATCTGCGCGACGCGGTGCGCCGCGACATCGACTACACGAGCCCCGACGGCCGGCGCTACACGCTCGGGCCGCGAACCGCCACGCTGATGATGCGCCCCCGCGGCTGGCATCTCGACGAGAAGCACGTGCGCGTGGACGGGCGCCCGCTCGCGGCATCGTTGTTCGACTTCGGCTTGTTTTTCTTCCACAACGCGCGGGCGTTACTGGCGCACGGCAGCGGGCCCTACTTCTACCTGCCGAAGCTCGAAAACCATCTCGAGGCGCGCCTGTGGAACGACGTCTTCAACGCGGCGCAGGACGCCCTCGGTATTCCGCGCGGCACCATCCGGGCGACGGTTCTGATCGAGACGATCCTCGCGGCGTTCGAGATGGACGAGATCCTCTACGAGCTGCGGGAGCACTCGGCGGGCCTCAACTGCGGCCGCTGGGACTACATCTTCAGCGCGATCAAGAAATTCCGCGAGCGGCCCGACTTCGTGCTGCCCGACCGCGCGCGGGTGACGATGGAATGTCACTTCCTCGCATCCTACGTCGATCTGCTGGTGCACACCTGCCACCGGCGGGGCGTGCACGCTATGGGCGGCATGGCGGCCCAAATCCCGAACAAACACGACGCCGCCGCGAATGCCGCGGCGTTGGCGAAGGTGCGGCAGGACAAGGTTCGGGAGGTTCACGCCGGCCACGACGGCACCTGGGTAGCGCATCCGGGTCTCGTGGCGGTCGCGAGAGCGGCGTTCGACGCCGGTCTCGCAACCTCCCACCAAATCGCCCGGCGGCGGCCTCCGGTGGACGTCGGGGTCGCCGACCTGCTGGCCGTTCCGGACGGCGCGATCACGCCCGCCGGACTCCGGACCAACATCGACGTCGGCGTGCAATACCTGGCGGCGTGGCTGGGCGGAACCGGCTGCGTGCCGCTCTACAACCTCATGGAAGACGCCGCCACGGCCGAGATCAGCCGGTCGCAGGTGTGGCAGTGGGTGCATCACAGCGCGCGCCTCGACGACGGCCGGACGGTGACGCCCGCGCTGGTCGAGCGGACGCTCGCCGAAGAATTGGAGCGGCTGCGCGGCGCGCTCGGTGACGAGCGCTTTAACGGCGGTCATATCCCGCTGGCCGCGCAGCTGTTCCGCGACCTCACCACCGGAGAACAGTTTCCCGAATTCCTCACGAGCGTGGCCTATGAATACCTCGACTGACCGTCAGAGCTTCGTCGCACATCTCGAGCGTCACTGGGCGGACGACGCCCGCTGGCGGGGGGTGACCCGTCCGTACACGCCCGACGATGTCTGGCGCCTACGCGGCTCGCTGGCGATCGCGCACACGCTCGCGCGCTACGGCGCGCGACGGTTGTGGAACGCATTGACGGGCGACGGCTACGTCGCGGCGCTGTCCGCGGTGACGGGCAACCAGGCCGTGCAGGCGGTGCGGGCCGGCTTGCAGGCGATTTACGTTAGCGGCTGGCAGGTCGCGGCCGACGCCAACGAGGCGGGCGAGACGTACCCGGATCAGAGTCTCTACCCCAGCGATTCCGTGCCGGCGCTGTTGCGGCGCCTCCAGCGCGCGTTGCGCCGCGCCGACGAGATCCATCACATGAAGGGCGAGACCGCCATCGATTGGTACGTGCCGCTCGTGGCCGACGCCGAAGCGGGGTTCGGCGGGCCGCTGCACGCGTTCGAGCTCATGAAAGGGATGATCGCGGCCGGCGCCGCCGCGGTGCACTTCGAGGATCAGCTCTCGTCGGTCAAGAAGTGCGGCCACCTGGGGGGCAAGGTGCTCGTGCCGACGAGCGAGTTCGTGGCGAAGCTGACGGCCGCGCGGCTCGCCGCCGACGTTTGCGGGGTCGACACGCTGCTGATCGCGCGCACCGACGCCAACAGCGCCACGCTCCTCACGAGTGACTGCGACGAGTACGATCGCCGGTTCCTGACGGGGGGCCGCACCACCGAAGGCTTCTTCCGGATCAGCGACGGGATCGAGAGCGCCATCGCGCGCGCGCTGGCATACGCGCCCTACGCGGACCTGCTGTGGTTCGAGACGGCGACGCCCAATATCCAGGAGGCAACGCGCTTTGCCGCTGCGATCCATGCGAAGTATCCCGGCAAACTGCTTGCCTATAACTGCTCCCCCTCATTTAACTGGCGCAAGCACCTCACCGAGGCGGAGATCGCGCGCTTCAACGCCGACCTGGGCGCCCTCGGTTACAAATTCCAATTCGTCACGCTCAGCGCGTTCCATTCGCTCAATCACGCGATGTTCACGTTGGCGAGCGCGTTCCGCGAACGGGGCATGGCGGCCTACGCCGAGCTGCAGGAGCGCGAGTTCGGCGCCGAGCACGCAGGCTACGAGGCGGTGAAGCACCAGGACTTCGTGGGCGTCGGCTACTTCGACGAGATTACGCAGGTGGTGATGGGCGGACGGTCGTCCACCCTGGCGATGACGGGCTCGACTGAGGAACAGCAGTTCCAGGAGATCAGGCCGGGGGCATGACGCGCGGCGCGTGAGCGAGACGCAGTGCCGCGGCGGCGATGCCGGGCAACGGTACGATCTCGCTCGCTGCGCCCCGTGCGATCGCCTCTTTCGGCATCCCGAATACCACGCAGATGCGCTCCTCCTGAGCGAGACACGAGTTGGGTCGCGCCCATCCGGGGCGGGTCCTACCAGCGGATCGCCGCGCTGCCCCACGTGAAGCCGGAGCCGAACGCGGTGAGCACGAGCAGATCGCCGCGGCCGAGCCGGTGCTGGTCCACGGCCTCGTCCAGCGCGATGGGGATCGAGGCGGCGGTCGTGTTGCCATACTTCTGGATGTTCGCGAACACCTGGTCGTCGCGCAGTCCGAGTCCCTTCTGCACCATCTCGATGATCCGCAGATTCGCTTGATGAGGCACGAGCAGCTTGATGTCGGCGATGGTGAGGCGGTTGGTCTTGAGCGCGAGTTGGACCGACTCAGGCATCTTCACCGACGCGAACTTGAATACGTCACGCCCTTCCATGTGCGGCAGATGGAACCCCTGGTCGAGCAGCTCGTGGCTCACGAACGGATCGTGCGCCAGGCCGGGGCCGTCCACCCACAGCTTCTCGGCGTGGCGACCGTCGGCGAAGACGTGGGTGGACAGCACGCCGCGCTGCGGGTCGTCGGTCGGCCCGAGAATCATCACGCCAGCGCCGTCGCCGAACAGCACGGCGGTGTCGCGGCCGCGGGTGGTCTTGTCGAGCCCGCGCGAATGGATCTCGGCGCCCACCAGCAGGATGCGCCTGTACTGGCCCATGCGGATCCAGGCGTCGGCAACCGACAGGCCGTAAATGAATCCCGAGCACTGCGTGCGCACGTCCATCGCCGGGATGTCGGTGAGGCCGAGCTCGCGCTGCAGGAACACGCCGTTGCCGGGCTCGAAGTGATCGGGCGTGCAAGTACAGTAGATGATGCAGTCGAGCTCTGTGGCGTCGAGCCCGGCCTTGGCGAGTGCCTTCTTCGTCGCGTCCCGCGCCAGCGTAGCGCCGGTCTCGCCGGGCGACACCCAATGCCGTTGTTTGATGCCCGAACGCTGGACGATCCACTCATCCGACGTCTCCATCAACTTGGCCAAGTCGTCATTGGTCACGATCTTGGGCGGGACGTGGAAGGCGGTCGCCAGGACTGCGGTTCGGGGCATCGGGTTGCGTGTGAAAAGGGAAGGGAGAAGATTCCGTGTCCGACCGGCGAAAGCAAGGGAGTCATGGACTTACCCATCACCCGCGCGCAATTCGCCGCGGTGAAAAACGCCAAGCACCTGCCCGACGTCCTCAAGGCGGTGTTGGAGCGGGCCGCCGCCAACGGCGCGGGCTACGTCCTGCACCTGACGTATGAGGAGGCGACCGCGCTCAACGAGCTGTGTTCGTGGAACGTGCACACCGATGCGCAGGGTGAGGTCAGCCCCGAGTCGCAAGTGTTCGACGATCTGGTGCGCGCGATTCTCACTCACCCCGATTTCTAAAGGACGTCCCGTGAATCTCTCCCGCTGGGCGGCAGTGACCATTCCCCTGTCCCTCTTCCCCGGTCCCCGCCTATTCGCGCAGAAGCACGCGATCACGATCGATTCCTACCTCGCCTTGAAAAACGTGGGCGACCCGCAGCTGTCGCCCGACGGCAAATGGGTGGCGTACACGATCGGCACCGTCTCGTTGCAGGACAACCGCTCCAGCTCCCGCATCTGGCTCGCCGAGCTCGCGACCGGACAGACGCGTGCGCTCACGCAGGGCCCGGGCTCGGACCGCAGTCCGGCTTGGGCGCCCGACGGAAAGTCGCTGGCGTTCATCTCGAGTCGCCAGGGTGGCCCGCAGATCTGGGTGCTGTCGCTCGCGGGCGGGGAGGCACAGAAAGTTTCGAGTCTCCCCGACGGCGTGAACGAATTCGTGTGGACGCCTGACGGCAACGGCTTCGTCGTCGTGAGCGACATCAAATGGCCCACGGACCAGGAGATCGACCACCGCAACGGCGAATTGCCTACGGACGCGTCCATCTGGACCAACCCGCTGTGGCGCCACTGGGACGAGATGCGCGTGGGCAAGCGGCAGCACCTGTTCGCCGTGGACCGCGCCAGCGGCCGGGCCTTGGATCTGAGCCCGGTGGACCACGACGTGCCGGCCATCGCCACGTCGGGCGACGGCGATTTCGCGGTGGCGCCCGACGGCCGGCAGATCGCGGTCGCCTTCCACGGCGACGACGTGGTCGCCGATAATACCAACGTGGATGTCTATGTGATGAATGCCGACGGCTCCGGGCTGCACGCGGTCACCGCGGCTAACAAGGGCGCCGACAACACGCCGCGCTACTCGCCCGACGGCAAGTGGCTCAGCTACCTGTCGATGGCGCGCCCGGGCTTCGAGGCCGACCGGCAGCGCCTGATGCTCCTGCCGCGCGCCGGCGGCGCCCCGATCGAGGTCACGGCGGGATGGACGCTGTCGGTCGGTTCCTACGGATGGTGCCCCAACTCCGCCTGCGTTTATGCGGTCGTGGAGGAGCGGGGGCGGGATAACGTATACCGCATCGACATTCCGTCCTTCCGCCGTTCCGTCGTCATTTCGAAGGACGGCGTCAACACGTCGCCGAGCCTCGGCCCCGATAGCAAGAGCTTTGTCTATCTACACCAGACCAGCACGACGCCGAACGAAGTGTGGGCCGCGGGCCCCACGGCAGCCGCGCCGCGCCAGCTGAGTCACGTCAACGACGCGGCGCTCGCCCAGCTCGACCTGCGGCCGCTCGACGAATACGGCTTCGTGGGCGCTAAGGGCGACTCGGTGTTCGGGTGGACCCTCAAACCGCCGGCCTTCGATCCGGCCAAGAAGTACCACGTCGTCTACTTGATCCACGGCGGCCCGCAGGGCGCGTGGACCGATTCCTGGAGCGCGCGCTGGAACTACCAGATGTTCGCATCGCGCGGCTACGTCGTGGCGGCCGTGAACTTCCATGGCTCGACGGGCTATGGGCAGGACTTCACCGACGCCATCTCGCAGCACTGGGGCGACTACCCCTACGAGGACGTGATGAAGGGGCTGGACGTGGTGACGCGATTGCCGTATGTCGACTCGACGAAGATGTGCGCGGCGGGCGCATCGTACGGCGGCTACCTGGTGTACTGGATCGCCGGCCACACCACGCGCTTCACCTGCCTGATCGACCACGACGGCGTGTTCAACACGGTGAGCATGGCGGGAAGTACCGAAGAGCTGTGGTTCGCGCACTGGGAGTTCGGCGGCACGCTCGAGACGTCGCGCCCGTTGTACGAGCAGTGGTCGCCCGTGAACTTCGTGAAGAACTGGAAGACACCCATGCTGATCGTGCATTCGCAGCTCGACTACCGCGTCGATTTGTCGGAGGGGTATCAGGCCTTCACCGCGGCGAAGCGTATGGGCGTGACCGCGAAGTTCCTGCACTTTACCGACGAGGGTCACTGGGTGCTGAAGCCGCGCAACCGCCGCATGTGGCAGGGCGTGGTGCTCGACTGGCTGGATCAATATCTCAAATGAACTCTCCCTGGCTGAGAACCACCGCCCGTAGTCTCGTGGCCGCGGTGCCGTTGGCGCTCATCCTGTTCCTCGTGGTGCCGCGCCACGCCGGCATCGCATCTGATGCGTTCGACGTGTACAGCATCGCGTTCTGCTTCACGTTCCTGGGCGCGCTGTTCGACGTGGTGCTGCTCGCGTTGCCGGGCATCACGGAGGGGCTGGGGTGGCTCGTGCGCTTCACCGGCTGGTTCGCGGGGGGGTTGTGGTGCGGGGTCATCGGGCGGTGGTTGTGGTTTCGATACGCACGGGACTTGGCGGATCTGCCCGGGATCGTCTGGGGCGGCGTGGCGATGATCTTGATTGAGATCATCATGTTGCTGATCAGAAACAAGAGACTCAGTCTGCAGTAAAGTTGCCAGACCGCAAGGTGCAAGCGGTCGGAAGAAACCGAGAGAGGCCAGGGACGTTTTCCTGGCCTCTTGTTACTTGGACCCACTGGCACCTTGCCGTCTGGCAACTCCACTGTCTTTTGGTTGTGAGCGTCTACGGTTTCGCCCAGACGTTATTAGCCCGTCTCACATCAGGATAGCGATGATCGGGATCCACCTCGACCTTAATCACATCCGCCGGCACCTCGCGCACATACACATACCGCGACCCCAACAGCCACACCTCGACTGGCAGGAGCACCCGCTCGGTGGCCCCGCCCGCGAAGGTGAGGCGCAGGTCGAGCGGCATCGGCAGCCCGCCCGGGCTCTCGAGGTACACACGTGCGGTTTTGGTGCCGGCCGAGTCGACGCGCTGCTGCACTGAGTCCACCGCCTGGTCCACGACGTCGGTGCGGTAGAACCAGCCGCGCCAGAAGAACGACAGGTCTTCGCCCAGCGCGTCGTCCATCGTCCGGAAGAAGTCCGCCGGCGTCGGATGCTTGAACGCCCAACGCCGGATGTATTCGCGGAATGCTGCGTCGAAGCGCGACGAATCGCCCAGCATGGACTGGCGCAGCACGAACAGCCCGATGGCGGGCTTGCCGTAGGCCGCCGCTCCCAGGAGGTCTCCGGGAATGCGGTCGGCGGGCAGCATGGACGGCGCCTGGTCGGCGCCGCGCCCGGCGAAACGCGCCCAATTGTCGATGCCGCTCGCGCCCGGGCCCGTCGTGTCGCGATAGAACACGCGCGCCGAGTACGTATTGATGAAGGTGTTGAACCCCTCGTCCATCCAGGCATACAGCCGCTCGTTGCTGCCCACTACCATCGGGAACCATTGATGGCCCAGCTCGTGCGTGGTGACGCCGAACAAGCCTTGGCCGCTGGCGCGCGACGAGCAGAACACGATCATCGGATATTCCATGCCACCCACCGGGCCCGCGATGTTGATCGCCGTGGGGTAGGGGTAGTGGAACCACTTCTCGCTGTAGTGCTTGATCGTGTGGCGCACGTAGGCCGTGGAGTTCGCCCAGTCGGCATCGGCATCGGGCGGGTAGAGTGACTGCAGTAGGATGCCATCCCACGAGCTCGCGTCCCAGACGAAGTTGGGCGCCGCGGCCCAGGCCACATCGCGCACGTTCTTGGCGCTGTAGCGCCAGGTGAGCGTGGGTGATGCCCCCGCCGGCCGCATGGTGGCCGAGCCCGCTTCGGTCTTGCCAATGATCGCGACGGTCGAATCGGCGCGCCGTGCGGCGGCGAGCCGCGTGCGCTCGGCGGCGGTGAGAACGGCTTCCGGGTTGAGCAGGTTGCCAGTCGCGGCCACTACGTAGCTACGCGGCACGCTGATCGAGAAATCGATGTCGCCGTATTCCAGGTAGAACTCGCCCTGGCCGAGGTACTGCTCGGTATTCCAGCCGCGCACGTCGTCGTACACGGCCATGCGCGGGTACCATTGCGCGATCTCGTACAGCCAGCGGCCGCCGAACTGCTGGCGGCCCATGCGATCGGAGCCGTGCTCGGGTACCTGGAACTTGTAGGCGATGGCGAGCGTGACGCTCGTGCCGGGCGCGAGCGGCCGGTCCAGCTCGGCGCGCAGCATCGTGCCGTTCACCCTCGTCTGCAGCGCCACGGTCCGGGTCGCGCCCTTGGCCGTGCCGGGTCGCACGGCAGCGAACGACGAGATCATGTCGCCGCCCTCGAACCCGCGCGCCGACCAGCGCGCATCGGCGGGATTGATGAAGCCGCCGCGGCTGTCGGTCCGGTAGATGTTCTGATCGACCTGCAGCCACAGGTAGGTCAAGGTGTCGGGTGAGTTGTTGGTGTAGCGGATGGTTTCGTCGCCCGCCACCGTGTGCGTCGTCGTATCGAGCGCCACGTTGATGGTGTAGTCCGCGCGCTGTTGCCAGTAACGCGGTCCCGGGCGTCCACTGCCTTCGCGCAAGAAGTTCGGCGTTGGCAGCTCGAGCCGCCGGAACGGCGACGTGTCGCGTGCCACGGCCGGCAGCGCCGGCGCGGGCGGGGGCAGGATCGTGGGCTGCTGGACCAGCGCGGCGAGCAACAGGGGCGCGACGAACATCGGCGAACCTCGTGGCAATAGGGTGAGAGCGGCAAATGTAACCCGCCGTTCGCCA
>WNFF01004848.1_pt1 | contig 11394 bp, 14 predicted proteins | sample 5400441 | NCBI WGS metagenome assembly WNFF01 (sample SAMN13153345, study PRJNA577476) | soil metagenome | isolation source: 120 cm saprolite under Douglas fir tree site 2 hole 3 replicate 1 | place: USA:California | collected 2015-04-18
CGGCGCGACGCGCTCGCCCTTCACTACGCGCTCGACCTCTTCGAGGATTTTCGCGATCGCCGGCACGGCGGCGGGGAAATAGCACCAGAGATAGGAGCGGCCGGTGACGCCTTGCTCGGTCTCGAGGTCGATGAGGAGGAGCGGCGCCTTGGCGAGTATGCCGCGGCTGGTGCCGAGCGCGTAGGTCATGGGGACCTCGACGCCGATCGAGCGAATCGCGCGGATGGTGAGGAGCGGCGCCGTCATGGCCGAGACCCTAGCCGCGCCGGACGCCGGCGGAAAGCGGCGCGCTCCGGGTTGGCAAGCGTCGCGCTGTCCGCGCATAGTCGGCCGGCGCACGATCGTCGTTTTCGGGAGGGACCATGCAGGGGAAGATCACGCTCGAGGATCATTTCGCGACCGCGGCCACGATCGGGGATTCGGAGATTTTCGGCACGCATGTGTGGTCGGAGCTGGGGCCGCGTCTCGTCGACTTCCAGGACAAGCGGCTGCGCCTGATGGACGCCTCGGGCGTCGAGATCATGATCGTCTCGCTCAATGCGCCGGCGGTCCAGGCGTTCCACGACGTCAAGCGCGCCGTCGCGGTGGCGCGCGAGGCGAACGACGTCCTGGCGCGGGAGGTCGCCAAGCGCCCGGACCGCTTCGCCGGCGTCGCGGCGCTGCCGATGCAGGACCCGGAGGCCGCAGCGCAGGAATTCCGTTCTACCTGCATCCGCGCAATCCGCTCCCAGGCGCGGTGCGCAGCTACGAAGGACATTCCTGGCTGCTCGGGCCAAACTGGGCGTTTCATGCCGAGACCGCGGTGCACGCGCTGCGGCTGATCGGCAGCGGCCTGTTCGACGAGTGTCCGCGGCTCAAGATCGTTCTCGGCCATCTCGGCGAGGGCCTGCCGTTTTATCTGTGGCGCATCGACAACCGCAACGCCTGGATGAAGGCCGCGCACAAATACGCCGCGCGCAAGCCGGTGGCGGATTATTTCCGCGCCAATTTCCATCTCACGACATCCGGCCATTACAGCACGCCCGCGCTGATCGACGCCATCGCCGAGATCGGCGCGGAGCGGGTGATGTTCTCGGTCGATTACCCCTTCGAGGACATCAGCGATGCCGCCGATTGGTTCGACCATGCCGCGATCAGCGACGCCGATCGCATGAAGATCGGCCGCACCAACGCGCTCAAGCTGTTCAAGCTGCAGGGGACGTGAGGCGGGAGAAGCTTCGTAGCCCGGATGAGCGGGCTACGTTCGGGGCGTCCCGTCGGCGTGCAGGATCAGGACATCGCGCACGGCGCGATTCATCGGCGTCGGCACGCCGACCTGCGCGCCGAGATCGACCACCGCGCCGGCGAGCCAGCGCAGCTCGAGCGGCCGGCCGCTGTCGAGATCATGGTGCATCGAGGTCGTCATCTCCGGCGGCCAGCCGTCGAAGAACGGGATGCGCTGCTCGGCATAATCGGCGGGCAGATCGACGCCGTGGGCGCGGCCGACCGCCACCACCTCCCGCGCCAGGTCGAGCAGGAATTCCCGCGTCAGCGGGTGGCTGCGAACGGGCCCGATGGTGCGCCGCATGGCGGTGGTGGCGCCGGACATCGCGACCAGCACCACGAATTTCTCCCAGATCGAGCGGCGCACGTCGTCGCTGATCTCGGCATTGATGCCGCCGGCTTTGCAGGCGGCGAGAAATTCCTCGACGCGGCGCGAGCGGGAGCGGTCGTATTCGCCGAGCACCAGCCGCTGCAGCGCGCCGGTCTGCACGATCACGCCCGGCCGGCCGATCGCGGTGCCGACATAGGCGACGCCGCCCATCAGCGCCTTCTCTCCCAAGATCGGGCGCAGCATGTCGTCCTTGGTCACGCCGTTCTGGAGCGAGATGACGCCGGTCTCGGGCTTGACGATTGGCAGGAGCTGGCGCGCGGCCTTCTCGGTGTCCCAGAGCTTGACGCAGAACATCACCAAGTCGACGGCGCCGATGGTCGCGGGCTCGTCGGTGACAGCGACCTCGGGCAGGTGGATTTTCTCGGGCCCCCCTTCGACCAGGAGACCGCGCTCGCGCATGGCCGCGAGATGCGATCCCCGCGCGATGAAATGGACGTCGGCGCCGCCCTTGACCAGGCGGGCGCCGAAATAGCCGCCGACGCCGCCCGACCCCATGATCGCGATCCGCAAGCTGCCCTCCCGGCCAAGGTGCGAAGCCCGCATCAATACTGTGGCGGCGCGCGCCCCTCAATCGCTCCCGCGGGCGCCGCCCGCGTCCATACCGACGGTTAACGCCTTGGCGGCATTCTTGAACCCTTAACCGCCGCCCCCCATATTGGAACCGACCGGCCGTGGGGCGGAAGGAGCCCACCGGACGGTCGAGGGGTGCCGCAAGGGCCCCGTCAAAGTCGCTTGCGAGGGCTTTGAGACCATGTCCCGAGTTCCGTCTCTGTCCAGCCCGTTCCTGCTCGGATTCGACGAGATCGAGCGTGCGCTCGACCGCGTCGCCAAGGCCGCCGACGGCTACCCGCCCTACAACATCGAGCGGGTGCCGCGCGAAAACGGCCAGCCCGAGCGCCTGCGGATCACGCTCGCGGTCGCCGGTTTCACGCGCGATCAACTCGACGTGACGGTCGAGGAAAGCCAGCTCGTCATTCGCGGGCGGCAGCAGGACGACAAGGAGCGCCATTATCTCCACCGCGGCATCGCCGCGCGCCAATTCCAGCGCACTTTCGTGCTGGCCGAGGGCATGGAGGTCTTGAGCGCGGACTTGAAGAACGGGCTGTTGTCGATCGATCTCGCCCGGCCGGAGCCGGAACGGATCGTGAAGACGATCAGCATCACGGACAGAGACTGAACCCGAACAGGGCTCGACGCGTTGAATCGAAAGGAGTCGAGTGCCATGACCAACAACGAAATCACCTCCCGAGGACCCGTGATCTCGCCGGAAGCGCTTGCGCTGCTCGGCGGTGGCAAGATCGCCTATGTGAAGATGATCCGCTCCGAGGACGTGCGGAAGCAATTCCCGCAGGCGCCGCAGCTGGCGCCCGGGACGCTGCTTTATTCCCTGCACGCGGCCGACGGCACGCCGATCCTCTTGACCGACAGCCGCGAGGCGGCGATCGCCAATGCTTGGAGCCAGGAGCTCGAGGCGGTCAGCGTCCACTGACGGGCTTTCGAGACCATTTCCGCACGATCTGTGTGATCCGGGCCACACCCGAAGATCTCTCACGCTCACCCATCCACGTCGTCATGGCCGGGCTCGTCCCGGCCATCCACGTCTTTGAATTTGCTTTGATTTGAAGGCCGGGTGCCCGGCCGCGCCGGCAAGCTCACGCCGCCTGCGTCGGCTCGACGCGTGCCCGGGATTGACGCGTGCGCGCGAAGAAACGGGATTGTGTGATCCCGGTCACAGCCTGGCGGCTCGAATTGGACGATAGTGCTCCGCGCACGAACGACGTGCGACCAACGCCGTGCGAGGAGCACATGTTCGATCGATCCGCAGCGAGCGCCCTGTCGCCGGAAATGCGGGCGACGCTGGGCGAGAACCGTCTGGCCTATATCAAGGCGATCCGTTCGGAAGAGGTTGCGTTCCTCTCGCCGGAAGCGCCGATGCTGCCGGCCGGCCACCGCCTGTTCGTCCTGCATGCCGCCGACGGCACGCCGATCCTGCTCGCGGAGAGCCGCGAAGCGGCGCTCGCGGATGCCGAGCGCCATCAGATCGAGACCGTCAGCGTGCACTGACCGGAGGTCAGCCGGTAGGTTGGGTCGAGCTCTTGCGAGACCCAACGATCGCCGCGCGATCTGCAGCGTGTGTTGGGTCTCGCTGCGCTCGACCCAGCCTACGAACTGTCGTCCGTCGTCCGTCGTCTGTCGTCTGGTTACGCGGCGCTCGCCGAGGGCATCGCCAGCACCGCATAGAGCGCTTCGGCGTCGCGGCAATCGCGCAATTTGCGAGCGACGTCGGGCTCGCGCAACAGCCGCGCCACCCGCGCCAGCGCCTTGAGATGATCGGCGCCGGCGGCTTCCGGCGCGAGCAGCAGGAACACGAGATCGACCGGCTGGCCGTCGAGCGCCTCGAAATCGACCGGCCGCTCGAGCCGCCCGAACAATCCGAACAGCTTGCTCAGCTTGGGCAGCTTGCCGTGCGGGATGGCGACGCCGTCGCCGACCCCGGTCGAGCCGAGCTTCTCGCGCTGCTGCAGCGTCTCCAGAATCGTGCGCTCGGTTTGGCCGCAGAGCTCGGCGGCCTTGCCGGCGAGCTCTTGCAGGACCTGCTTCTTGCTGTTGACCCTCAGCGCCGGAATGATGGCATTGGGCGCGACGAGATCGGTGAGCAGCATGGATCTGTTCCAGCTATCCGGGGAGCTCGACAGGCCGGGCGTCGCAAAGGCGGCGGACCATAAGTATCCGCAGGTGGCCCGTCAATGGGCGTCCTCATCGATCGGCGGGGGATCGATCCAGCCGATGTGACCGTCCGCGCGGCGGTAAACCAGATTGACGCGGCCGTGTCCAGCGTGGCGGAACACGACGACCGGCGCGCCGGTCATGTCGAGCTGCGTCACCGCTTCGCTGACCGACAGGCGCTTCAAGGCCACGGTCGATTCCGCGATGATGACCGGGTTCCATTGCGCGACCTCCTCCTCCTCGTCGGGCGCGGGCGCGGCGATGACGTAGCTCGCCGCCTCGATCGCGGCACCCGCGGCCGTTTCGCCGCCGCGCGGGCCACGACCGCTCGCGCCAAAGGCTTCGCCGTCGGCGCGCGCGACCTGATGATCCTTGAGCCGGCGCTTGTAGCGGCGCAGCCGCTTCTCGATGCGCAGCGCCGCTTGGTCGGCGCTGGCATAGGCATCGGCGGCGAGCGCATCGGCCTCGAGCACGATCCCCGAATCGAGATGGATCACGCACTCGGTGCGAAAACCGAAGCCTTCCTTGCCGATGGTGACGTGGCCGGAGAATCCGCCGTCGAAATACTTGGCGGTGGCGTCCGCCACGCGCTGATTGATGCGCGCGCGCAGCGCCTCGCCGACGTCGATGTTCTTGCCCGAGACGCGAAACCGCATGACCGGCCCCCTGATCGCGTGGTTCGGTGGCAGCCGGACTCGGGCTTACCCGGAGTTCTGCCCGAGCTCGGCCGCTTGCTTCATTGACCTTCGCGCACGCCCGCCGCGGGTCAGGTCGCGAGCGACGACTGCTTCTCCCGCCGACGCTGCACCGAGGAGGCGATGCGCATGGCCTCGCGATATTTTGCGACGGTTCGCCGCGCGATGTCGATCCCCGCCGCGCGCAGCTTTTCCACGATGGTGTCGTCGGACAGGACCTGGTCGGGGCTTTCGGCATCGATGAGCTGCCGGATCCGGTGGCGCACCGCTTCCGCGGAATGGGCCTCCCCGCCGTCCGCCGCCGCGATCGCCGAGGTGAAGAAATATTTCAGCTCAAATATGCCGCGGCTGGTCGCCATGTACTTGTTGGCGGTGACGCGCGAGACCGTCGACTCGTGCATGGCGATGGCGTCGGCGATGGTCTTGAGATTGAGCGGGCGCAGGTGCTGGACGCCGTGGGCGAAGAAGGCGTCCTGCTGACGCACGATCTCGGTCGCCACCTTCAGGATGGTCTTGGCGCGCTGGTCGAGGGCGCGAATGAGCCAGGTCGCGGTCTGCAGGCAGTCGGCGAGATAGGACTTGTCCTTGTCGCTCTTGGCGGTCTTGGCGATCTCGGCGTGGTAGCTCTGGTTGACCAGCACCCTGGGCAAGGTGTCGGAATTGAGCTCCACGACGAAGCCGCCGTCCGGGCGCGGGCGCACGAACACGTCCGGCACGATCGGCTGCACCACGGTCGCGCCGAAGGCGAGACCGGGCTTCGGGTTGAGCTGCCGGATTTCCTCGATCATGTCGGCGAGGTCCTCCTCGCTCACGCGGCAGAGCCGGCGCAAGTGCGCGAGGTCGCGCTTGGCGAGCAGGTCGAGATGGGAAACGAGCGCCTGCATCGCGGGATCGAAGCGGTCGCGTTCCTTGAGCTGGATGGCGAGGCACTCGTCGAGCGTGCGCGCGCCCACGCCGGGCGGATCGAAGCCCTGCAGGATTTCGAGCACCGCCTCGACCTCGGCCGGCGATGCGCCGAGCTTCTCGCGGACGACCGCGAGATCGCCGACTAGATAGCCGGCCTCGTCGACGAGATCGATCAGGTATTGTCCGATCATGCGCCGCTGTGGATCGGCGACCGCGAGCGCGAGCTGCTGGGCGAGGTGGTCGGCGAGCGTCGGCTCGGCGGTCACGAAGGCTTCGAGGTTGTAATCCTCGCGGTGGCCCGAGCCGACGCCGGCCCATTCGGAATAGGCGCCATGCGGCTCGCCGTTGGCGCGCGAGGCCGCGGCGTCGCTATCCTCCGGCGGAGCGTCGTTGAGCTCGGCGACGGGCCGCTCGCCGGCCGCGTCGGCTCCATCCGCCGTCCATTCCGGGGGAGCGGCGTCGGGCTCGGACGGCGCTTCGCGCTCGCCCGGCTCCTCCTCGCCGACCCGTTCGAGGAGCGGATTGCGCTCGAGCTCCCCTTCCACATAGGTCCCGAGATCGAGATTGGAGAGCTGCAGCAGCTTGATGGCCTGCATCAGCTGCGGCGTCATCACCAGCGCATGGCTTTGCCGGATCTCGAGTCTCTGGGTCAGCGCCATGGATGCGCTCTAACTCCTGCACTTGGCGGATCCGGAGACCCCGCCGACGGCCGGGCCCGAGATTCGCGGATCAACTGGTCCGATTCTTGCTTATCCGGTTCTGCGCCCGCTGTATACCCGTTCCGTGCCGGCGTCGTTAAGAGGGGGCAGGCGGGCCAAAATAGCGGGGAAAACGGGGGCGGGCCGATGGGCCCGTAGGCCGTAGGATGGGTTGAGCGGCGCGTAGCGACGCGAAACCCATCAACACCGTGAGGCCGCAGGGGGAGACGATGGGTTTCCGCCCGCTTTGCGCGGGCGTCAACCCATCCTACAAACTGACCGCATCTCATCGAAAGATGCGCGCTAAATCCGGAAGTCCTCACCGAGGTAGAGCTGGCGGACCTGGGGATCGTTGATGATATCGTCCTGGCGACCCTCCATCAGCACCTCGCCGGAATAGATAATGTAGGAGCGGTCGGTGAGGGCGAGCGTTTCGCGCACGTTGTGGTCGGTGATCAGGACGCCGATGCCGCGGGTGGTCAGGCGGCGCACCAGCCGCTGGATCTCGACCACCGCCTTCGGATCGATGCCCGCGAACGGCTCGTCGAGCAGCATGTAGTTCGGCCGGCTCGCGAGCGCCCGGGCGATCTCGACGCGGCGGCGCTCGCCGCCCGAGAGCGCGATCGAGGGGGTCTTGCGATGGCGCGTGATCTCGAACTCCTCGAGCAGCGCGTCGAGATCGGCCTCGCGGCGGCGGCGGTTCGGCTCGACCACCTCGAGCACGGCGCGGATATTGTCCTCGACGTTGAGCCCGCGGAAGATCGAGGCTTCCTGCGGCAGGTAGCCGATGCCGAGCCGCGAGCGCTGGTACATCGGCAGGTGCGTGACGTCGTAGCCGTCGAGCTCGATCTGGCCGCGCTCGGGCTTGATCAGGCCGGTGATGGTGTAGAACGCGGTGGTCTTGCCGGCGCCGTTCGGCCCGAGCAGGCCGACCGCCTCGCCGCGGCGCACGTAGACGCTCACGCCGTTGACCACCCGCCGCCCGCCGTAGCTCTTCTCGAGCCCGTGGGCGGCGAGGTAGGCGTGGGCGGGATCGTGCCGGGGCGCCGGCTGCGGGCGGCGCGACTGCGCGGGCGATCGCTTCACGGCTTCGCCGCGCGCGGACGCGACCGGCCCGTCGAGCGCGGCGACGTCCTGCCAGCGGCCATTGCCCGCGGCGCGTCTGCGGCGAGGCGCGCGCCGGTATCCCAACAACGCGAGGATGTCGATCACGCCTTTGCCTCGAAGCCCCCGGTTCGACGGGATTGCATTGCGCCGAACCCGCCCGCCGGTCAAGCCGCCATGATCGAGGATTCGGCCTTGCCGCTCAAGGCCTTGCCGGCCCGCGCCGCGGCGGCGCGGCTGCCGCCCGCTGTGATCCCAACCGACCGAAACGTGCTCTCGCGGAATGACGCGGCACCCGCCGCGGTCATTTCTTCTCCCCGGTGCCCGGCGGCGCCGGCCCGAGCGGCAACGCCCCGGGCAGCGACGTCCCCCCGGACGGCGACGCCCCCGGCGGCGACGCCTGCCGGGTGTTGAAGAGGCCCTCGACCCGGCCGGAATCCATCCGCGACACGCCGCTGGTGAGGTCGACGATGAGCCGCTGGCCGCGCAGGACGTCCTGGCCGCGGGTCACGACGACGTTGCCGACCAGCGTCACGGTGTTCTCGCGCATGTTGAAGGTGGCGCTGTCGCCGGCCGCGTTCTGATCCTTCTGGACCACGGTGACGCCGCCCTTGGCCTCGATGCGCTTGATCTGCCGCTCGCCGCCCGGGCCCGGATCGGCCGCCTTCATGCCGCCCGTCGCGGCCGGATTGTCCTCGTAGTAGACGACCAGCGACCGGCAGCGCATCTCGGTGTCGCCGTTGACCACGTAGACATCGCCGTTGAACATGGCGATCTTGTCCTTCTCGCGCACCTCGAGCGACGCCGCCTGGATCTTCACGGGCTGATCGCGGTTCTGCGAGAAACCCTGGAGCGCATTGGGAGGCCCGTCGCTCTTCTGCCCGGGCGCAGCGGCGCCGCCGGCCGCGACCGCCATGGTCGCGACGACGAGCAGGGCCTGCCAGCGCCGCCGCGCGCGCGCGCTCATCGCTTGCTACCCTCGGCGCTGGCATAGGCGGGGGTGCTTTCCGGCGGCAGCAGGACCGACACGCCGCGCTCGAACCGCACGACGTCGCCGGAGTCGGTCAGCTCCATGCGGTTGCCGTCGACGGTCCACGTCCCGCTCTTCACCGTCACCGGCTTCTCCGAGACGACCTTGCCGGCGCGCATGTCGATCACGGCCTCGCTCATCCAGGCCTTGGAGCCGTTCGACGACGTCACCACGATGCTCTCGACCAGCGTGAGCAGCTCGGTCTTGTGGTTGTAGAGGCCGTCCTTCGCCGTCATCTCGAACAAGCTCTCGTCCTTCATCACCATGGTCGCATGGATGCCGTGCAGCTCGACGATGTCGGGCTTGGCGATGTCCTGGCCGGCGGCTTGCGCGGTCAGGTCGTAGCGGCGGTTGTCGCGGGTGAAGCCGGCGAGCTTCGGCTGCTGCATCATGATCTTGGTGCCGGAAACGACCAGCGAGCCGATGTCGATCGGCACCTTGGCGAGCATGCGCAGCGGCTTGACCAGGGTGGCGAACGCGAACGCCCCGAGCACGACCGCGACCACGCCCGCCGGCACGGCGATGCGCAGGATGCGCACATGCCGGCTGTGGCGGACGGCGGTGCGGAACACGCGATCGCCGTCGGCGCGGCCGAAGGCGGAGAAGGCGCCCGCCCGGCGCTGCTTGACCTCGGATGTGGCCGTCAAAGAGTTCATCCCCGAGCCCCTTCCGCCTGCCCACGAGAATCAGGCGTCCCCACGGGCATAGTACCCCTTCGCGCCCCCATCGTCGCCCCTAAATATGGCCCTGCCGCGGCACTGGGGCTCCCTGAGAAAATAGAAAATTCTCCCGCATTAACAAACCCTTGCGTCGCTTCGCCGATCAGGGCGCGGCGCCGCGGCGAGCCCGCAGTCCACAAGCCAAGGACCCGCGGTTACGGATTCCGGGCGCTCTCGCTGCGCTCGGGCCCCGGAATGACAGCGGAGCTGTCGTAGCCCGGATGAGCGCAGCGAAATCCGGGAGCGCCTTGCGACCCGGCGAGGCTGCCCCGCATTTCGCGGAGCCTGTCATCGGGGCGGCGCGGAGCCTGTCATCGGGCCGCGCTTCGCGCGGACCCGTTGGCGCCGACCCGTTGGCTCATGCGGGCTACGAAATACGAACCGGGCTACGAATGGGCGAAGATGTCTTCTCCGGCGAAGCCCGCGAGATCGAGCCGCACCCGGTCGGGCAGGAACCGGAAGCACGCCGCCGCGAGCTCGGCGCGGCCCTCGCGCGCGAGCATGGCGTCGAGCTTCTCCCGAAGCGCGTGCAGGTGCAGCACGTCGGAGGCGGCATAGGCGACCTGCGCCTCGGTCAGCGTCGGCGCCCCCCAGTCCGAGAGCTGCTGCTGCTTCGACAGGTCGACGCCGAGGACCTCGCGCGCGAGGTCCTTGAGCCCGTGCTTGTCGGTATAGGTGCGAGCGATCCGCGAGGCGATCTTGGTGCAGTAGACCGGCGAAGGCATGACGCCGAGCGCCTTGGCGAGGGCGCCGAGATCGAAGCGGGCGAAGTGGAAGATCTTCAGGATCGCGCCGTCGGCGAGCAGCTTGGTCAGGTTCGGCGCGCTCGCCGCGCCCGGCGAGATCTGCACCACGTCGGCGGAGCCGTCGCCGGGCGAGAGCTGCACCACGCACAGCCGGTCGCGGTTCGGATCGAGCCCCATGGTCTCGGTGTCGATCGCGACCGCGCCGCCGCGGTAATGCGCGAGGTCCGGCAGATCGCCGCGGTGCAGGCGGATGGTCATGACGGCTCCGGTGAAATGCTCATGACGACTCCGATGAATTGGCGTCACCGCAAGCGGCATACTTCGGTCTGCTCCCTCCCCTCCCCTCCCCTCCCCTCCCCGGGCTTGACCCGGGGATTGCGGGGGAGGGCTGGGGTGGGGGGCACGACGCGGTATGCACGTCGCTCCATTTCCCAACCCAATAGTTGAATTCCCGGCGAGTCGAAAGGCGTCACCCTCAGAGCTATCGTGGCCCCTTCGTTCCGACCCGTGAACGCACCACCACGCCCCGTGATTCCGGGACGCCGCGAAGTGCCGGCGCGAGCCCGGAATCCAGCCCAAGCCGCAGCGCCCGCACGCGGCGGCGCAGCACGCCGCTAGGCGAATCGCCCAATTCAGATTCACGATGTCAAACAGCCCGGCGAATAGCGAATGGCGAATAGAAAACCCCGTTGCCCCTACTCGCCATTTGCTACTCACACCTCCTCGTTCCCGCGACGCGTTTGCGCCCGGGTCTTGCAACTTCCTTTGCCACCCGACGAGGGGTGGCGGGAGCGCCGAGACGGCGCTCGGGTGCAGCGGCACCCGCGACGTGCCGTGACGCGGCACGCCAGGCGCTTGCGAGGCGCCTTGCGCCCCTCATCGGAGGGACGCGCGCCTCTCGGCGCTCCACCGTGGCGATTTTCGGCCGGGGTCCCGTGCTTCCATCTCCGGCATTGCCTCCGGAACCGTGCAGCGAGCTCCTCGCGGCCAGGTCGTAGTGCCTGGCGGACGGGGTCCCGGACCTCCCGGGGCTGACGGTTACGAGCCTCAGCCGCGGGACGCCACGCCTTGCTCCGCCAACGGGACCGTCTCCGGAGGGCGATTATCCCGAACTC
>WNFF01010277.1_pt1 | contig 11393 bp, 10 predicted proteins | sample 5400441 | NCBI WGS metagenome assembly WNFF01 (sample SAMN13153345, study PRJNA577476) | soil metagenome | isolation source: 120 cm saprolite under Douglas fir tree site 2 hole 3 replicate 1 | place: USA:California | collected 2015-04-18
CCAGCGCGCGATCGCGCGGCAGGTCGCGCGGATACCGCTCGAAGTCCTCGTCGGGTCCGAACTGCAGCGGATTGACGAAGATGCTCAACACCACGCGGTCGGCGAGCTCGCGCGCGCGGTCCACCAGTCGAAGGTGGCCTTCGTGGAGAAAACCCATGGTGGGAACCAATGCGACGCGGCGCCCGCGCACCTGCTCGGCGCGCGACCAGGCGCGCATGGCGTCGAGCGCGATGAGATCCTGCATCGCTACTGCTGGAACGAGTGATCCGCGTCCGGATACTTCCCCGAGCGCACTTCGCCCGCAAACCGCGTCACCGCGTCGCGCACCTGGCCCGCCAGGTCGCCGTACTTCTTCACGAACTTGGCGTTGAAGCGATCGTTCAGGCCGAGCATGTCAGGCAGCGCCAGAACCTGCCCGTCGCACCCGGGTCCCGCACCGATGCCGATCGTGGGGATCGTCAGCGACTTCGAAATCTCGGCGGCGAGCGGCGCCGGCACCAGCTCCAGCACGATCGCGAACGCGCCTGCGTCCTCGAGCGCTTTGGCGTCGTCGTGCAGCCGCGCGGCGGATTTGTCGTCCCGCCCCTGCACCCGGTGGCCGCCCAACGCGTGCACCGACTGGGGCGTGAGACCGAGGTGACCCATGACCGGAATGCCGATGTCCACCAGCGCGCGCACCGTGGCGGCCACGGGACGCCCGCCTTCGAGCTTCACCGCATGACAGCCGGTCTTGGCCATCACGCGGCCGCAATTGCGGATCGCCTCTTCGACCGACACCTGATAGGTGAGAAACGGCATGTCGCAGATGACCAACGCGTGCTGGGTGCCGCGCCGCACCATGCTGGTGTGATAGATCATCTGATCCAGCGTCGCCGACAGGGTGCTGGGCTGGCCCGCGAGCACTTCGTTCACCGAGTCGCCGACCAGGAGGATGTCGACGCCGCTGGCGTCGAGCAGCCGCGCGAACAGCGCGTCGTAGCAGGTGAGCATGACGATGCGCTCGCCCTTGGCCTTCATGGCGACGATGCCGAGCGTCGTGACGGGCTTCGGTGCGTCAGCCATGCGGCACCAGCACGTCAAGCTCGGCCAGCTCGCGCTGCCAGAAGTCGCGATGCGGCAGGGTCAGATTGGGCTCGGCGATCACCCGATCGCCGTAGCGGACGATGTCGAGATCGAGGGTGCGGGGACCCCAACGCACCGTCGCGGTGCGGTCGCGGCCGCGTGCCGCTTCGATCGCCAGCAGGTGGCCGAGCAGAGCCGCGGGCTCGAGCGCCGTCTCGAGCAGCGCCATCTGGTTGAGATAGGGTCCCTGCACCACGCCGCCCAGCGGCGCGGTCTCTTCCACGGTCGACACGCCGAGCAGGCGGGTCTGGGGTAACCGGCTCAGGCGCTCCCGTGCAAATGCGAGGTGCGCGGCGCGCTCGCCCACGTTCGATCCCAGGGCCACGTACACCGGGGCGGTCGTCATGGCGGGAATGCTAACGTCCTAGGTCACACTGGCAAAGCCGCGGGTCAATTCGCGCAGCATCGCGGCCACTTGCTCCAGCTCGCGCGTGGCCCGCTCCAGCTCAGTGAGCCCCCGCGCCGCCTCCTGGGCGCGCGTCGCGACGTCGTCCGCCTCGGTGCGGTTCTTCCCGGCGATCAGCGCCACCGCGTTGATGCGCTCGCGCAGCCGGGCGAAGGCCTGATCCTGCTCGCCCGCCGCCGCCGCGATGCGCTGCGCGTGCGCTGTCGCGTCGCCCGTCGCCACTACGATGGCGTCCAGCGCTTCGAGCGCGGCCGCCGACACGTCCTCCACGCCGCCGACGCTCACCTGCCCGCGGCGCATCTGCTCCACCACCTCGCCCACCTGGCGGTGAATGTCTTGCACCAGGTCGCCCGCCTCGGCCGCCGCGGTGGCGCTCTGCTCGGCCAGGCGGCGCACCTCGTCCGCCACGACGGCGAATCCCTTGCCGTGTTTACCCGCCCGCGCCGCCTCGATCGCCGCGTTGAGCGCGAGCAGGTTGGTCATGTCCGCCAGCTCGCGAATCGACGCGATGAACCCCGTGATGCGCCGGCTTACCTGGCCCAGCTCCTGCACTTTGCCGGAGCTCTCGCCCACGAATTGCTTCAGCGCCACCAAGCGCTCGATCGCGTCGCGGATCTGCTGGCGGTTGGTCTTGGCCACGTCGCTCGCCGAGGACGACGATTGTGCCGCGCCGGCGCCATCTTCCGAGACCCGCCGCGCCACTTGCGACAGGCGTTCCGTGGCCTCGAGCCCCCCCGCCACCTCGCCCTCTTCGCTCGCCACGCCGGCGCGAATCAGGTTGGTGGAATCGGCCACCGCGCCCGCGGCCTCGCGCAGGGCGACGGTCGCGTGGGTCAGCGTCGCCAGCTGTCCCGTCATCCGCTCGACCGTTTCCACCAGCGGCTGGCGCAGATCGGTGATGTGAATGGCGGTGGCCAATTGATTGGCGAACGTCGAAATGGTGAGCACATCCTTGCGGTGGTAGCTCTTCTTCTTGTGGTGCTCCAGCTCCAGCGTGCCGATCACCTGCTCGCCCAGGCGCAGCGGCACGATCACGAGCGTCTGCACGTCGGGCCCCGTGTCGGCGATGCGCTTGTCGCGCGTCACGTCGTCGATCACCACCATGTCGCCGCCCTGCATCACGCCGTCCCGCAGCGCCGCGGTGTCGGCCGTCGGCTCGCCGCGGATCGCGCGGCCGATCGCGCTGCGGTATGCCAGCGTCGGGCCGGCGTCCTGTTTGCGATAGATCCGGAAGTCGCCCCAATCCACGAGACGGTGGGCCAGGCGTTCGATCCGCGCGAACGACTCCTGCAAGCTCAGACTGCTCGTGACCACCGCTTCCATCGCGTGAATCTTGTTGAGCTCCTCGGCGCCGATCGCTTCTTCGAGCAGCAGCTTCAGCAACAGGCCGAGGAACGCGACGACGACGGCGACCAAGAGCGCGGCCGGGAGCGGCCACTCGGTGGCCACCGTGACGAGCGTGCCGGCTGCGAGCAGCGTGGCGGCGTAGGCGATCACCTCGTAGCGGATGATCATCAGCCGCTCCGACACCTCGAGCTTGGCGCGCAGCAGCAGGCTGAAGTAGAAGAGGAGCCGGCTGAACACGAAGTAGGCGAGCGCGTACCCGACGAGTGCGGGCAGCAGGTCGAGCGACAACCGGGGCACGCCGCCCCAGGCGTGCAGCACCGCTGCGTACACGCCGAACGCGGCCACCAGCGACACCACCTCCCGGCCGAGGTTGGTGATGGCCGCATCCAGCGGCTTGCGATGCCACGCCCAGTCGGTGATCAGCACCGCTGCGGCGACTGCCAGCGCTGCCGCCGGCACACCCCACAACAGACTGCCCGCGAGCGCCCCCAGGCCGGTCTGTGTGAGGTAGCTGTACTTCCCGACCGGCACCACCATGCCCCGCAGCGCCACGGTGGCGAGCGTGAGCAGCAGGACGGCCGGGAGCTGATCCACCCAGCGCGGGTCCGCCACCAGTACCGCCAGCAGCAACGCGATGCCGCCGTATTGCAACGACCGCCCGTAGATCCGGACGAGCTGCGGGATGCTCATGCCGCGCGCTCCCGCGCTGCTTGCGCCAGCTCGCGCACCAGGCGCTCCGCCGCGGCTGGCCCGCCCGCTCCCAGCGCCTCGACCAGGGCGCTCCCGACCACCACGCCGTCCGCCAGGCGTGCGGTCTCGCGGACCTGCGCCGCGGTGCTGATGCCGAAGCCCACGGCGAGGGGCAGCGTGGTCGCGGCGCGCACGCGCGCCACCTGGGCGCCGAGATCGTCGGGCACGCGGGCGCGGGCGCCGGTCACGCCGAGGCGTGAAATGAGATACACGAAACCGCCGCCGCCCGAGGCCGCCTGTGTGAGGCGTTCGGGGGGCGTCGTGGGGGCCACGAGACGGATGAGGTCGAGCGGGCTCGCCGCCACCGCGCGCTCGAGGGCCGGATCGGCACCGGCGGGGACATCCGTGAGCAGGAGGCCCGAGACGCCGGCGCTGGCCGCGTCCCCGAGCAGCCGCGCCGCGCCGTAGGCAAGCACCGGATTGACGTAGGTCATGAGGACGACCGGCACGGGCAGCGCGGCGCGGCGCACCAGATCGAGCACGCCCGCGAGCGTCATCCCCTGCGCCAGCGCGACTTCGCTGGCGCGCTGGATCGTGGGGCCATCGGCTAGGGGATCGGAGAACGGCACGCCCACCTCGATCAGGTCGGCGCCCGCTGCGGCGACGCGCTGCAACGCCTCGAGCGACTGGGCGGCGGTGGGAAACCCCGCCGTCAGGTAGGGAATCAGCGCGGCACGGCCGGCGTCCCGCACCGCCCGCCACCGCGCGGCGATGGGGCGGTCAGACAAAGTAGTCGCTGACCTTGAGGCCGTATTTGACCGGGTCGGTGACTTTGACGATGGTGCGGGGGAAGTTGCCTTGCTCATCGCGCTGCGCGAGATCGGCCAGGAACCCGGGCGTGTGCAGGCCGCCGTCGGCCGACGTCACGATTCGCACCACCGGCCGGTGCACCTGGCTGACGTCGGGGTTCGCCGCGTGCACGACCGCCACCTCGTAGGTGTCGAGAATGACGCAGGTGCCCACGGGGTAGATGCCGATCAGATTGATGAACGCCTTCACCACCACCGGATCGTAGCCGCGGCGGGGGTTCTCCCACATCTCCTTGAGCACCTGGTCGGGCTGGATCGGCACCGTCTGATAGATGCGGCGGCTGGTGGCGGCGTCGAACCCGTCCGCCACGGAGATGATCTTGGAGAAGATCGACAGCTGCCGCGACCGGATCGACTTGGGGTAGCCGGTGAGGTCGATCTTCATGTGGTGCTCGTACGCCCCGATCATGCCACGATAGGGAATTTCGCCATAGCCGCGCAGGCCGAACAGGGTGAGCACGCCGAGCCAGGGGTGCGCCTGCATGATGCGCCACTCTTCGTCGGTGAGGCCGCCTTCCTTATTGAGCACCTCCAGCGGCACGCGCGACTTCCCCACGTCGTGGAACAACGCCGACATGCCGAGGTCGTAGAGCTGCAGCTTGGTGAGTCCGAGCTTGCGGCCCAGCGCGACCGAGAAGATCGTGACGTTCACCGAATGGGTGAACGTGTATTCGTCGTAGTCGCGCAGCGTGGTGAGCCCGACGAGTGAGGACTCGTTGTTCAGCACCTGATCGACGATCGCCTGCACCGCCCGCTTCACCTTCTTGACGTTGGCGGTGCGTCCCATGCGGATCGAGTTGATGACTTCCTTGGTCACCGCCACCGAGCGGGCATAAGTGCGCTTGGCGGCTTCCTTCTGGCGCTCGGCGTCCTCGGTGTCTTCCTCGGTCTCGAGCGGCGGCTCCACCGTCACGAATGTGGCACCGGAGTCCGTGAGCTTCTGCCCCAGCTCGAATACCTTATTCGGATTCGCTTCCTTCGCGGCATACGACAGCAGCAGCGACACGAAGATCTGCAGCTGGCGGCGGTCCACGCCCTCGTCGACCCGCACGGCGCCGATGCCGCACTGCCGGAACATGCCGAGGATGTGCGAGAACGACGCGTAGTTGTCGAGGTCGAGCCGCAGCCGCGTGGAATTCACGAAGATGAACTCGCCCTGCATGCGGACTTCGAGCTCACGCTCCACGTCGAGCAGGTGCTTGGTCGCGGTCGCGAGGTCGTCCAGCGCCTTCTGGGCGGTGGCGTTCTCGATCGGATAGAGCTTGAGCGAGCGCAACGCGGTATAGAGCACCACGAGGAACTCGCGCCCGGCGAGTCGCAGGAAACCGTCCGTCGACTGGACGGTTTCGACCATCGACGGCCGCCGCGTCGGGGCGGGAACTAACGGATCGCTCACGCCCCGGCCTCCCGCAGCGCGCGGTTCACCGCGTTGCGCACCAGCGCTTCCTTGTCGGCCTTCGCCTTGTCGAGCACCGCGCGCGCCTCGGGCGACTTGATCTTCCCCAGCGCCATGGCCGCGCAGGCGCGGGTCTCGGCGTCTTCGGTCTTGGCGAACATGCCCTTCGCCAGGAGCATCTTCTCGAGCACCGCCACGCCGCTCGTGCCCGCGAGGGCACCGTAGGCCTCGAAGAACGTCATCTTCTCGGTGAGGTCGGCCTGCTTGAGCTTGCCGCCCGTGACGGCACTCTCGATGCCGGGGAACGCGTTGCGGTAGCCGCGGCCGGCCAGGAATTTCACCGCTCCGATGCGCACGTCGCGCTCGCTGTCGTCGACCGCCTTCTCCAGCAGGCGCATCGCGCTGGGGCTCGCGATCGCCGTCAGCGCTTCCACGATCGCCAGCTTCAGCTGGCGGTCGCCTTTCTCCAGCAGCGGGCCCATGCCCTCCGGCGCGCCCGGCAGCTTGAGGCGGCCCGCGAGACGCACCATCTCCAGCTGCGCGGCCGAGTCGTCGATCGCCAGCGCCTTGAGCACTTCACTGGCGTTGGTGAGCGCCAGCCGCTCCGCGGACGTCTGTACCAGCTGCCGCACGCGCTCGTTGGCGAGCTTCGGGATCCAGCCCATCAACGTCGCCAGCGCTTCCGGCTTCAGCTCCTGGAACAGCTCGCTCAGCTCGTCCTCGGTGGGGTTCACCGTCGCTTCGTCGAGCGACTGCAGCAGCTGCGACAACGCCTCGGCCTGCGACAGCCGCGTCGGCAAGGTCTCGAGCGCCGTGCGGTGCTCGGGAATCAACTCCCGGGCGCGCTCCAGGATCACCCGCGCCTCGCGCAGGATGAACGCGACAGAGCGGAAGTCGCCGGCGCCCAGGAGATACGGGATGAAGTTCTCGACGATCGAGATCAGCTCCGCCCGGACCGTCCCGTAGGTCTGCAGCTCGAGCAGATCGAACAACATCGATAAGACGTTGCGCCGCAGGTCCTGCGAGTACTCGCGCTCGACTTCCTGGCGGAGGAACTCGATCTCCTTGTCGTCGAGGAAGTAGAGCGTCGTGTCGAAGTCGTCGATCGACACGAGGCCCTCGCGCTTGGGCGGCGCCTCCTCCTGCACTTTTTGGCGGACGTCCATCGTCGAGGTGGGCGGGACCTCGTCGCCGTGCTCGATCGGCACCGCATTGTCGGTCGCGAGCTCGCGGAATGTGTACGAGATGCATTGGAAGTCCTGCTCCCACAGCAACGTCAGCAGGTCGTCGGCGGCGTCGGACTGCAGCGTGCGCGCCTTGTGCATCACGGCCAGGAAGCGCACGAGCTCCTCGTCTTCGACGCCGCGCTTCAGCGTGAGCGAGCGCACGCCGTCCTTGTGGAGCGTCCAGGCGATGCTCTCGTTCTTCTGATCGTTGGAATAGACGGTCTGATCGTCCCAGCGCAGCTCGGTCTCGCGCACGTCGAAGACGATTTCCTCGTCGCTCTGCCACACCTGCCGGAACGCGCCGCGGACATTCTCGACGGCGCGTTGGTAGACCGGGTTGTTGGGGAGATACAGCTGCGTCGCACGCATCCCCTTGGAGACGAGCTGCATCAGCTCCTCCACCTGGGATGCCTGCAGCGCGAGCTCGGGCACGGACGCGTTGGTCAGGCCGACGCTCCAGTCAGTTCGGCGACCATGGCGACGTCTTTATCGCCCCGGCCGCTCAGGTTGATCAGGACCACATCTCCGGCATGCCAGCGGCCGGCGTGGCCGCGCACCCAGGCCACCGCGTGCGCACTCTCGAGCGCCGGCAGGATCCCCTCCAGCCGCGACAGGGCAGCGAAGGCGTCCAGGGCGTCGCGGTCGGAAACCGCCTCTTCAGGTAAGCGTGTTCGGGCCCCACCCCGGGATAGTCCAGCCCCGCCGAAACCGAATGGGCCGGTTGGACTTGGCCGTCGGCGTCCTGCAGCAAGTAGCTGAAACTGCCGTGAAACACCCCCGGCCGCCCCGCGCCCAGGGAGGCCGCGTGCCGGCCGGTCGCGACGCCTTCCCCCGCCGCCTCGACGCCGACCAGCTCCACGCCCTGGTCGCCCAGGAATGCCGTGAAGATGCCGATGGCGTTGGAGCCGCCGCCGACGCACGCGACCACGGTCCGCGGCAACGCGCCGCCGCGGTCCAACATCTGGGCGCGCGCCTCGCGCCCGATGATCGCCTGAAAGTCGCGCACGATGCGGGGAAACGGATCGGGCCCCACCACCGAGCCGATGATGTAGTGCGTCGTGATGACGTTGCTGACCCAGTCGCGCAGGGCTTCGTTGGTCGCATCCTTCAGCGTGCGCGTGCCCGCCGTCACCGGAACTACCCGCGCGCCCAAGAGCTCCATGCGGTACACGTTGAGCCGCTGGCGCCGCATGTCCTCCTCACCCATGTAGATCACGCACTCGAGTCCGAAGCGCGCGCACACCGTCGCCGTGGCGACGCCGTGCTGGCCCGCACCGGTTTCCGCGATGATGCGCCGCTTGCCCATCCGGCGCGCCAAGAGCGCCTGGCCCAGCGTGTTGTTGATCTTGTGGGCGCCGGTGTGGTTCAGGTCTTCGCGCTTGAGCAGGACGCGCACGCCCGCGCCCAGCTCGGCCGCGAGCCGCGGCGCGTCGGAGAGCGGCGTGGGTCGGCCTACATAGTCGCGCAGCAGGCCGTCGAGCTCGGTCCAGAACGCCGCGTCCGCCCGCGCCGCTTCGTAGGTGCGCGCCAGCTCGTCGAGCGCACCCATCAGCGTTTCCGGGACATAGCGCCCACCGTAGGGCCCAAAGCGTCCGGCTGCCTGTTGCGAGGTCACTTGCGCCTCTTTCGCTTGATCCCCACCAAGTCGCGCACGGCTTGCTCCGGATCGGGCGCGCGTGCCACCGCCGTGCCCACCAGCACCAGATCGGCGCCGGCCCGCGCGAGACGCTCCACGTCGGCGCGCGTCTCGATGCCGCTCTCCGCCACCGCCGCCAGGCCCGGCGGGACTCGCGCGAGCAGGCGCTCCGCGCTCGCCAGATCGACCGCGAACGTGTCGAGGTCGCGACTGTTGATGCCGAGCGCGGACGGCTCGACCGCGAGCGCGCGATCCAGCTCCCGCTCGTCATGCGCTTCGACCAACGTGCCCAGGCCGAGGCCGCGGGCCGACTGCGCCAGCGCGGCGAGGTCCGCGTCGTCGAGCGCGCGCACGATGAGGAGCACCGCGCTCGCGCCCGCGGCGCGCGCTTCGAGCAGCTGAAGCTCGTCGAGGATGAAGTCCTTGCGCAACACGGGTACCGTCACGGCGCGCACCACCGCCTCCAAGTCGGCGAGGGAGCCGCCGAAATGCGGCTCGTCGGTCAGCACCGATACCGCCACGGCCCCGCCCGAGACGTACGCCCGCGCCGTGGCCACCGGGTCGAGTGCTTCCCGGATCGCTCCGGCCGAGGGCGAGCGACGCTTCACTTCGGCGATCACCGCGACGACGCTACCTCCCAGCGCCGCCGCAAACGGCCGCGGCGCCGGGGCTTTCGCGGCGCGGCGTTCGAGGTCCCGGATCGCCGGCCGCAGTGCCTCCAAGCGCCGTCGTGTGGCCGCCAGAATGGTCGGGAGCGTGGGTCCGGGCATGCTTGCGTTCGGGGCGCTTTCGGGTAGATTAGGGTTCGGGTTATTTTCGGGAGACCAGATGCCGCTCACGCGCCGTCAACACGAGATTCTCGACTACATCGCGGGCTACATCGCCGACAACGGCTATGCACCCAGTTTCGAGGAGATCGCCCGCAAGTTCGGGTTCCAGTCGCTCGCCACGGTGCATGAGCACCTCACCAACCTCGAGCGCAAGGGCTACATCCACCGCAATCATAACGAGAGCCGCGGCATCGAGGTCGTTCCCCCCAAGGGTCAATCCGGCGCCACCGAGCTGCCGCTCTTGGGCTACGTCGCGGCCGGCGACCCCATCGAGGCCCTCACCGGCGACGATACCGTCGCCGTCCCCGACGACCTGCTGCCCCGGCGCGGCCGCAGTTACGTGCTGAAGGTCCGCGGCCAATCGATGATCGACGAGCAGATCAAGGACGGCGACTACGTCGTCGTGCACGAGCGCAGCACGGCGGACAACGGACAAATGGTCATCGCACAGGTGCCGGGCGCCGGCGCCACGGTCAAACGCTACTATCGCGAGCCCGGCGGGTGGATCCGGCTGCAGCCCGCCAACCCCACGATGTCGGCGCTGCGCGTCAACGAGCGCGACGTGATCGTCCAAGGCACCGTGGTGGGTGTCATTCGGAAGTACTGACGCGCCGCAACGCCACGAGCCGCTCGCGCGCGCTACCGGCGGCGAGTGTCTCGCGCGCCAGGGCTACACCTTCCTTATAGGTACCCGCCAGGCCCGCCACATACAGGGCGGCCCCGGCGTTGAGGATCACCGCAGCGGCCCCGGCCGCGTCGCTCTTCCCGTCCGCCAATAGCCGTTCCACGCGCTGGGCGTTCTCGCCCGGTTCCCCGCCCCGCAACAGGCCGAGATCCGCCACCTCCAAGCCGAAGGCTGCGGGATCGAGCTCCCAGGTATCCACCCGCCCGTCGTGCACTTCCCACACGTCCGTGATGCCGCGCGGCGAGATCTCGTCCAGCCCCGCTCGCCCGTGCACCACCATGGCGTGCGCCGCGCCGAGGCGCAGCAGAGCGCCCGCCAAGAGCGGCCCGCGATCGCGGTCGGCCACGCCGACCACTTGGCGCTCGACCCCCGCCGGATTGGCGAGCGGACCCACCAGATTCATGACCGATGGCACGCCCAGCTCGCGCCGCACGGGCCCGACGTGTTTCATCGCGGGGTGGTAGTTGGGTGCGAACAGAAATGTGATGCGCGCCTGATCGAGCACCCGAGCGGCGGCGGCGGCAGGGAGCACGATGTTCACGCCCAGGGCCTCCAGCACATCGGCCGAGCCGCACTTGGAGGTGAACGAGCGATTGCCGTGCTTGGCGACGCGGCCGCCCGCCGCCGCCACCACGAATGCCGCCGCCGTCGAGATGTTGAACGTGGAGACCGTGCCGCCGCCGGTGCCGCAGGTGTCCACCAGGTGGGTAGAATCGGTGGCGACACGCACCATCGCCTCGCGCAGGGCCCGCGCCGCGCCAGCCACTTCGTCGGGGGTCTCGCCCTTCACGCGCAGCCCCACGAGGAGGGCCGACACCTGCACCGGCGACGCCTCCCCCCGCATCACCGCGGCGAAGACGGCTGCCGCCAGGTCTGCGCTCAGGGATTCGTGATTGGCGAGCGCGGCGATGGCGCGCTGGAGCGGGGCGGCAGCGTCGGACATGGGGGGATCAGGGCTGACCAAAACTACCCCGAAAATTCGCCTTTTGTCAAACGCGACAACGAGTTATCTTTCGTCCGTGACTCACCGCCCCTACCTGGCCGTGATTCAGTACGACGGGGCGAATTTCGTGGGCTGGCAACGCCAGCCGGTGGGCCGCTCGGTGCAGGCGGAGTTCGAGGCGGTGCTGGAGCGCCTGGTGGGCAGCCGCGTTCCCGCCACCGGTGCCGGTCGTACTGACAGCGG
>WNFF01010871.1_pt1 | contig 11392 bp, 6 predicted proteins | sample 5400441 | NCBI WGS metagenome assembly WNFF01 (sample SAMN13153345, study PRJNA577476) | soil metagenome | isolation source: 120 cm saprolite under Douglas fir tree site 2 hole 3 replicate 1 | place: USA:California | collected 2015-04-18
AGTTGGCCCGCGATCAGTTAGAGTTTTTGTTGCGCCGGCAAAGTCCCGAAGGACAGATCATCCATGAGTGGGCGCAAACGGCCGACCTAGTGGATTGGAAAAGTCTCTCCTATCCATTTGCATCCTCTGATGCGACACCCCTGTTGCTCATGGCTGCTAACGATTATGTGAAAATCAGCGGCGACGTTTCTTTCGAGCAAGCGCACTGGGAAGCGCTGGCGAAAGCCTGGAACTTCGAGATCTCCCATGATTCCGACGGCGACGGCATTTACGAAAATATCGCGGGTTCGGGTTGGGTTGAATCCTGGATCCCCAAGATGCCACATCAGGAAATCTACCTGGCGGCCCTGGATCAACAAGCCAGCACAGCTTTCTCGAACATCGCGAAGGCAACCGGCCACACCCAACTGGCCGGGGATGCGGAGAAGCGCGCAGCGCACATCGCGCAACAGTTAGAAAAAGAATACTACCTGCCCGACCCAGATTTCTACGCGTTCAGCCGAAACGCCGATGGCAGCGTAGATACTAGCCCTACAATCTATCCGGCCGTAGCGGCCTGGGACGGGACCTTCAACCTGTCACGCACTAACGCGATGTTGAGCCGATGGGGTTCCGAGGAATTTTCGACAGATTGGGGGACACGAGATTTGAGTCCTAGCGTGAGCTTCTACGACCCTATCAGTTATCACCAAGGCAGCGTGTGGCCCCTGTTCACAGGGTGGGTTTCGCTCTCCGAGTATCGCAACGGTCGCAGCCTCTCCGGATACGCGCATCTCATGCAAAATGCGGACCTCACTTGGGCCCAGGACCTGGGCGCGGTCACCGAGTTGCTCTCCGGTGAGTTCTTCCGATGGTTCGGGCGTAGCACCTCGCATCAACTATGGTCTTCCGCGATGGTGGTTACGCCAACTCTGCGCGGCATGTTCGGACTGGAATGGAGCGCTGCTGAGCACACGCTCACTGTTACCCCGAGATTGCCTGCCCAGTGGAATGAGGCAAAGATTTCGGGAGTTCCTGTGGGCAACTCGCGGGTTGCTATTGAATTGCATAGGGACCGAACAACGCTCTCCGTACGACTCATCGGCGAGCCAACTGAAGGCGTGAAACTTGCCTCGCGCGCGGCGGGAGCGAAGACAGAACGCGGAGAGTTGAGGATCCCGCTGCCGGCTGCGGAGGTAAGTATTGCCCATAGCCTGCCGGAACCGGGAAGCAGAATTTCACAGATGAAGGTCCTCGATCAGCACGCGTCTGCGCACTCTTTGTGGCTGCGATTGTCCGCTCCTGCCAACACCCTGCAAACCCTGTTCCTGCGAGTAAATGATCCGAAGATTCATCTCCGAACTAATGGAGCAGAGGTGTCCGCTGATTCTTCCAAGCTGCGCGTGCGGTTTCCAGCGGGCGCTGGATACGTGGAAAAACAAGTGAACCTTTCGTGGTGATAGCCGCTGCGATGTCCTGGTAACCGTCCCGCCTGCGCGCGTCGAACTGCCGAAGAAACAGCGGTTTCAGTTTGCTCTGTTAATCACTATTTCCAGGTTTCTACGATGCGATGATCGCCAGCTGTCAGCGCAAAGCCAACGTTGCCACGTTGCACCGCGATTGTCCGCGAAGGCTGACCATCAATGCTCAGAGATAACGATCCGGAGCGTAGTTCCCGAGTGGTGATGCTCGTCGGCCGCAGTGTTTTTACACTAAACGACAAGCCGTTTGGGTCTGACTTGTAATCTCGTACCACAACACCAGCATTCGCTTCAAAGCGAACCTCATTGTCGCGCTCAACAACAGTGCGATCAGGTCCGATGGAGACGTCGTAGTGATGATGATTCCATGAAATGTTCGAAAGATTCCCGGTAGCGTGCGGATCCAACGCCCCAAACCGTAGGCCCACGTGTAATGCTTATCTCCGCCTCCGCTTCCGCCCCAGGCATAGTATTGCTCGTTCGTGTGCTGGTTGGCGTGCCAATCGTTCATAAAAAGATCGTAGCTTTTCTCCGCAAATTGCAAAGCCACTTCATCCTCTCCGTAGCGATTAAGTCCTTCATAAACCAGATAATTCGTGGGCCCCCATATATCGCCCCTCCAATAATGTTGATCTTCAAAAGCGGCATCACTGCGTGAGATCGTGGGAATTACATACTCCCCCCAAAACTCCTTCGGATTGAGGAGATGCTCTTTGACCATTCTTTTGGCCTGCTGGGGAGTCGGAATTCCAGCTAGCATAGGGTAGAAATTTGTTGGTGAGAGACGATTCGACAAATGTCCGTCCCAATATCGATTTTCATAAATCCCATCTTTTTCGTTCCATAGCTCTTGCCGCATAGTCGATTTTATTCTTTCGTAGTCAGCGGTGAAACGACGTCTATCGTCTTCCTGCCCGAGAATCTCGGCAATCTTCGCCAGGCATTCTGAGTCCAGCGCATACAGTGAGTTGAGCCCAACATCGTCAAGGTTCATCGTGTAAGTGTTTGGGTCGTAGGCAACATCGTCGTACATTGGACTGTCATCCATACCACTTTCCCATTTGGCACCTTGAAGGAATCCGCGGCCTCCCACTGAGAACGACGAACCTTTGTCACTGCCCCACTCAAGGAGGCCATCTCGGTTCCCATCCCGCCACGGTCGCCCATCGCCGCGATTGGCAAACCACCAGTCATGCCATTTTGTGAGCCGCGGATAAGCCCATTCGAGAATGTCTTTGTCCTGATTTCGCTGATAGTTCTTCCAAACGATGTAAGAACCAACCGGAGGCTGCGACCGGTCGGGACTGGTCCCGGATCCTCCGTCCACATTGGGGACAACCCCATTCGCCGATTGAGAGAGGAGGATAGCGCGCGTCGCAGCGGATGTTTGTGCCACATCCTCGACGTTTGTCAGCAGGGACCCGAAGAAGCAGTCCCACTCGCCCACCACCCAACCGCCAAACCCCTTATCCCACCGACGGCTTATGGTCGGGAATTCAAGTCCGAGAGACGCCACGTACAACGTGTTCCAGAACATCGAGTTTCCGATTGCTTCGGGGGCCTCGCTGAAGAGTCCCTGGATGTGCGGCCGCCGTTGTGCATAACTTGCAGCCTTCCCATCGAGAATGTTGTCGATCCGTCCGGGTTGAAGAAGCTGTTGTGCGTTGTTGGACAACTCCGAAGTACTCCATCCGACAGTTGCTACAAAATGAGCGGTGGAGTTCTGGTTTGTCACGAGCTCGAGGCCTGCCGCCCCGCTCAAGTAATGATCGTCAGTAAGAATTTGAAGACCCGCGGCTCCACTCTTGGTTTGCCCTCCGGTGTTTATTAACTGGCCAGCGTCCATTACCTTCTGAAGTTGGGCCACGTTGGTGAATGTCCCGCTACCCAAAATGGGCCGGTCGGTAGCGATCACGAACCGCGCTGTTGAGGCGAAGTGGCCGTCGATGGGGTGGTCGCCAATAATTTGTTTTCCATCGGCACTGATCTGGTACGCGCCTGTGAAGTAAGCCTCATAGGGCGAGTATGCTTCAAGCACCAAATGAATATCTGGCGGAGCCTTGAGCCTACCTACTACAGTGGTCCTATCTATGCGCGACCACTCCAATGTGATCAAAGCTGTGCGAGGGTAATTGCGCCAGCCTACGAGTGCATAAGAGCCATCAGGTGCATGAGCTCCAACGGTGGTTACTGCATCGAAGATCCTGTCTCCATCAAGAAAGCTGAACGTTTTTGATCCTACTCGGATAGCGAAAGGGAGCCGTTGTCCGTATGCTGTAGCATCAAAGACTATGCCGTTCCATGCGTCAGGATCAAACGCGCCTACAAACATTTTCTCGAACACGTCCTGACTTTGCTTATTCTGGCCCATTAGCGAGACCGGGATGAGAAAGAAGAGAAGAAGGGCGACACGGCGGGCTCTTAACCGACAATTCGCCTCGATTGTTTTTGTGACAATGAGACTATTAGTATTTCGCATTTTCTTTGCCTCGTTGTGATCGAGTGAAGCGCCTCGCACTCGCGTAGTTTAGCAGTTGCCCTGAATAGCTAAGCAGCAGTTGATTCTTGCATTGCATCACCCTGGTCGGGCGGCTTCTAGTTCGGCAACAGGTATAGCAGATATCTTGCCCGGCTGGTTCAATGACCAGAGGATTCATCGTGAGACTGGGCTGCGGCTGCCGTGGATCGTCACGCTTTGCCGCGAGAGACCAACCCTCGGCTTAGCGTGGTTCTGTTAAAATTGCCCGACCTTCAGCGCACAAATGTTAGAGTCGTGTTGGCAGGAGCCGGCTCCAGACTCCTAGTTCTGGCCCTTAGGCCCGCTTTGCTGGGCACCCCGTATGGAAGGCTTTATCACCTCTCGGCCGAGACGAATCGCAGCCGCTGTTTTTGCCATTGTTGCTTTCGCTTTCTACGTTTATGCGGTGTACAGCGTTTGGCGTGCAGACTGGCTGCAAGATCGGCGAGACCCAGGGAGCTTGGAGGCTTCCGCGCACCTCCAGCCCTGGGATGCAGAAACCCAATGGCTGCTCGGGCAGTACTTCCTGAATGGAACGCAGGACTATGACAGGGCGCTGACTTCCTTGCATCGGGCGGTTGAATTGAATCCGTATGAAGCGCGTTACTGGCTCGATCTGGCGGTGGCGCACGAGGTCAGGGGTGACGCGACCGAAAGTCAGGAAGCGTTGGAACGAGCGTTGCGAGCGGAACCCACTTCTACGCAGATTGCATGGCAAGCGGCGAATTTCTACCTCGCTCACAATGATACTCACCATGCTCTACCTCTTTTTCGAGTAGTGCTCCAACATGACGCCTCGAACACCATACTCCCCCTCAATTTGAGTTGGCGGGCAACGAGACGTGTCAGCCAGATAGTCAGCGAAGCGCTTCCAGCGCAACCTGCGTTTTATTTTGCTTTTTTGAAAATATTGATGGCCGATAAGCAATCATCCCCCGCAAACGAACTTTGGCATCATTTGAACGAACAAAAGTTTAAGTTCCCAGTTGAAGAAGCATTCCCCTATTTCGATTACTTGATTCACACCCAGCAGGTCGATCAGGCCAACCAGGTTTGGACCGATCTCAGCAGAATCGACCCGGAAGTGCAGGATGGATCTCGCTCCAATCTCGTTCACGATGGTGGGTTCGAATCAAGGTTTCTTAACGGAGGTTTCGATTGGCGCATTGACCAGACTGGCGACATTAATGTGGCTTTGGACGCCACCGAATATCACCGCGGCGCACGAGCATTGCGCTTTGCATTCACTGGCCCTGGCGTCTCGGATACGGGGGTTTACGAATATGTGCCCGTGCAGCCAAATACGCCATATCGATTCAGCGCGTTCGTAAAAACTCAGGAAATTACCACGGCTAGCGGCCCGCGGCTAGCGGTGGAGGACGCTTCTACTCGTGCAACGCTTGCGACCACAGACGAATTTCTGGAGACCAGCGGCTGGGAGGAGCATAGTGCAGGGTTTATTACCGGAAGCGACACTCATATCGTCACGCTCCGGATAGTGCGTACACCCGGAGCTCCCCTCATCAAGGGCACTTTTTGGCTGGATGACGTGGTGCTGACACCAGCCTCTGCTCCGCAGCGTGCCACGCCATGAGATTAATAGATGATTCTGCCGCTCGCGGGCGTCGGACCAGTGCTCCCGGCAAGGTCCATCACTTCTACCCTCTTGCGTACGTGATCTCGCTGTGCGCGCTGCTGATGTTCGCTGTGTTGACTTTCGGAGCCGTTGAGACGTGGTCCACGTCGATCCTGGAGATCGGTGCGGCCCTGCTATTCGTCGGAATGATCGTACATCGGGTTTGTATCTCTGGCGCTCATTTACGGTGGAATCCTCTTTATCCTCCCATGCTCGGGTTCGCGGGTGTTCTAGCTGCTCAACTTGCTCTGAATCTGACTGCGTATCGTTATGTGACGTTAGTGGTTTGCCTTCAATATTTGGCATACGGGATGTTGCTGGTAACCGCCAACCAGGTGGTGGCGGACGAGCGCTCTGGCAAAATTCTGGTTCTCGCGTTCAGTATTTTCGGTTCGACCGTTGCTCTGTTCGCGATTTGTCAAAACTGGAATCCGGCTTTGCGCATGCCTTGGCTGCGACCGCTCGGTCCCGGTACAGAGAGCTTAATCTTTGGCACTTATATGAGCCATGATCACTACGCGGGACTGATGGAGCTGTTGACGCCACTTGCCCTGGTACTGAGTCTGAGCAGACTTGTACACGGTGGCCAACGCATATTGGCTGCTTGCGGGGCCGTCATAATGGCAGGAAGTCTAGTGCTTTCGTTGTCCCGCGGTGGCACCATTTCGCTCTTCGTCGAACTGGCACTGCTCGTCTGGATGACCTCCACAGTTCAGAAAGGCGCCCACGCCCGCACCAGGGTGCTATTCCTAGTAACCGCAATCCTGGCGTTTATCGCTTTCATAGGTTCATCCGCAATGTGGCGAGGGCTTGGCCATTTGCATGACGTCGTGCGCCTGGACATTTGGAAAGACTCGCTAAGAATGTTTGCCCGTAAACCTATCTTCGGTTGGGGGTTCGGCACGTTTCAAAACGTCTATCCCGGTTTCCGTAGTTTTTACACAGTGTATTTCATAAACGCCGCCCACAATGATTACATGCAAGTGCTGGTCGAAACAGGGTTGGTGGGTTTCTGCTGCGCAGCTTGGTTCATTGTCGTCACGTACCGCAATGGATTAAAGGTGTTCAGCCACGGCGACCGAGAATGGCTGGGCGTTCTTCGCACAGCGTCCCTCGTGGGTTGTACCGGCATGCTGGTGCATAGTTTACTCGACTTCAATCTGCAAGTTCCTGCAAACGCGGCGCTGTTTTACATTTTTTGCGCGCTGGCATCGGGCTTGCCCGCAAAGAGCGGGGGACTTGACGTCCAGCGCGTCCCTGATTTACAAGCGGGAGTCTTACGATTAGATATCGTTGATGATTGACATCCACTCCCATATTCTTCCCGGCATCGATGACGGCTCAAAATCCTGGGCCATGACGCTTGAGATGTGTCAACTGGCAATCCGAGACGGCATCACGCACATTGTCGCGACTCCGCATGCCAATGACACCTATGAATACAGCCGCGATCGGGTTCGGGATCTCGTCCACGAACTCGACAATAAGGTCGGTGATCAACTTGCTGTTAGCATCGGCTGCGACTTTCACCTGTCATTTGAAAATATTGAAGATGCGATAGCGCATCCGCAGCGCTACACCATCGCCGCAAAGCAGTACTTGCTAGTCGAGTGCAGCGAGTACGGGATACCGCCCCAGATAAGCGACGGACTTTTTCGGCTTCAAGCGGCGGGTATGATTCCTATCATCACGCACCCCGAACGCAATCCGATTCTGCAACGGCACCCAGAACGCGTTCTGGAATGGGTGGGCGCCGGATGCCTGGTCCAAGTCACGGCTTCCGCGGTGACCGGTCTGTGGGGAGCGATCGCGAAACGAAGCGCAATCTGGTTGCTGGAGCACGATATCGTGCATGTGCTCGCGTCCGATGCTCACAACGACAAACACCGTGTGCCGATTCTGTCGGAAGCTCGTAATGCTGTTTCGAAGCGCTTCGGTGCCGATGTTGCGCGTGCCCTTGTTCTTGATAATCCGTCAGCGATTGTCGCCGGCCAGCCCCTTGGGGAACGCCGCGTGTGCTCGCCTCAGTTTTGGCAACGGATTCAGCCGCGGTAGTGTGATCCTTATTGTCTTTGGCAAATTCCTCAACTTAAGTCGATAGTCATCTTAGGTCTGGGCGCTCGAAGTCGATTCCAGCCGCTAGCCCAGCCCCTCGAAGCCACTGAGGGTTCCTCAAGAAGCGCAGTAGTACGGCAGAGAACGAGGTACGGAACTCCCGCCTGACGGCCAAAATGCCGAATTCCATCCGGAGTGCCTGGGAGGGTGACAGGTGTACAATTTTCTTCGGTATCGAAGTAACAAAGGAAACCTCGGTTTAGTTATGTGTACTTGGCATCGGATGATTGCTGTTTCCCTGCTGCTCACGCTGAGCGCGGCCGCGCAGGAGCCGGCGCCCCCCCCTTCGCCCCCGGCGACAGCTCAGGCGCCTTCGGCCGCACAGCCTAGCCCTCCCGACGTTCAGCCGCCGAGTGCCGCGCAGTCGGGGGTAGCACCACCCGCGAGCACGCCTCCCGCCTCGGCACCGGCCATTACGATAGACCAGGTCGTGAACCGCGTGGTCGAACGTGAACACGCACTAATGGAAATGCTGAAGACGCGCACGCCTTTGGTCGAGACCTATCTACAGAATCTGAAGCTCGACCCGCAAGTCGGCCCAGCGCCGACTCAAGACCACTACTTCCTCGGTCGCATGGATTTGGGAGAAACCGTGGACCGTCGTGACTACCTCTCAAATGGTGCTGGCTCCGAGAGCGGAAAGTTGGGCGGATTCACCAAGTTGTTCAAGCTCGAATACAATTCGTTGTTCAAGCTCGAATACAGTCCTCTCGGATTTTCCTGGATGATCTTCGCCGACCGCGAGGACTTCAACCGTCAAACCTACGATTTCAAGTATGTTCATCGCGAGTTCCTTGGCGAAATACGCTGCCTTGTGTTTGACCTGTCCCCCAAGAAGGGAACAGGTAGCGGTCGATTCCATGGCCGGATCTGGGTGGAGGATCAGGACTACAACATCGTGCGCTTGAACGGTACCTATGGACCGCGCCCTCGTAACGCCAGTTCTTTTCGCAGCACCGCTTATTTTTTCCACATGGATAGCTGGCGGCTGAACCTGATGCCGGGCTACTGGGTGCCGGCCTACATCTACAGCGAACAAGGCGATTTCAGCTACGGCTCGAAAGACAAGAGGGCTTTCAAAGCCCAGACCCGCCTGTGGGGTTATGCCTTGCAAAATGGTAAAGTCAGCGAACTCACTCAATTGACGGTGGATTCGACGGTGAAGGACGAAAGCCCCGCCGCGCAGGATGCTTCCCCGCTGCAGGCGCAGCGTCAATGGCAGCAGCAGGCGGAAGACAACGTGGTGGAACGGCTGCAGAATGCCGGCCTGATCGCTCCCGCTGGCGAAGTGGACAAGGTGCTGCAGACCGTGGTCAACAATCTGGTCATCGCCAACAATCTTGAGGTGATCCCCCCGGTGCGTACGCGGATGTTGCTGACTTCGCCGCTGGAGACGTTCAGCGTCGGTAACACCATCGTGGTAAGCCGCGGTTTGGTGGATGTGCTTCCCGATGAGGCCAGCCTGGCCATGGTGCTTTCGCACGAACTAGCCCACATCGTCCTGGGACACAACCCGGCCAGCAACTTCACCCGGTACTCCTTCACGGATCGCATGCTGTTCTCCGACGAGTCCACGTATCAAAACCTGGGCTTGGTTTTACCAACAGCAAAGGTGAAGTCACGCGCATGGCAGTGCTGATGAATTCGGCGCCGGCGCTCGATCCCAACAAGTTGGACCAGATCGCAGCGCTGCCTCTGGGCGGGCGTGTGAAGCTGAACGCTTGGGATGACCACGCCGAGTTGATCAAGACCACGCCGGTGGCGATCACCTCGGCTCGCGACAAGATGCCGCTGGAAGTCGCCCCATTTTTCCCACGGCTTACCCGCTACGGAGCTGGCGTCAACGGGAGCACCCCGGAGGGCGCCGCGAACACAACTCCAAGCAATTAGTTAGTGTCGTTGGCGGTTGGCCGTTAGTCATTGGCGGTTGGTCTCTGACCCCTCTCTCGGCGGGCTCGGCGCTCTCCGCACTTACTCTGCCTCGAAGACCACCCAGGAAAAACGGCTCGAATCCGAATCCGGTCCGCCACTGTTTGACCCGGCAGCGGCCACCCACTACTTGGCGACACCCGCCAACAAACCAGCTCTCTCGAACATACCCTCGTGGGCTGATCCCTTCACTCCGGAAATTCCCTGGAAAGACAAGAAATCGCCGCTTCCGGCGGCTTATGGCGTTCCCGAGGACAAGACTCTCGCCCGTCAGGCCCTTCGCGGAGAGGCATTGCGGGACGTTCGTATCCGAGGATCTAATGTCCCGTACAAGCAATCCACAGTGATCAGGATCGGTGCGGCCTGCGCTATAGCAGTTCCTGGCTCGCGAGCCGCGGGTTCCACCCGGGGCGACTCACGGTGACCCTGACTCTCGCAGCACGGCTGTGGAATCCACCTTCAGTTACGATCCCGTATAGGTCCTGATCATTCACATACAGCAGTTCAGGGTACCTGGATTCGAGCGCCGTCAGTAATCTGTCGAGCCCGGCAATTGCACTAGAGCGGAAATCTTTGAGTGTGGAGTGAAAATTGATGGAGCGGATAGAAATGATGACTGGAAGGCCACGAGAGAACCCGATCCCCGCAACCTCCAGGTACTTCTCGATCTCTAGTTCACGATGGCTGGGCTCAAAGTCGATGGACCGGTAAAGATGCAGAACTCCGAACTCGTCCATGTGGGGAGGTCGCAAACCACTGTCACTTCCGTTTTCTGCGACATGGATTCCTGCTTCCGACCACGCGCGATGTGTATCCCGGTTTGCACGGCACCCTGGAGCGCAGGCTGACCTTGGCTGCACTCCAAATAGGTCAGAAAAATTCTGACAACCCTGCTTCACGAGCCTTCCTTGATGCTCTGCGTTAAGAAAACCGGCATGAGGCTTTTCCGGGTTCCAGTATTCAGAACCCACCCATGGCATACGCCAGTAGATAAATGGGGTCTCCGCATCCCAAAGCAACCGCAGAAACCGAGCACGCTCGCCATCTTCAGCGAGCACATTGGAGAAGGCAAGCGGACAGAAATGAGTAGCACCGTGTAGTGCGGGACAGAACACGCCTTGTTCAACACCTGCGCGATAAGACTCAAATAGCCCCGGCCGGGACCAACTTCCTGGCAGCCCATTCGCTAGCGCAAGCAGTCGGGGTTGCTTGAATCCCTCGCTGCGCATCCGGCTGAAGTCCAGGTTCGCGGTACAAACATTCATCATCAGACAAGGCGAGCGGCCGGTGGAGTCGCGATGGCGTCCAAGTAAGGATGCAAGCGCCATCACGTCATCGCCGGTTTCCAGTGTGTAGAGATCGTAAGGGTGTTCGCCCAGTCTGAGTCCGCTCGCACGCAGCAGTTCAAAACCTTCTCGGTCGCGGACGCCGACCCGACCCCAATCGTCGCTTTGTAGAATGACGAGCGGCCGCGAGAAGGCAAAGCTCTGCAGGTCTTTTTGCGGCCGAAACAGATTTCGAACGAATCCTAGCACTTGCCTCCAGCGACCCAGCGTAAGTCGGCGCTGAAACCTCACCCAACCGCGATCTAGTCTCCAGCTAAGATGTGTCTCCAGTCCTGTTCTGCTGTAATTCTCTCTCCGAAGGTCTGCCGTTCCTCTTATCCATCTTGACGACGTCCTCGCACAACAGGGGCTTGGCTACGTCTGCGGATTACCGTTCTGCTGTGCAATT
>WNFF01004489.1_pt1 | contig 11390 bp, 10 predicted proteins | sample 5400441 | NCBI WGS metagenome assembly WNFF01 (sample SAMN13153345, study PRJNA577476) | soil metagenome | isolation source: 120 cm saprolite under Douglas fir tree site 2 hole 3 replicate 1 | place: USA:California | collected 2015-04-18
CGTCAGCTCATACTGGCCGCAAACCAGTTCGTGGTGAAGCGCCCCCTGGCGGACGAGCCCGACGCGCGCTCGGTGATTGCCGGCTATCACTGGTTCGGCGACTGGGGCCGGGACACCATGATCGCGCTGCCCGGTCTGACGCTCGTGACTGGCCGGCCCGAAATCGCCCGCAGCATCCTGCGCACGTTTGCGCGCTTCGTGGACCGCGGAGTGCTGCCAAACGTCTTTCCCGATGCGGGCGAGACGCCCGAATACAATACGGCGGACGCCACGTTGTGGTATTTCGAAACCGTGCGGCAGTATTACGCCGCCACGCTGGACATCGAGTTACTGCGCGAGCTTTTTCCCGTTCTGACGGACATCGTGGACTGGCATGTGCGCGGCACCCGCTACAACATCCACGTCGATCCCACAGACGGCCTGCTCTACGCCGGAGAGCCCGGCGTGCAACTCACCTGGATGGACGCCAAGGTCGGCGACTGGGTTGTGACACCGAGGATCGGCAAGCCAGTCGAGGTGAATGCCCTCTGGCTGAACACAATGGCGACCATGGCGCAGTTCGCGCGCTTGCTCGAACGCCCCACCGGCACCTACGAATCCATGGCCAAGCGCGCCCGCACCGGGTTTCAGCGGTTCTGGAACGAGGCCAATCAGCACTGCTTTGACGTGCTGGATGGCCCTGAGGGCAACGACGCCTCATTGCGTCCCAACCAAATCTTCGCCGTGTCGCTGCCGGAAAGCCCGCTCACAGCAGACCAGCAGCGCGCGGTGGTGGATGCTTGCGCGCGCCAGCTGCTGACCTCGCACGGTCTGCGCAGCCTCGCGCCCGACCAGCCGGGCTACCAGGGCCGCTACGCCGGCTCGCCGCGCCAGCGCGATGGCGCCTATCACCAGGGAACGGTGTGGGGCTGGCTGCTGGGGCCGTTTGTGCTGGCGCACCTGCGGGTGTACGGCGACCCAGTGCTGGCTGCGTCGTTCCTCGAGCCCATGGCGCGCCACCTGGAGGCGCACGGGCTGGGCACGGCGAGCGAAATCTTCGACGGCGAGGCGCCGTTCACGCCCCGCGGATGCATTGCGCAGGCCTGGACGGTCGCCGAGGTGCTCCGCGCCTGGACGGCCACGGTCGCCACACCCGAGCTCGCGCAGGGGGGTAAGCGCCGCCCGGAGGCGGGCGAGCCGCAAGCATCCCTGAGCACGACTCCACCCCGCAAGCCGGCGCCGCGCAGGAAAAGCAGAGCCGCGGGAGGAGACGACTGATGAAAGCGATTGCAGTACTACCGGGCAAACCGAACAGCATTCATTTACGCGAGGTGCCGAAGCCTGCCTTGGACCAGGTTCCCAACGGCCGCGGCGTGCTGGTCAAGGTGCTGCGCGTCGGGGTGGACGGCACTGACAAAGAGATTAATGCCGCCGAATATGGCGCCGCACCACCGGGCGACGATTTCCTCATCCTGGGCCACGAGAGCTTCGGGCAGGTGGAGGCTGTGGGGCCGAACGTCACCGAGCTGAAGCCTGGCGACTACGTTGCGGCCACGGTACGCCGGCCGGGGTCGAGCATTTACGACCAGATCGGCACGTACGATATGACCACCGACGACACCTATTTCGAGCGGGGCATCAACCTGCGGCACGGATTCTTGACCGAATACTATGTGGACGATCCGGAATATCTCGTACGGGTGCCGCACGAGTTGAAGAGCGTTGGCGTGCTGATGGAACCCTCCAGCGTCGCTCAGAAGGCCATCGAGCAGGCCTATCGGATCCAGCAGCGGCTGCGCGTCTGGCGGCCGCGGCGCGCTGCGGTGCTAGGCACCGGCACCCTCGGACTGCTTTCGACGCTGTTCCTGCGACTCCGCGGCCTCGAAGTGGCCGCGTTCGGCCGTACCCCGCGGCCGTACCTGAACGCGACGCTGATCGAGGAAATCGGCGCGCGCTACATCAACACGCAGAATCTCTCTCTGAAGCAGGCCTCCGAGAAATACGGGCCTTTCGATCTGATCCTCGAGGGCACCGGCGTCTCAGCGCTCGTCTTTGAGGCCATGGAAGTCTTAGCGAAGAACGGCGTGCTCGTCATGGTCAGCGTCACCGGCGGCGACCGTAAAGTCGAAATCCCGGCCGATCGGATCAACCTGGGCTTCGTGCTGGGGAACAAAGTGGCCGTGGGCAGCGTGAACGCCAACCGCGAATACTTCGAACTGGGAGCGAAAGACCTCTCGCAGGCGGAGCTGGAATACCGCGGCTGGCTCTCGAAGCTGCTGACGCATCCGGTGCCGGGCCTGGAGAACTACCAGACGTTACTGAAGACGCTGACGGAGGCCAAGGGCGCGATCAAGGTGTTTAGCGAAATCGCGTCGCTCTAGGAGACCTGCCATGGGGAACGCGCTCAAGCGCCACTGGCCTGAATACCTGATGGAAGCCGCCGGGCTGGGTCTGTTCATGGTTTCCGCGTGCCTGTTCGGGACTCTGATGGAGCATCCCGGCTCGCCCGTCCGACAGGCCATCGCCGACCCCTTTCTGCGCCGAGTCTTCATGGGCCTGGCGATGGGACTGACGGCCGTTGGCATCATCTACTCACCCTGGGGCAAGCAATCCGGCGCGCACATCAATCCGGCCGTCACGTTCACCTTTCTTCGGCTGAGGAAAATTGCGCCGTGGGACGCCTTTTTCTACATCCTGGCGCAGTTCGCCGGCGGAGTGGCCGGTGTGCTGTTAGCAGCGACCGCGCTCGGGGATAGAATCGCTCATCCTTCGGTCCGCTACGTCGCCACACTACCCGGCGCGCACGGCCTGGGTGTCGCATGGCTAGCGGAATTCGCGATCTCCTTCCTGCTGATGTTCGCGGTGCTAAACATTTCCAACACGACCCGTCTCAACCGCCTCACTGGATTTTTTGCCGGCACCCTGGTGATGACCTACATCAGCCTGGAGGCGCCGATTTCCGGGATGAGCATGAACCCGGCGCGGACGCTTGGCTCCGCGCTGCCGGCGCATCTCTGGACGGCGCTGTGGATTTACTTCACCGCCCCGCCATTGGCCATGCTGCTCGCGGCCGAGGTTTATCTACGGCTGCGTGGGGCGCACGCGGTGCTGTGCGCCAAGTTGCACCACGAAAACAGCAAGCGGTGCATTTTCATTTGTAACTACAGCGCAAAGCAGCCCTAGAGAGCGTGGAGGGAGCGGGGGGTTTCGCTTCGCAAAGGGATGGTTCGTTCATGAGTCCAGGCAAACGCACACGGATTGTCATTCTGGACGCAGGGTTCGGGGACCTGCACACGCCGCGGGAGCTGGAAAGGACGCTCGCCCGCGACTCCGAGGTCGAAGTAACGCTGGTAAACCGCGAGAATTTCTTCCTGTTCACGCCGATGCTGCACGAAGTGGCGGCCAGCGACCTGGTGAACGACCGCGAAAGAAGTGCGCGGAAGTCCTCGGAAAGAGAGGAAGGGCCCTCATGTCAAATCAGCATGACGTGATCATCATCGGCACCGGAGCAGGCGGAGGCACCCTGGCCTACGCCCTGGCAGCCACGGGGAAACGCATCCTGCTGGTCGAGCGCGGCGATTACGTGCCCCGCGAGAAAGCCAACTGGAATCCGCGCGCCGTCAACCTCGAAGGAAAGTATCAGACGAAGGAAGAGTGGCGCGACAAGGACGGCAAGCCGCTCCACCCGCACACCAACTACTACGTCGGAGGAAATACGAAATTCTACGGCGCGGCGCTCTTCCGGCTGCGCAAGCAGGACTTTGGCGAGTTGCGGCACTCCGGCGGCATCTCGCCAGCCTGGCCCATCTCCTACGATGACCTCGAGCCTTATTATCTGAAGGCGGAGCAGCTCTATCACGTGCACGGCGAGCGCGGCGTGGACCCCACCGACCCGCCCGCAAGCGGCCCCTATCCGCATCCCCCGGTCAGCCATGAGCCGCGCATCCAGCAGTTGAGCGACGATCTCACGCGGCTCGGCCTGCGGCCGTTCCACGTGCCGCTCGGCATCCAGCTCGACGAGAAGAATCCGCGCACGAGCAAGTGCATCCGCTGCGACACCTGCGACGGCTTCCCGTGCCTCGTGCACGCGAAGTCCGATGCGCAGGTGCTCTGCGTGGACCCAGCGCTGCAGTATCCCAACGTCGAGCTGCTCACCAACACCTATGTCGTACGGCTGGAGACCGGCCCCGGTGGCCGCGAAGTGAAGAAAGTCATGGTCCAGCGCAATGGCGCCAACGAGGAATATTCCGCGGACATCGTCGTCGTCTCCTGCGGCGCCATCAACTCCGCGGCGCTGTTGCTGCGCTCGGCCAACGATAAGCACCCCCGCGGGTTGGCGAACAGTTCCGATGTCGTCGGCCGGCATTACATGGGCCACGTCAACTCGGTGCTGATGGCCATCGCCAAGTGTCCCCACCCGACGGTCTTTCAGAAGACGCTGGCAGTGAACGATTTCTACCTCAGGTCGAAGGATTGGGACTACCCGATGGGTCATATCTCGTTTGTCGGCAAGCTGGACGGCGAAACGCTGAAGGCGGGAGCGCCGGCCATCGCGCCCGGCTGGACGCTTGACCTGATGGGCCGCCATTCACTGGATTTCTGGCTGACTTCCGAAGACCTGCCCGATCCGAATAACCGGGTCACGCTCGACCGGGACGGCAAGATCGTCTTGAATTACAGGCCGAACAACGAAGAGGGCCACAAGCGACTCATCGCCAAGCTGGAATCACTCATGAAGCGGCAGACGAAATGTCGGGTGCACGGACACGAGTGCCACGAGGGATTGTTTTCGAGAAACCTCTTCCTTGGGCAACGCATCCCGCTGGCTGGCGTGGCCCACCAGAATGGCACAATTCGTTGCGGGCGCGACCCGAAAACTTCGGCGCTGGACACTAACTGCAAGGCTCACGATTTGGATAACCTTTACGTTGTGGACGCCAGCTTCTTCCCCTCGAGCGCCGCGGTGAACCCGGGGCTCACCATCATGGCCAACGCCCTGCGCGTGGCCGATCACCTGCGCGAGCGGCTGAATTAAAAAGGAGTTCTTGTCTATGAAATTCGACGCCATCGTCATCGGCTCCGGCCAGGGGGGCAACCCGCTATCGCACAAACTGACCGACCATGGCTGGAAGGTTGCCCTGATTGAGAAGGCCCACCTGGGCGGCACATGCATCAACACCGGCTGCACGCCCACCAAGACGATGGTCGCTTCGGCCCAGGTGGCGCACTACGCGCGCAACGCGGCCCGCTGGGGCGTGCGCACCCGTGACGTTAGTGTCGATCTGCCCGCCGTTGTGGCGCGCAAGCAAAAGATCGTCGAAAGCTTCCGCGCTGGCCAGCAGCGCAATGTGGACAAACGCCCGAACCTGCATCTCTACCGCGGCGAGGCCCGGTTCGTTGATGCGCACCGGCTGGCCGTTGGCAGCGAGACACTCGAAGGCGAGCGCATCTTCATCAACACGGGCACGCGCCCCGCGATTCCGCGCATCGAGGGCCTGGATGCCGCCGGTTACCTCACCAACGCCACGATCATGGAGCTCAATGAGCTGCCCGAACACCTGCTGGTCCTCGGCGGCGGCTACATCGGACTTGAATTCGGGCAGATGTTTCGCCGCTTCGGCAGTCGCATCACCGTCGTCCACCAGAGCGACCAGATCCTGCCTCGCGAGGACCCGGAAGTGGCCGGCGAGCTGCAAAAGATTCTTGCCGCCGAGGGGATTCAATTTGCGATGAACGCGCGCACCTCGCACGTCCAGAAATCGGACGGAAAAATCAGCCTGTCCCTAGAGGGTCCATCCGGCCCGCTCTCGCTGACCGGCTCGCATCTGCTGGTCGCCACCGGGCGCACGCCGAACACTCCGGGTCTGGGACTGGAGAAGGCGGGAGTCGACATTGACAGCAAGGGCTTCGTGAAAGTGAATAGCCGCCTGGAGACCAATGTCCCGGGCATCTGGGCGCTGGGCGACGTGAAGGGCGGTCCTGCCTTCACCCACATCTCGTACAACGACTACCAGATCATTTACGGCAACCTGATCGAGGGCAAGAAGCTGACCGTGGAGAACCGCTACGTGCCTTATTCGGTCTTCACCGACCCGCAACTCGGCGGCGTGGGGATGACCGAAAAGGAGGCGCGCGCAAAAGGGTACAAGCTGAAGATCGGAGCCATCCCGATGAGCTACGTCGCCCGCGCCATTGAACGCGACGAGACTGCCGGCCTGATGAAGCTCGTTGTAGACGCCGCGAACGACCGCATCCTCGGCGCGTCGATTCTGGGCACCGAGGGCGGCGAGCTGGTCCAGATGCTCGGCGTGCTCATTATGGCTAATCTTCCTTACACGCTGCTGAAAGGTGCCGTGTACACCCACCCGACGCTTGCCGAAGGCTTCTTCACGCTGATGGAAAGCGTCAAGCCGGTGGACTGAGGCGAGGAGAACTCGACGCATGAAGCTTGCTCGCTCATTCGGTTGCGCGCCGGCCCGGCTCGCCACCGTTCTCTTCCTTTTTCTCACGCTGGCAACGGCACAGCACGCTGTACTAGCGCAACAGCCCGCTGCGCAACCACAGGTCGTTGCGGTGGAGGCCATCGGGATGACGGTCAGCGACATGGACCGCTCGGTCGAGTTCTTCTCAAATGTGCTGTCGTTTGAGAAAGTGTCCGACCTCGAAGTTGCCGGCGACGCTTACGAGCACCTCGAGGGTGTCTTCGGCCTGCGCATGCGTGTGGTGCGCATGCGCCTGGGCGATGAATTTGTCGAGCTGACCGAATATCTGGTCCCGCGGGGCAAGCCATTCCCTGTGGACTCGCGCAGCAACGACCGCTGGTTCCAGCACATCGCCATCATCGTCAGCGACATGGACCGCGCCTACCAATGGCTGCGCCAGAACAAGGTGCAGCACGCCTCCACCGGGCCGCAGCTTCTCCCCGCTTACATCAAGGCTGCCGCGGGCATCCGCGCGTTTTACTTCCGGGATCCCGACGGGCATTTTCTGGAGATTCTCCAGTTCCCGGCGGACAAAGGCAATGCGAAGTGGCACCGACGGACCGACAAGCTGTTTCTTGGAATTGACCACACCGCGATCGTCGTCAGCGATACGGACGCGAGCCTGAAGTTTTATCGGGACACGCTGGGCTTGCGGGTCGCGGGCGAAAGCGAGAACCACGGAACCGAGCAGGAACACTTGAACAACGTCTTCGGCGCGCGTTTGCGGATCACGAGCCTACGCGCTCCCGCCGGTCCGGGGGTCGAGCTGCTAGAATACCTCGCTCCACGCGACGGTCGCCCCATGCCTCCCGATACCCGAGCAAACGACCTGGGGCACTGGCAGACCCAGCTGGCCACGCGCAACGCCAGCGCTACCGAGCAGCAACTGCGTGCGGCCAAGTCTGCATTTGTCTCGTCCGGCGGTGTTGCTTTGCCCGACACAAGATTCGGCTTCCGCAAGGGCTTTTTGGTGCGCGACCCCGACGGCCACGTGATACAGGTGACCGAAAAGTAGTGAAAATTAGGGAATTGAATGTGTAGCAGGAAGGCCTGCATCAAAAGGAATCCTTTGATGCGGCCGAAGCCTGCTGACGCCTAGTTTGAGGATTCAGCAACTCTGCAGCCTTGGTTTTCCTACCTTTCGATACAGAGTGAGGGCGCACACCTGTATCAAAATCAGTGGCAAACGGTAGCAGTCCCCGCAGCGCCCGATTGCGCTGGAAGCCGCATAAATAGCGGCCTGTAGCACACTATCGCAAACCGTAGCACGTTGTCTGCTGACAACTGATAAGGGTGAGGTCGGTTGTTCGAGTCAACCCAGGCCCACCAGGTTTTCAATCACTTCCGGATGTGGCTTCCCGCCTGGCAGGGCTCTTGCGGCGACTTTTCACTCTGAACTCTTGGCTCTCAATTGCCGACTTCATTTCGCCCCGCTGTCCTTGAACGTGACAAGGACAAAGCGTGACGTGGGGCGCGCGCCGGTGTGCACGAATGTTGCCGCAGCGCCGGCGTTGAGCCAGAGTGCTTCGCTGGAGTGCAGCTTCTTTGCCGGCTGGCCGGGAGTTTCCACACTCAATTCGGATTGGTCGAGTACAGCGAGGAGCCGCGCAGGCTGTGTATCCGCGCCGGCGATTCTGAAAATGGCCGAAACCTCGCCCGACTGCACAGCAACCTCATCGGTTTCGAAGACGAGCGTCGTCGCGGCACCGAGCGGACTTACAGTTGTCTGCGGACAATCAAGCGGGCTGTCGGCAATGACTTTCACGCAACGATTGCGCGCGGCTCCCTGCGGGCGGAGCAGCTCGATCGTGAAGTTGCGGAACGGCGTGTCGGTCTCGGTGCGCGCGACGTGAGAGAAGCCGCCTTTGGAATAGCTGACCTGCCCGTCGGTCAGCGTGACGTGAGCCTCCGGTTTTCCGGTGACCGCGTTGATGAAGTCGGCGGAGCCGACCGCAACGCCGAAATAGGGAAGGTCGTGATTGTGAAGCAGAGTCGCCTGGTGACCCGCTATCCCGAAGGCCCACACGCGCAGGTACTCATTTTCGAACAGGAGATGGTGATGCGGCTCGTCTTTGAGCGCGACGGGAGCCGTCGCGGGCGCCTGGGCGCCGACGGCGCATGAAAGAAACAGAATCGCCGAGAAGAGTATGGATTTCATGGCTTCGCCTCCGCGGAAGTGTTGAGGCGGAAGCTACTCCACATCGCCGCAAGTGTCAACGCCAGAGCAGCTTTTCGAGCTCTTCAGGACTCAGATCCGCGTCGCAAGAGATGCTCTTCAGGAGTCTTGGTTGGAGTAGTTTGAGTCTGCCCAGACCCACCATCTCTCCTCACCTGGATTCGTCTCGAGGTTGTGGCCCGCTGCATCAGAGGCGCGGTTGTTCGGTAGATCCCCTCGCTGCCGAGAATCCGTGTCTCCGGGCGGTCTGCGTTTGAAATGGGTTGGCACTCCCACGCCCGGAGCGGCCTGCGCTTGAGGCCATGGGCAGGGTGTCGTATGATGCGGCCCGGCGGACGATACAGGGGAGAGCGTTCCCGCTTCTATGATCACACGCTGGATTGGTGAGGGCAGCCGCTGGCTGCTCGATAAAATCGTGGGTGCGATTGCTGCGACCGGCATCAACCCCAACCTGCTGACATTTTTCGGACTGTTGGTCAATTTCTGGGCGGCGGTGCACTTCGCCCGCGGGCAATTCCGCATGGCCGCGGCCCTGATTTTCCTGGCCGGCTTCCTGGATATCCTCGACGGGCAGGTGGCGCGCCGCGAGGGGCGTGTCACTGCGTTCGGCGCCTTCTATGACTCGACCCTGGACCGCTACTCCGACATGGCGCTCTACATGGGCCTGCTGGTCTATTACGCGGTCAACGGGCGGTCGTCCTACGTGATCCTGGCCGCGGCGGCCACAGCCGGCTCGGTGATGGTCAGCTACGCACGGGCGCGCGCCGAATCGCTGATCCCCACCTGCAAAGTGGGCTTCATGGAGCGGCCCGAACGGCTGGTGCTGCTGATCATCGGCGGCACATTCAACCGTATGGCCCCGGTCCTCTGGGTGATAGCCGTAATCTCCACCATCACAGTCATCCACCGCATCGTTTACACCTGGCAAGAAACGCGCGCCGGGCGCACTTTGCCGGGCATCCGCCTCACGCTGTAGTCGTCGTTCAGCAGAAGTTTGTCATTCTGCGCGAGCGCGCCGCTCGCGGAGAACCGCGGCCAACGCAGCGAAGGATCTCGCTTGCATGGAGCGCCGCGGATTCGTCATTGGGGTGCATGCACGGTGAGATTCCTTCGACTCCGACAAGGCCGGGGGCTCAGGATGACGATGAAGGGAAACTTTCCCGCAATTTCATGGCCTCTTCCACGGGCCGCGAAATAATCCCGCGCACGCGCTCACGCAGATCCTCCACTTCGTCTTTGCGTAGGCCCTTGGTTTCAATCGTATCGTGCAGGTGTACCACGATTTTCGAGGGGCGTAGCATCCAACTATCCTTCCGGTTGAATTCAAACGACCCGATAATGCTGACCGGCACGATGGGATAGCCGAACTGCCGCGCCATGCGGAAGACGCCGTCCTTGAAGGGGCCGACGCGGCCGTCGCGCGTACGGCTGCCTTCGGGGAAGACGGCGAGGCTCGTGCCGCTATCGAGCGCGGCCCGAGTGAGCCGCCACATGCGCTTCAAGTCGGACGGCCGGGACTCCTCCGGAACTGGCACGTTGCCAAAGCGCTTCATCATCCAGCCGTACACTGGAATCTTGAAGTGCGATTCCAGTTCCAGCCCGCGCACGAACTGTGGGATGGCCGAATACAGCACAAACGGGTCAAAGAGATTGACGTGGTTGACGATGAAGAAGCTGGTGCGCCGCGGGTCAAATCCCGGCGCGCGCCGCACCTCGAACCCGACTCCGGCCAGCCGAAGGATGTTGCGGCAGAGGATGCGCTGCGGGCGGTCGTTTTTTCTCGGGTCAATGAAGATCCCCAGGAAGATCAGGCTGCTGCACACCACGAAAAAGTGGATGCAGCTTACAATCCACAGAACCCCGCTACGCAAGGCGAGAAAGAGTTTTCTCATATCAGGACGTCGAGCGCGCCCGGCAGGGCTTCCAGATGCTGGCAACGCAGCGTGAGCACCTCGCCGTCCACCATGACGTCCACCGGTTCCTTCAGGGCAAATTCGATCCGCCGCGCCCCGAGGCGCGATGCCATCGGATGCGCCAAGTGCGAGCCGTCGTAGAGCGTGTGCAGATTGCGGATCAGTCCGGCGCGCCCGATCGGCCCCCAGCGCACAAACTCCACCAGACCGTCGCTGGTTGAGGCCAGCGGCGCGATCATCATCTTACCTCCGGTGAATTTGCTGTTGCTGAAGCTCAGGAACAAGCAGCGGCGGCGGTCGAACTCCGCCTGGCCTTCGACGCGTAGGGGAAATGCGCGGCGGCGGAAGCGCACCAGGCAAGTCAGGACGCCCAGCAGATAACCCAACTCACCCAGTCGTTTGAACCGCCGGTTGGTGAGGGCGGCGACGTCGGCGGTGAAGCCCATACTCAGCAGGTTGATGTAGTAAAGCACTCCCTCCTGGTGTGTGAGCCGCAGGACGTCGCATGGCTGCTTGCGCCCGTAAAGGATGGCTTGAATTGCGTGCTCAACCCCGTGGTCAGTGAAGTCCCGCAAGAACGAGTTGCCGGTGCCCAGGGGGAGAAACCCGAGCGCGGCGCGTCCGCCGGAGGCAGCTTCCGGATACAGTCCGTTGACGATTTCGTAGGAGGTACCGTCGCCGCCCACGGCGATGAAGCGGCGGTAGCCTCTTGCGTACGCTTCGCGGGTGAGCGTCGTTGCGTGGCCAGGGCCGCGGCTCCGGGCGACGTCGAACTCTATCCCCGCCGTGCGGAGCCTTTCCAGCGCCAGCGGAGCAAGACGGCCGCAGCGCCCGCCGCCC
>WNFF01007523.1_pt1 | contig 11387 bp, 6 predicted proteins | sample 5400441 | NCBI WGS metagenome assembly WNFF01 (sample SAMN13153345, study PRJNA577476) | soil metagenome | isolation source: 120 cm saprolite under Douglas fir tree site 2 hole 3 replicate 1 | place: USA:California | collected 2015-04-18
CCCCGGCGATCGTGACGCTCTGGCCGGTGCCCAAGCCGTGCGGCGATGTCGTTGTGATGGTTACAACGTTGGCGGCGCGGACAGCACCGTTGCTGGCAGCGATGGTCGCCACCATTGTCGCCGTGCCGCCGCTTACGAATGCGGAGAACTGCTGCGTGCCATTGAGATTCACCGTGGCCGTTTTAGGCGCGACCGTTACCGTGATGCCGCCCGTGCTGCCGCTGCCCCCGCCGCATCCCAGCAAAAGCAAGCTCAGCAAGAAAGAAACCGATACCCAGCAAGTCCACCGCTTCATTCCATTGCCTCCGAGGAAGACCAGATCATGAGCCTTGCACCACGGTCCCACGTCCGCCCGGCACCCCGTACCACGCGGAGCTTGCGACCCATCTTAGTCCGCAGCGCCTACGCGGCGCCAGCGCAACATCGGGCACTAGAATGTCCGGCTGACCGTAAATCGAAAGGTGCGTCTCGGCTCAAAGAAATTCAACCTCCCGGGGTTGTTCACGATGTTGTTGAGCTGGGGCAGGATCTGCGACTCCAGCACACCCGGCGGCAGCGACTGCCGGAAATTATCGGTGATCACAAAGGCGCTGGACGGCGCAACCAGGGTTTGCCCGATCCGGTTCACGTTGTAGGCCCAGTAGATCCGGAACGGAGCATTGACCACCGGCAGTTGCACCACAAATTCGAGCCCTGTCGAGGTCCGCGGCTTGAAGTTCGTGCCACTCAACAGGGTGATCGTCGGATTGATATTCGCATCGGGGAATTGCGTGCGGAGCTGTTGCAGCCCGGTCGGGTCCAACTGCAACTGCTGGCCACGCAGGGCCCCGTTGATCCCTGCGTCGAAAAACAGGGCCATGCTCACCGGTCCAACCAGAGGGATTCGGTATTCGATGTTGCCCACCCCCTGAATATCGCCGCCGGGGAAGGTAAAGTTATACACCAGCGTGGGCACGGTCACCTGGCGCAGCCGCGGATTGCCGAAGTTGTCCAGTTGCGTTGGGTCCAGGAAGAAGAGGGGAGTATTCACAGGCACGGGAATGAAGCCGATCGGCCCGATCGTGCGGATATCAAAGCCGCGGACGGTATCCTCGCCGCCAAGGTAGAAACGGCTGAATGGCGGCAACGCGCGGCCGCCGTAGCCGGTGGCAAAGGCAGTGAGGAGGCGGAAGCCCAGCACGTTGCGCCGTTTGTTGATCGGCCGGAAGTACTTGCCCTCGAAGACCGTAGTGACGGCATTGACGTTGCCCCCCAGGCCCTCGAAGTTCACCGAAGTGAAGAAGCTCTTGCCATGGGTGGGGTTCAGCGGGCTGTCAATCGTGTTGTAGGTGACGGTCGGCACGATGTGGCTTGATTGGATGCCGGTCAACGCTGAGGGGCCGGCGAAGCCGCGGAATTGCAGCGTCGTGAAGAGCAGACGTGAGGCGTCGCTGAACGCAGTGATACTCGTGTTGGTCAGCCCGTAGGTGAGTCCGATGCGGGTGAAGGAGAAGCGCTTCAACGGGTAACTGGCAAAGACGGTGAAGCCCTTGCTGTTCTGGTTGTAGTTCTGCGTCGTATTCGGGTCCAGCTGGACGACCTGTCCCAGCAGCAGGGAGGTCTCGCGGGACTGATTGAAGTTGAAGCGGCTGTTGAAGATGGTGAAGCCGGTCGAGATGGGCCGGTCGAACAGATACGGCTCAGTGAACCCGAACAGGAAGTTGCGCTGCCGGTCGCCGAATTCGGCCGAAAAGGTGAGCGTCTCGCCCAGACCCAGGAAGTTGTTGGTCTGGTAGCTGACGCCGATAAAGCTGCCAGCGATGCCGCTGACGCCGCCGCTCAGCCCGATGGACTGTTTGCCTTTCTCCTTGACCTTGAGCACAACATCCACGGTGCCTTCCTTGACGTTGCGCTTGATTTCGGCGTTCTCGGGCTTGATGCGCTCAAAATAGTCAAGCTGGTTTAGTCGCAGGATGCTGATCTCCCACAGGCGGTTGTTGAACAGGTCGCCTTCGTCGAGCAGCAGCTCGCGCCGGATGACTTTGTCGCGGGTGGTGAGATTGCCGGAGAATTCGATGTGGCGGACAAAAAACTGCTTCTGCTCGTCGAATTCCAGCGTCAGATTGATCGTCTTGGTCGGCTCGTCCACGTCGGTCAAGGGGACCGCGGTGAAATCGATATAGCCGTATTCACCGTAGATCTTGCGGTAGTCTTCGAGCGCCTTGCGGACCTTGTCCACCGCAAAAATGTCGCCCGGCTTGAGCGGGAAGATCTTCGGAAGCAGCTCGGCATTGAGCGAGAGACCTTTTTCCGGGTCGGCGTTGCGGATGAACAGCTTGCCCATGTGGTAGAGTTCGCCCTCTTCGATGGGAATGGTGATGTTGGTGACCTTGCCGCGCTTGCGCCCCACCACCGGCAGCGGCCCGGGCAACCCAGCCCGGTTGACGTCCACCGTCTCGGTGATGGGCTCCTTGACCAGCACCTTGAAATAGCCGTTGTCCTGGTACAGCCCGCGGATGCCCACCTCGAGATCCTCGGCCAGTTTGCGCCGGTCGTAAGTCTTGGCCATCACGCCGATCTCGAAGAACTTCAAGGGGATGGCGTAGGGTCGCGAGTGACGCATGGCACGGATGATCTTGCGGTCGGAGAAGGCGTGGTTGCCCTCGAAGCGGATCTGGCCGACTTTGACCTTCGGGCCCTCGTCAATATTGAAGAACAGCCGCACCGCGTTCGTAGCCGCGATGCGTTCGTAGGTGGGCCGCACGACCGCGAACTGCCGGCCGTGCTCGCCCAGCATTTCCCGCAGGACCACTTCGGCCTTCTTGATCCTGGTAGGATCGAACTGGCTCTCGACCGAAAGGCCGACTTTGCGGTCCTTGAAGCGCTCGAGGATTTCCGACTCGGTCAAGGCGCCAGTCCCGTCGTGGCAGTTGGTGCCCTTGCAGGTCCTGTATTTAATGGCCCGGATGACGGGACGCTCCTTTACGTAAAAGGTCACGATCTTGGCGTTGGGATGGTCGGGGCTGTCTTCCACCTCCAGGCGGATATCTTCGAAGAATTGCGTGTTCCAGAGCGCCTGGAAGTCTCGCCGGAGAGTGTCCTCGCTGTAGGCGTCGCCCTCTCGAGTGAAAATCTTGGCTTTCAGCGTTTCGCTGCGGATGCGGCGGTTGCCCACAAACTCCACGCGCTGCACCAGAGCGGGTTGCTGCGGGCCAGTCTTCGGAACGCCGGGAATTGCTGGAGAACCAATGCCGTCGCCCGTAGTCTCACCAGAGGCCCGTGCCGGTGGCACCGCACTCGCCAAGGTGAACATCAGGATAAGCAGAGACACCAGCAGGGAAGGCAGGAAAAACGGCGAGCAGAAAATTTTGCGTGCGGCCACGCCCGTTATCAAGGCCGCGCCCCCCAGCCCAAAAATGTGTGCTCCCCCGCCGGCTCCCCGGAAAGGGCCCGGCCTGTGCGCGTAGGATTCGCTACTGGACGACCGGGGTTGCTTCGACCACCGGCCGGAAGCTCAGCCCATCGCCGGAGACGAAGACCTCGAGCGTCGCCGGGCGTTGCAGGCCCCCCTGAATGAGCGCTTCCGATAGCGGGTCTTCCACGTACTTCTGCAGCGCCCTGCGCAACGGCCGCGCGCCGTAGCTTCGGTCCCCGCAGGTCTTATCAAGGATCCACTGGCGCGCGTCCGGCGTCAGGACGATTTGCACTTGGCGGTGAATCAGCGTGTCGTTGATCTGCCCCGCCAACAGATCGATGATCCGCAGCAGATCATCTTCGGTCAACTGGTTGAACAGAATGACCTCGTCCAGCCGGTTGAGGAACTCCGGGTTAAACACCCGCTTCACTTCGGCCAGCACCATGTCGTCCATGCTCTTGGCGCCGGTAACTTCTGAGGCCGACTGGAAGCCCAGCGTGGAGCGCTTCTGCAGATGGCGGGCGCCGAGATTCGAGGTCATGATGAGAATCGTGTTGCGGAAATCCACGGTGTTGCCAAGCCCATCGGTTAATTGACCGTCCTCAAACACCTGTAGCAGGATGTTGTAGACGTCCGGGTGGGCCTTCTCGACCTCGTCGAGCAGGATCACCGAATAGGGCGTGCGCCGCACTCGCTCGGTTAACTGCCCGCCTTCTTCGTAACCCACGTAGCCTGGAGGTGCGCCGATCAGCTTGGAAACCGAATGCTTCTCCATGTACTCAGACATGTCGAAGCGGATCAGGGATTTCTCGCTGCCGAACAGGAATTCGGCCAGCCGCCGCGCCACTTCCGTCTTGCCCACTCCGGTAGGCCCTAGGAACAAGAAGCAGCCCACCGGGCGGCCGGGCGCCTTGAGTCCCGCCCGGCTGCGGCGGATGGCGCGGGCCAGCGCGGTGATGGCCTTTTCCTGGCTGATGACGCGTTTGTGCAGCTCCGGCTCGATGCGCAGCAGCTTCTGCTGCTCGTCTTCCTTGATCGAGGTCACTGCGATGCCCGTCCACCGGGCCACGACCTCTTCGATGTCTTCGCGGGTGACGATCCCGGTGGTGGAGTCATCGAGCTTCAGTTTTTCCCGCACCACGCGCAGGTTTTCTTTTTCCTTGCGCTCCTCCTCGGAGTAGAAGCGCGCCTTTTCGAATTCGTGGTTGGCGATGGCCGTTTCCATGCGATGGGTGATGAATTTCACCCGCTTCTGCACCTCGGCGACCTCGTCGGGCAGCGTCGCCTGGCGGAGCTTGACCCGCGCTCCGGCCTCATCAATCAGGTCAATGGCTTTGTCGGGAAGGAAGCGGTCCGGGATGTAGCGGTTCGACAGATAAACGGCGTAACGGATGGCCTCGTCGGTATAGCTGACGGCGTGGAACTTCTCGTAGCGCTCACGCACGCCCTGCAGGACGCGGATCGCCTCATCCTCGCTTGGCGCAGTCACCTTGACCGACTGGAAGCGCCGCTCAAGTGAGCGGTCCTTCTCCACCGACTTGCGGTACTCGCCGGGCGTGGTGGCGCCGATGCACTGGATCTCGCCGCGGCTCAGCGCGGGCTTCAGGATGTTAGCGGCATCGAGCGAGCCTTCGGCGGAGCCGGCGCCCACCAGCGTGTGCAGCTCGTCAATGAACACGATGGCGTTTTGGCTCTCCATCAGTTCCTTCATGATGGTCTTCAGCCTCTCCTCGAACTGCCCGCGGTACTTCGTGCCGGCCACGATCAGCGAAAGATCGAGTGAGAGGATGCGCTTGTCGGCCAGAAATGGCGGTACGTCGCTTTCGGCGATTCGTTGCGCCAGCCCCTCGACAATGGCGGTCTTGCCCACGCCCGGCTCGCCGATCAACACCGGGTTGTTCTTCGTCCGCCGGCAGAGGATTTGGACCACGCGTTCGAGCTCCCGCTCGCGCCCCACCAGCGGATCGAGTTGCCCTTCCAGCGCCGCTTGTGTCAGGTCGCGGCTGAACTCGGCCAGCAGTGAAGTCTCTTTCGGGCGATTCACCGGAACCTTTTCGCCGGCGCTCCGCGCCAGCTCCTCCCGCAGCGTGGAGAGCCGCAGCCCGCGCTCTTGCAGGATCTCCGCGCCGAAACACTTCTCTTCTCGTAGGATGCCCAGCAGCAGGTGCTCGGTGCCCACGTGCTTGTGGCCCAGCCGCTCGGCCTCTTCAGTGGCGCAGTTCAGGATGCGCTTGCACTCCTGGCTGAGCGGCACCTCCACCGAGGTGGAGATGCGCTCGCGGATGGTGATGCGCGATTCGATCTCCTTGCGGATCGATTCGATCGACCCGTGCGATCGCAGGAAGCGGTTCGCCAGCGCCTTGTCCTCCCGCATCAGACCCAGCAGCAAATGTTCGGTCTCGATGTAAGGGCTGCCGTACTGGCTCGCCTCGTACCGCGCGAAGAAGATCACCCGCCGAGCTTTCTCTGTGTAGCGTTCAAACACGGTCAGCTCAATTCTCCCCCTGCGATGACCCCGGTTCCCTCGAATTTCTCCCCACGTAAACTCAGCACGCCGTGCTCCAACCCCAGTACCCGGTCGCAACGCTGCGCCAGTGCGCTGTTGTGCGTTGCCACGATGGAGGTCAGCCGGTGGGTTCGGTGCAGGCGCTGCATCAGATCGAAAATCGCCTCGGCGTTCTGCTCGTCTAGATCCCCGGTGGGCTCATCGGCCAACAGCACGGCCGGCTCGCTGACCAAGGCCCGCGCAATGGCGACGCGCTGCTGTTCGCCCCCGGAAAGCTCCCCTGCTCGCTGCCGTGCCCGCGGGGCCAGCCCGACCTCGCCGAGCCACCGCTCGGCTGATTCGAGAGCCTCGCCGCGCCCGGTTCCCCGCATCAGCAGGGGCATAGCCACGTTCTCTCCGGCCGTGAAGTCCGGCAGGAGGTGGTGCCGCTGCCAGACGAACCCAATCGCGCGATTTCGAAAGTCCGCAAGCGCCGAGTCTGGAAGCGTTTCGAGCGCTTTCGAGCCGAAGTATACTGTACCGCTCGTGGGCGTGTCCAGCGCAGCCAGCAGGTGCAGCAGTGTGCTCTTTCCGGCACCAGAAGGGCCCACGATGGCCACCATTTCGCCCTCGCTCACGGCTAGGTCCACGCCGGCCAGTACGGTCACCTCTGCGGCGCCGGAGCCATAGACCTTGCGCAGCCCACGGGCCTCGAGCGCAGCCCCGGGCGCGCCGCCGTAGCGTCTCTCCGGGCTGGCCGCGGGGGAGGCCGGGGTCATTCTCGCTGTTGCGCCTTGCGACGTCATCTTTAGCTCTGGGCTGTACCCCTCTCGCATCGAATCTCGAGCCGCAAGCCTCTCACTAGGTTGGATGCCGCATCGAAGGGCTTTGGCGTCATCCTGCGCCAGTTCGCCTCCTACCGTTCCTGGAAGCCTAACCGGTTGCACATTTTCGCCCACCGATTGCCTGGCGGAGTGACCCGGCCCTTTTGGGAAACTCGCATCCTCCCCGCAAGCTATTGGTGAATCAGCAATTGTAGCATGAACCGGATGACCCACTGCGGCCTCTGACCGCGGTTTTCACACCGGATTCCGCTACACCCTGTATTCGTGCACGATGCTCGCCAAACCGCACCCACTCTGGCTTCAGCGGGGGAACCCGGTTGTCAAAGGACCACCGCGAGAGGGTTATTCATACCGCAGGATTTCGACGGGTAGAATGCGCGCTGCAGCGCGCGCCGGCACAAAGGTCGCCGCCACACTGATGGCCAGTGCGGCGGCAGCGATCCACAGCGCGTCGAACCCGTTGGCGTGGAACGGCACGAAGGGCACCGCGTAAACCTGTGGGTCGAGTGGGATCAGCCGGTAAGAGTCTGCGGCCCAGGCCAGCGTGTAGCCCGCGGCCAGTCCCATCAGCGTGCCCACGGCGCCAACGGCGAGGCCCTGGAGGATAAAAATGTTGCGCACCTGCTCTCGCCGCGCACCCATGGCCATCAGTACGGCGATATCGCGCGCCTTGTCGCTAACAGTCATCGCCAGCACCACCAGAACATTCAACCCGGCAACAAACGTGATCAGGCCGATGAAGATCGCCGTCACCAGCTTTTCCAGGCGCAGCGCCCGGAACAGCGCTCGGTTCTCGTCCATCCACGTCGAGGTCGCGTAGCCCTGCCCTGCCTTCCGCAGCAGCGCTGCGGCAATTCCCGGAGCGCGGTCCACTTGCTCGACGCGGAACTCGAGCACGCTCACTAGGTCGCTCGTGCCCGCCAGACCCTGCGCCGCCGCCAGCGTGACAAAGCCCCAGTTGGCGTCGTAATCGTAGAAGCCGGAGTCGAAAATTCCCGCCACACGGAAGCGTCGCGACCTCGGGATCATCCCGAATGGAGTCAGCCGGCCCTGCGGGCTGGTCAGCGTGAGGTAGTCCCCGGCGCGCAGGCCCAGCTCCTCGGACAACATTCGCCCCAGCAGGATGGCATCAATGCCGTCGGCGTCGGCGGAAAAATCGCCCTTGCCGGCGACCACCCGGCGGAGCGCTTCATCCGAGCGCCGCTCGGCCTCCGGGTCGATGCCCTTGAGCACAATGCCGCGGGCACGCCCGCCCGCCGAGAGCAGCACGGTCTGGTAGATGGCCGGAGCGACCGAGCGCACACCTGGCGTCGCCGCAAGCTGGGCGGCCAGCGCCCGGTAATTGCGCAGGCCTTCGGCGCCGGGGCGCGTCAGGTTGACGTGTGCGGTGACGCCGAGCAGGCGGTCCTGGAGCGTCTGGCGGAAGCCGGTGTTCACGGCCAGGGCAATGACCAGCGTCCCCACGCCCGCAGCCACACCCGCCACCGAGAGCAGCGTCACCAGCCGCAACACCGCGGGCTTGTACGGCGAGCGCAGGTACCGTCGCGCCACCAACCATTCAAATTTCATTTTCTTGCGCCGGGAGCCCGCGCCGGGGCGGCCGCGGCTTCCGAACGCGCTTCTGGCCGCAGGAGGGGAAAGAGGATCACTTCGCGGATGGATTGCGAATTCGTGAGCAGCATGGTCAGCCGGTCGATTCCGATGCCCTCGCCGGCGGTGGGCGGCAGGCCGTAGCACAGGGCGCGGATGTAGTCGACATCCACTTCTTTAGGGACTTCCTCGCCGCCCTGCGCCACCTGCTCGCGGAAGCGCCGCTCCTGTTCGGCCGGGTCGTTGAGCTCCGAGAAGGCGTTGCCAAGTTCGAGTTTGCCGGCGAAGACTTCAAACCGTTCGGCGATCATGGGATCGTCATCACGCGTTTTCGCGAGCGGCGAGATCTCCGCGGGAAAATCATAAACGATGGTGGGTTGGATCAAGTGCTTTTCCGCGACGGTCTCGAAAAGTGCGCCGGTGAGTTCGCCATCAGTCAACTTGGCGGCTCCGCCGATCCCCTCGACACCCTTTTCCTTCGCCCAGGTGCTGTATCGCGCGGCCGCTTCGCGCGGACCGCCGTGCCGGGCGAGTTCCCCGACCGCCGGCGCAGGCTTCGCGTCAACGGGCCAGTAGCGGCAGATGGCCTCGCGCATGGAGAGGCGCTCGAAGCGCCGGCTAAGCATGGTGAACTCGGGGTTGTGCTCGCTGGAGATGCCCTCGTTGCGGAAATTGCGGTTGATCTCGTAGACGCGGTCCAGGCCCCCGACCACCAGCCGCTTCAGGTAAAGCTCCGGCGCGATCCGCAAATAGAGATCGATATCGAGCGTATTGTGGTGGGTGATGAAGGGCCGAGCCATCGCTCCGCCGGCGATGGGATGCATCATCGGCGTCTCCACCTCGATGTAGCCGCGGGCGTCGAAGAAGCTGCGCAGCTCGCGGATAATCTGCGCCCGGCGGGTGAAAATCTGTCGCACGCCCTCGTTCACGATCAGGTCGAGGTAGCGCTGGCGATAGCGCAGCTCGATGTCGGCCAGCCCGTGCCACTTCTCGGGCAGGGGCAGCAGCGCCTTCGTGAGCAGCGTGAGTTGCTCGACCCAGACGGTCAGCTCGTCGGTCTTGGTGCGGAACAGGTGCCCGGCGACACCGATGACGTCGCCTATGTCGAGCAACTGGAACAGTTGGAAGCCGCGTTCGCCCACCACGTCCAGTTTGACGTACACCTGGAGGCGTTGGGCCTGACCCTGGATGTGGGCGAAGCCCGCCTTGCCATGCAGCCGCAGCGTCAGGATCCGCCCGGCGACGCGCACCAGCACCTGGGTGGCTTCCAGCTCCGCCGCCTTGCGCGCGCCGTATTTCTCCAGGATCTCGGCCGGGGTCGCGGTCCAATCGAACTTGTGCGGATAGGAATCATGACCCAGCGCTTCGATCTGTTCGAGCTTTTTCTGCCGCTGGAGGTACTGGTCGAGCGGTTCGAAGGGCAAGCGGAGATCCTTTCAGCCTGTCCCGCGAAATCCTCCGGGACGCCGATACCGTAATTCGTGCCGCAGTATAGCGGGGGGTTTCTCTGAGCGTCAAGGATTCGACTTGACTGGAAGATGGTCTGGTATAATGTCGCCCCTCTCGGAGGCCACTTGAGACACTCGCGGGCCAAGCTGTGGTTGCGGCGCGCGCGCTCGGTGCGCGAGAACTGGCTCGCCTGGCTGCCCGCCGAAAAGGACGCGCTGTTCGAGGCGGCCGCCAACCGGCTCGAAGTCTTCTACTCGATGTTGAGCATTGCCCTCGACGAGGCGTTTGAGCTGCGCGCCAAAGGGGCGCTGGTCCACGCCAGGGAGCAAGCCGGCATCTGTGCTGACCTGCTCGACCGCCTGGCTGCGTGCCTGCTCGGCACCCTGCGCGCCCTGGAAGACCACGGCCGGCACTTCGGGACACTTCCCGACGTGGCCGCACTCAATCCCGAGTTCTTCCGCGGAGAGACCGCTCAGCGCAGCGCCCGAAGGAGCAGCATGTTGTGCCGGGTGCTGTTCTCCAGCCGCTCCAGGTTCTTCCACAAATTGCGCGCCCTGGCGGAGACGGTGGAGACCCTGCAAGATGAATTCCGAGCGGCTGCCGAAGAGCTCGCCGACGGCTCCTCGGTCCATCCGGGGGCTCACTGGCAGGCGCTCGACGTCCTCCACTATGACCTGAACACCTGTTTGCGGGAGGCAGTCGTCGTGCTGAAGTGTTTTCTGTGCGTCCTCCCCGAGGAAGAGGTGCCGCCTTTCCGGCAGAAGCTGCAGGCATCCGGGGAGTGGCCGCGGGCAAGGACCCGCGTCCGCGTCCCCTACGGTTCTCCATAGACGGGCGAGCCTTTTCCGAAGAGAATAGAGCCGCTGTACCGCGTAGCCGGCAGGCTGCAGTGCGGTCGCGTGTATCGCCTGACCTTCCCGAGGCTTCGGGACCGGCGGGCGGCACCCGCCGAGCACCTCAGGAACGGCAAGGACAACTCATGGAGCGGCGTACGCATCCCAGAGCATGGATGCGTCCCGACGGGTACGGTGGCCCGACCGAGACGAACAGAATCCAGCGAACTGCCTGAGGCTGATGCTATTCGGTTGGCCCAGCAGGGCGACGCCGCCGCCTTTGAACGCATCTACCGGTTGCACAGCCGGCGGGTTTACGCCCTGTGCTTGCGCATGGTGGGGAATACAGCCGACGCCGAAGACCTGAGCCAGGAAGCGTTCTTGCAGTTGTTCCGCAAGATTCACACCTTCCGTGGCGAATCAGCTTTTTCCACCTGGCTCCATCGGCTGGCCGTAAACGTCGTTTTGATGCGCCTGCGCAAGAAGACGCTGGCGGAAACGTCTCTCGAGGAGACCACCGAGCCCGACGAGGAAACCGGCGGGCCGCGCAAGGAGATCGGCGGGCCCGACCTGCGGTTGACGGGTTCAATTGATCGCGTCAACCTCCAGCGGGCCATCGAGCAGTTGCCGCCGGGTTATAAAGCCGTCTTCGTGCTCCACGACATCCAGGGGTACGAACACAACGAGATCGCCGGAATCATGAGTTGTTCGATCGGCAATTCGAAGTCGCAGTTGCACAAGGCGCGGATGCGCCTGCGCGAGCTGTTGCAGGAAGCCCTGCGCGATAAAGC
>WNFF01006634.1_pt1 | contig 11386 bp, 14 predicted proteins | sample 5400441 | NCBI WGS metagenome assembly WNFF01 (sample SAMN13153345, study PRJNA577476) | soil metagenome | isolation source: 120 cm saprolite under Douglas fir tree site 2 hole 3 replicate 1 | place: USA:California | collected 2015-04-18
AAGTCGGCGAGTTGATGGTCGGTCAATCCGAGCAGGCTCATCCGATACGCGCGCTCTACAAGCTCCGGTCGATACCCACTCGGACGCCCAACGCGGCGCGCGGGGCTGTACGGCTTACGCCTGCGGGACTTTTTCGGACCGGGTTTAGGCTCGGCGACGTGCACCAGCGGATTCCACGGTGGAATGGAGGGATTCTAAACACCATCTACCACAGAACAACTTCGGCCGTCATTTCAGGAACACATGCTAGGTGTGCCGGAAACCGACAGCGATCTGTTCATCAGGTGGATCCACGAGATTCTCGCGCTCGGCATCACCGACGACGTGGTGCTGATGCAGGCGGTTCGCGAGATGGCGGGATATTTCGCCGGCCATATCGCAGACCGGCGCGACAATCTCCAGCTTCACCAGGCGCTCCGCGGTTCTGAGCCGCGCTTCTTCGGCCCGGCAACCCGATTTCAGAATCTTATGAAACACCTCGATTTTCCAGCGCAGGGCGTACCAGCGAAGCTTTTCAATGGCAGCCTCGTGGGATTGAACCGGCAAGTCGGTGATCAGCTTCCAATCAATTCTTGGCCGATCGGTCGGCTCTTCGCGCTCCTGGGCATGGAGCACTGTCAGGATGAGCGCCGGATAACGCTTCTGCTTTCCGATCGGCGGCAGGACGTGAATGCTTCGGTATCTGATCTCGACAGCTGCCGTGCCGATACGGCCCTTGCTGTCGCAAACCTCGACATGGTGTTGCCCGGCGACCGCCACGTCCTTCATCTCATCGGCGATCGTATGGGTTCCGTCCCCCGCCAGCCGGTCGACACAGCTTCGGACCAGAAAATGCGTGCCAAGCTCCTGCGCCGTGCAGAAGAGCTCGTAAATGTCGCTCTCCCGGTCGCCGACATGGATGCATCGTGCCGGCTCGCCGAGCAGCGCTGTCGACTGGCGCATGTTTTCCAACCAGCGGATGCTCTCCTTGTGCTCGATCGGCACCCGCGTCGGATTGATCTTCTTCTTGAGCGCGGCCGTGCCCTTGAACTTCTGCCGCGTCCAGAATTTGATGGCCGCCAGGCCCAAAGGCAGCCCTTCCGTCGTGACCGCCAGGCTCGAGTGCATCAAAAGCCCGCACACCGTGTGCATCCTGAGACGGCCGGCTTTGTCCTTGCCGCTGTTGATACGGTAGGTGATGCCGATCTGCTCGGGCCGCTCCCGCTGGTACGAAAACTCCGTCGTGTCCTGGAGCACCAGGATAGGCCCCTCCGCCGCGGCAAAGCGGCCCCCGGTCGACTGAAAATGACCTGCCAGGATCTCCGCCTCACTGATCCGCTCATTGGAGAAGAAGCGATAGGCCGCCTTGGTGTTTGCCCAATCTTGGCAGGCCAGAGGAATGCTCGCCCCCATGGCGCCGTCCATTCGCTCCAGCAGCTTGCGCAATCGCTTGTTCAGACGCTCGTCGGCAAATCGGCAGCCAGCAAGCTCGCGATCAAACCATGCGTCGGTCACTCCGTCCATCGGCACCGCTCCCCCGCGATTCGGTGCCAGAGAAGGAATCACGGCCGATTCCTATGGCGCAACAATTTGTGTGTTCTTCAGCCCCCTCGACTAAATGTGGGTAATTGAAAGGTTCACCGGACGGTTACAAAGCATCAGCGGCCGGATGGCTGAAATGCGAACTTGGCTGCAGCACCATGGGATGGAGGCGCACCTGCTGGAGTTGTCATTCCTGCCTGCCAAGGAGGTTCGCTTCCGCCTCCAGTTTCGGGACCCGAGGGAGGAGGCGGCGGCTTTCGCGGGAGTGTTCAACGGCGACGTGCTGCGCGGTCCCGAGCCAATAGCAGCGTAGGCAACGACGCCGTACTTGGCGATAGCTCAGCGCTCCGCGCCGCTCACCACGAAATCCGCATCGCGAGCACCGCAATCGGGCACCGCAGCCGCTTGGCCCAATCGATAACCGTCATCTCGGCGCCGTGCCATGACACCAGTTCGACGACGTCGGGCTCGGTGCGCCAAGCGCAAAGCTTGTACCACGCGATCAACCGCGCCTTGGCGGCGAGCGCCTGGCCGAGCGTCATCGGGCCAGACTCGCTCTCGTTTCGTTGACAGTTTATTACTCGCTCGACCGGGTGGATTTCCCTGGGGAGCGGCTTCATGAGCGGGCTCACCGGTATACTCATCGGCAGGATGCTCAGCGCCTATTTTCGCCACCCTGGATCGGCTGCGCTGGCCGCGGTGGCGGTGATCGGACTCGGTGCGTCCGGGTGGCTAGGCTTCGGCTACATGCATTATCAGCGCCTCGTCGTGGCACGGGAGACGGTGCTGCAGCACCTCGAGAGCGCCAATCTAGATCTCCAGGATACGCTGAAGCAATTGCGCGATGAGATCCAGACGAACCGCGATGAAGCGGTTATCGAGCGCGACTGGCTGCGAGCACGCGTAAGCGAGCTCGAACAAAAGCTGTCGTTGCCGCAAAGAGCAAATGGGCGACGGCCGAAGGCAGCTGTGACGCCCCTCGAACAGCGCCGCCAGGTTGCCGCCGTCGGTTCTTCAGCGTCGGGTGTGAGGAACTTCGTCCCACCGGGCTGGGTGCCCGATTATTTCAGCAACGAGAGCGGGTCATTCGTTGGGAACTGGATCACACCAGGTCGAGACCAGCGATGAGGCACCGGTCGTCTTGCGGCGGAGAGAATAACCGAAAAGAGCGTAAATGGCCGATTAACTCGGCCGGTCGGAGCCTCTGCGGTGAGCCGCCCGCCCGCGGAAGCCCGGGCCCTTCCCTCGGGCGTCCGAGGGCCATTCCCCGCTACCAGGCGCTCGGCCATCTGCGATCCAGGGCACCGCCGGGACCGACTGCCGCGGACCGTGCTCCGCTCGCTGGGGCATTTGCCGCGGCGGCCGACATCAGGCCGACGATCCTTTCGGCGATCAGCTCGTAACCGGCGGCGGTGAAGTGAATGCCATCATCGGCCCGCAGCCGCTTGGTCGTACCGTCGCGGTCCTTGCCGTAGGCGGTATAACGACCCTGGTCATCCGCGATGACTATCCACAATGAGATGAACTGCCCGCCGAACTTCGCTGCTTCCTCGGCATAGATGTCGTTGATGTAGCCCATATCGGCGGAATAGGTCGGGCTGCGCCCGATCGGATTGCCGCACCAGATCACCCTGAGCTTGGCATTGGCGAGCAGGATGAGGATTCTGTCGGCTCGCGCGGCATAGGCCGCGTGCCACACGTCGGTACGGAAATGCAGGTAGCCGCCGCCGTCGTCGCGCAGGTCGAGGCGGTCGTTGGCGCCGAACATAACGACCGCGATATCGGCCTTCTCCCGGGACGTAAAGCGCTCGATCGGCCTGAGCCACTCGCTTTCGCCATGCACCAGCGCGGCGCCGGCATGGGTGCGGTTGAGCACGCGGTAGCGCGCGTCTTCGACGAGCACGCGCGACAACCCGTCCGCGAGGCCCTGCGCCTGGCTATCGCCGAATACGACGATCGTCATCGGCTTCGCCGGCTCGTCGCCGAGCACTGCAACGGAACCGAAGCCGAGGATCAGAACGACGGCCGCTGAACGCTCGATCAGGCGGCTAGCGCCGCAAAGCCGACCGAATCCGCGCATCGAGCCCACCCCGCGACCAGCACCAAATCGCCGCGCGAATAGTGATCGGCTGGCAGCTTCGAGTAAAGCCCGGCGGGTCAAGCGCATGCGGTCGCCGGGCACCCACCTCCCGACCCAGACCCTCGACAAGGTCCGAACCGAGATGAGCCTCCACGTTCTGGCCTACATCTATGGACGCGTCCCGCGCAAGGCGCTGTGTCGGGCTTCGGCGGCATTGGATGCAGAAATCTATCCGGCCGATGGATGGGATCGAATTCCTCGGTGATCGCGGCGTCGGATGTCGCCGAATTCATGCTCATGTAGCTTCGGGCAAGCCGTAGCCCACGATGATTGTGATCGCGGCGAGATACCCGAGACCCGGCGCGGTCATATCGCGCGGATACCGTCGTTGCCGTAAAATTCTGGCGCGAATAGACGAGGCAGCCTGCCAGTTTGATGACAATTTCCACGGTGGTCGTAGCTAAAGGCACGCCGGCCGAGGTTCAACTGTGGGTGATAGGCAAAATTAAAAGATCAACCGCCGATCTATGGTAATTTTCGGCAAATAGTATTCTACTGACGCGGGGAAGAACGTGAGAGGAGCACCTTGGGATCGAATGTGTGGGGGTCAAAATGTTGGGAATGCTCTGGGGTGCGCCGAATCTGGACGACAGAACGAAGGCACGACTCAAAAACAGGATCGCCAATCTGCTCCATGATCAATTGAGTATTCTACCCGATGCCGCTATCGAGGACAGTTCGGGGGATCTGAACCGGAAAGCGGTCGGCTATGTCTACAGCTATGTGAATGCCTATTTGAAAGCCAGACATGACCTGGAACCGAGTTACGTCTGCGTAGCAATCACATCCGAGGTGCTGGCAATCCTGTTTCCTCGGCATAATGCAGCGGAATATAGCCAGTTTTTGATGCGCGACATGAATGATCGGCTTCTCGAGTCAGGAAAGAAGGCGGGCGATCGAGAATTCCAGGATTACCTCGACGGTAGCAATGCGGTGCCTGTTGGCCTTGCTCGCATCATTCTCGAAGCTGAGAAGGTGAATGCGGTAAGAGCATAATTTTCCTGCCGTCATACGCTTTCCCAACTTGCCGGCTGCCGCATGGGGCTTCTCCCGTTGGCTCTGTTAGGTCCCGATGCTGGTTACCGGCATGGCAGAGCGGGTCCTAGCATGCCGCAAGCGAAGAAATCGTAACCGTAGAGCTTCGCTTTTTACCTCCCGGTTATGGGAGCAATTGAGGGGAAAGCCGGCGGGGTTTTTGGGGACGGACGGAACCGTAAAGGATGGTTGGCGGAGCGCCGAAGCGATGTGGAGGAGCCTTAATGCCGACCAGACCTGCAGGGTGGTATTGGGTATATTGCGGCCCAAAAAAGGGGGAGGACTTAATGATGCAGGATGAGCAGCCGACCGCATCTGTAGATCGAGAACTCGCGACCCAGATCGTCGCAGCCTACGTCCGGCGAAATCAAATCGGTTCAGACCAACTTCCGGCCTTGATCGCGACCGTCTATCAGGCGCTCGGGCGACTCGGCAAACAGCTGGCAGAACCGGCCGGCGAGCCGACCCCCGCAGTTCCGATCCGCCGATCCGTTCACCACGATTATGTCGTGGGTGTGGAATGCGGCGAGGGCAAACGTTGCGGCGGCACATCGCTGGTCATGGCCTCAGCGTCGAGCAGTATCGCATTCGATGGAACCTGCCGCGCGACCACGCCTCGGTCGCTCCGGCCTATAGCGAGGGTCGCCCCACGATGGCCAAGCAGCTTGGGCTCGGTCAGCGCGGTAGGAGATCGAGAACAGCACGACCGGAAACCCCGACACCGACAAGACGACCGGGGCGACCGCGAACGCCGCGAAGTTGATCGGTCACGGCGGGCATAGAGTCACTGACCATGCCCGATGCGAGAGCGGATAACCTTCTCTTATATGTCCTTACCGCAATGATCGCCCATTTATTGATGTCGCTTGGGCAGACATTATCTCACCAATATCTAGGCCATAGCCGCCTTGGCGGAAGATTTTTTAAGAATCATATCCAATTTCACCACGTCCATTATGCAGGAGACCACGTAGTTTCAAATCATTATATCGATAATGGGGATAATAACACGCTGTTCTTTCTGATGCCGGTCGCTTTGGTTGTCGGCCTGAGCTATTTGTTTCTGAAATTGGACTTGTTCGTGGTTCAGCTTGCGGTAATGTCCCTGTCATTCTGCGGGCATTATTATCTCGACAACGAATATCATGTTGCGGGATCACGGCTTGGCCGCTTTCGCTGGTTTAGGCGAAAGCAGCAACTCCATTTTATCCACCACCGGCATGGGAACTGCAATTTTGCGGTGATCGATTTCTTCTGGGATCAGCTTCTCGGTACCTACCGTAGTGTTGAGCCGGGAGGTTTCGGGACACCTATTGCGGCCCCTCGACCTCGGCCATCCCAACCATAACGCTGCGCGCCCTCAAGGAGCCGCGTCTACGACCGGGCCGGAAGGTCCGTTTAGGGGGTCGAACCTTGCGCTTCGATCGCGGTCCCGCGAACGGCCGGTATCGGCGCATCCTCGCCGTTGCCGCGCGTTCCGGCGATGGTCTCTTCACAATCCGGTTTGCAGACCTTCACCATCGTGCGATGCAAACCTGCGGCTTGGTGAGTTGGCGATCTACGCCCCAGCAAGCCGCCTGAGGGCAAGAACACAGAGAGCTTCTCGAGTGGGCGGCCCGGCTGCGCTGCTCGGCCTGCGACGGCAGGGAGGTCGATTTCGTCGTCAGCGGCGCGCCTCGGTGAAGGACCCTTCGCACGCCCGGCCTGGGCCTCTGAACGACGCCTGAAAGGTAGCCGGGCGATTCATCCTGTTGTAGCGAAATCTAGACGAGCACCCTACATATCGCTTGCGGTAGTATGCCGGATTGATTCATAAGTCCAAATGGACATCCGGGCCGCAGCAGGACGCAAATTGATGGCCTTGGCAGAGCGACAAACCGGGGGCACCCTAAGCGGCCCCATGCCACGCCGCACCCCATACACTCAACCGTCCGACATTTCGGCGACCACGCTCAAAGAGCTTTTGGCCGACCGAGGGCGCGGTAGTCTGGACGAGCGGCAATTCGATCTTCTGCGCAAACCTGGCCGCGAAGGCGGTCGGGATGACGTTCGCGTTTTCCTTGCCGGCGAGACAAAATGGCGAAAATTAACCTATGTTCCCCCACTCGCGCCTTTTTTGCGGGATGAGGAATCGCTTTCAGGCGAGAGTCGGATCGGGGGAGAGGAGGGGCGTTCCCCCGGCGGTTCCCCGTTTAATGGAAAATCGCGCCGCACTCAAACGAATAATAGCCGATGAGGCCGGCGAGATCGACCGCGCCCTCTTCGCCGAAGCGTTTCTCGACGCGCGCCAGGGTCGCATCGTCGACCCGGTGGTCGTCATAGTAATCGCGGCAGAAATCATAGACGAGCTGGTCGTCGGGATCATCGAAACGCGGGGTGCGGCGCTCGGCGATCGCGTCGATCGCGTCTTGCTTGAGGCCGGCCTGCAGCGCGAGCCGCACATGCGCGGCCCATTCGAACTGCGCAGTCCAATAGCGCGCCGTCATCAGGATCGCGATCTCGGTCTGCTTCGGCGTAAAGCCGGTGCCGAACCGGACATGCGCGCCGAGCTTGTGGGCGTGGTCTGCCAGGCCCGGGCTCTTCAGCCAGACATGGACCGGCGGCGGCACCGAGCCGCGCGGGCCCGATTTGCACTCGTTCCACACTCGGCGCTGCGCATCGTCGAGCTTGGTTTCGTCCACTTGCTGGTAGCGCGGCATATCTTCTCTCCCGGGTTGGCATGGGCTGGCGCGCGATCATACTGTTGCGCCGGCATCTCTAGGAGGCGGAATATGGAGCGGCGCAGGCTTGGGGCACTGGAGGTATCGGCGATCGGGCTCGGCTGCGCGACGATGACGCCGTTCTATGGCGAGCCCGATCCGCAATCGGGGATCGCGACGATCCGGCGGGCGAAGGAGCTCGGCATCGATTTTCTCGATACGGCGGACGGCTACGGACGCGGAGGTAACGAAGAGTTGATCGCGCAGGCTGTGGCCGGCCATCGCGACGACTATGTCATCGCCAGCAAGTTCGGCAATGTGGGGCTCCTTGGCGACCCACGCTTCGCGGATGGACGTCCGGAATATGTTCGCGAGGCTTGCGAGAAGAGCCTGAAGCGGCTGGCGACCGACTTGATCGACCTTTATTACATTCACCGGGTCGATCCGACCGTCCCGATCGAGGATACGGTCGGTGCGATGAGCGATCTGGTGCGCGCGGGCAAGGTGCGCCATCTCGGGATCTGCGAAGCCGGCGCGGCGACGATAAGGCGGGCGCATGCGACCCATAAGATGAGCGCGGTGCAGATCGAATATTCGCTGTGGACGCGCGATGTCGAGGCCGAGATTTTGCCGCTCTGCGAGGAACTCGGCATCGGGTTTGTCGCCTACAGCCCCTTGGGGCGCGGGTTCCTCACCGGCACTGTGACCAGCCTCGACGCACTGGGCGCGGGCGACGCGCGCCGCAACATGCCGCGCTTTCAGGGCGACAACCTGCGGCACAATCTGGGCCTGGTGGAGGAACTGAAGGCGCATGCCGCCGCCGAACGCTGCACGCCGGCGCAGCTCGCTTTGGCCTGGGCCTTGTCGCGCCGCCCGTTCGTCGTGCCGATCGCCGGCACGAGCCATCGGCGCTGGCTCGAGGAAAACGCCGCCGCCGCAGCCTTCGCCATCTCCGCCGACACGCAGGACGCGCTCGATCACGTGTTCGCACCGGGCGCCGCGAGCGGCACGCGCTATCCGGCCAACCACCTCGCGCGCCTCCTGATCTGAGGAAGGCTCGTCATTGCGAGGAGCGTCGCGACGAAGCAATCTCGACGGGTCGTGCACCTTGGCGCGAGATTGCTTCGCTTCGCTCGCAATGACAGCCTTCTTCCTGTCATTGCGAGGAGCGTCGCGACGAAGCAATCTCGATGGATCGTGCACCTTGGCGCGAGATTGCTTCGCTTCGCTCGCAATGACAGCCTTCTTCCTGTCATTGCGAGGAGCGGAGCGACGAAGCAATCTCGATGGATTATGCGCAGTCGGCGCGAGATTGCTTCGCTTCGCTCGCAATGACAGTGTGGCGACAACTGGAGTACGCCCATGGAATTCGGCATGTTTCACGAGTTTCCGTCGATGCCGGGACGCGGCGAGACGGAGATGTTCGACGAGGCGATGGCGCAGGTCGACGCCGCCGAGCGCTGGGGCCTCGATGTGATGTGGCTGGCCGAGATCCACTTCGCGCCGGAGCGCACCTACCTCTCCTCGCCGCTCGCCATCGCCAGCGCGATCGCGGCGCGCACCAAGCGCATGAAGATCGGCATCGCCGTCCAGGTCCTGCCGCTGTGCCATCCGCTGCGGCTCGCCGAGGAGGCCGCCACGGTCGACCAGATCAGCGAGGGGCGGCTGATTTTCGGGGTCGGGCGCAGCGGCGTCGTCGGCACCTACGATGCCTACCAGGTGCCCTATGACGAAAGCCGCGAGCGCTTCGCCGAAATATTCGAGATCGTCAAGCGGGCGTGGAGCGAGAAGCGGTTTTCGTATCAGGGCAAGTTTCACAGCTTCGACAATGTCGCCTGTGTGCCGCACCCCTACCGCAACAAGCTGCCGCCGATCCGCATCGCCGCCAGCACCCCCGACACCTTCCCGGCGATCGGCGGGCAGGGCTATCCGGTCTTCGCCAGCGTGCGCCACGTCGCCTGGCCCGATCTCGCGCCGCAGATCCGCAGCTATTACGACGCATACAAGGCGGCCGGCCATCCCGGCCGCGGGCAGGTCTATGTCTCGGCCCCGATCTACCTCGCGGAGACCGAAGAGCAGGCTGCAATACGAGCTGATCGCCGATTCGGCGCGGCGCTCCGGCCGGCAGGCCTTCATCGATCGTGCCGAACGGCTGCGCACGCTGACCTATGCCGATGTGCTGCGCGGCAATGTGCTGGTCGGCACGCCGCAATCGGTTGGCGAGAAGCTGCGCCGGCTGCAGGAGGAGATCGGCTTCGACGGGATCCTCGCCGAACTCAATTGCGGCGGCCTCATTCCGCATGAGCGGGTACTGAACGCGCTCCGGCTGTTGTGCCAGGAGGTGATGCCGCAATTTCGCTGATCCGCTAAGGCGACAGGCGAAACGGCGCGCGATGCCCCCCTCGCCGGTGGTCGAGTGGCTCGCGCAGCATCGGCCCGAGGCGGGGCTGACCGTGCGCATGAGCGCGGCCGGATTGCTTGCGTTCGGCGTCGCCGACCTGTTTGGGCTGACGCAAATCTATTGGGCCGTGCTGACCGCGGTCCTGGTCACTCAGGCGAGCATCGGCGGCTCGCTGAAGGCGATGGTCGATCGCTTGATCGGCACGATCGGCGGGGCCGTATGGGGTGTCGCAGTCACCTTGACGCTGCCGCATCAGAGCATGCTTTCGACCGGACTCGCCCTCGCGGTGGCGCTGGTGCCGTTGGCGGCGGTCGTGGCCGTCCGACCGGGCTATCGCATCGCGCCGGTGACCGCGGCGATCGTCCTGCTCGCCAATTCCAGCCCGGCTGGCGTCGTCGAAGCGGCGCTCGAACGGGTGTTGGAGATCGGGCTCGGCAGCGCCGTCGCGCTCGGGGTGGCGTTGATCGTGGTGCCGGCCCGCGCGCACGACCTGCTTTGCGCGGCGGGTCGCGACGCCCTGGCGCTGATGGCCGACCAGGTCGAATTGCTGCTCGGCGGTTGGGCGGGGCCGCCTGACCTCGCTGCCGTGCAGGGATTGCACGACCGCATCCGCGCGGCGGTCGAGCGAGCCGCCGCCGCCGCCGACGAAGTCGAGCGCGAGCGGCGAAGCTACATCACCGACGCGCCCGACCCCGACCCGCTGGTGCGCACGCTGCGCCGGCTGAGCCACGATCTGGTCATCATCTCCCGCGCGTTGACCGCGCCGTCGCCGGAACCCGTCGTCACCCGACTGGCTCCGCCCGTTGCCGCCATCGCCGCCGCGCTCTCGGCCGCGTTTGCCCGGATCGGCGCCGCGCTGGCGGGCCGGTCGGCCCCGCCGGACCTGGCCGCGGTTGCCCAGGCGCTGGCCTCGTTCGAAGCGGAGCTGGCCGCCTTGCGCCGCGATGGCGTAACCCGCGCCCTGGCGGAGGAGGCGGTCCAGCGGCTCTTTGGACTGGCCTTCGGGCTCGAGCAGATCGGCCGCAACCTCGACGAGTTGGCCGGCCGTACCCGAGAACTGGCGGAGCGGCGTTAGCGGCTACGGTCGAGCGTTCGCCGTGCTCGCAATGACAACGCTGCGTGGAGTAAAATCTCGGCTAATATCGGGGAGGAGGAGAATCATGGCGAGGTCCCGCAAGATTTCGGCCGGCCTGAAATTCGCCGCGGCGCTGGTCGCGGTGGCCGGGTTTGCGTTCCCGACGTCCGCCGCGGAGCCGATCAAGATCGGCTTTGGCATGGCGTTGACCGGCGGGCTTGCCGCCAACGGCAAGGCGGCGCTGCTGGCGATGCAGATCTGGGAGGAGGAGACCAACGCCAAGGGCGGGCTCCTCGGCCGGCCGGTTCAGCTGATCTACTATGACGACCAGAGCAACCCGTCGACCGTGCCGGGAATGTTCACCAAGCTGCTCGATGTGGACAAGTTGATCTGGTGGTCGGCGATTACGGCACCAATCTGCTGGCGCCGGCCATGCCGGTCGTGATCCAGCACAAGATGACGTTCCTCGGGCTGTTCGGCCTCGACGTCAACCACGAGTTCCAATACCCGAAATA
>WNFF01010795.1_pt1 | contig 11386 bp, 11 predicted proteins | sample 5400441 | NCBI WGS metagenome assembly WNFF01 (sample SAMN13153345, study PRJNA577476) | soil metagenome | isolation source: 120 cm saprolite under Douglas fir tree site 2 hole 3 replicate 1 | place: USA:California | collected 2015-04-18
TGTTTCATTTGTCTCTTTCGATGTGCGGCGATCGCGAGAAGTTTCAACAGGAATCTGCAAGACTGAAGATATGAATGGCCTTACGTGTTCTTGCGGGAATGTACACTGGCCATCGTCGGCTCGAGGCGCTCGCCTCGAAATCAGGATGGGAACACGGGCGAGGGGGTGGACGTGCCATGGCGACCAGAACAGTGGCGGGGCTGCTCGTGGAGACGCTCGCGCGTGCGGGAGTCGAGCGAATTTACGGTGTTTCAGGCGACTCACTCAACGGAATCACGGACTCGATTCGCCGACACGAACGGATGCGATGGATTCACGTGAGGCACGAGGAGACCGCGGCGTTTGCCGCTGGCGCGGAAGCGCATCTCACCGGTCGGTTGGCGGTCTGCGCCGGAAGTTGCGGCCCCCGGGAATCTCCATCTGATCAACGGGCTCTACGACTGTCACCGGAGTCGATTTCGGAACGGACCTTCACAACCCGGACTTCGCGAAGATGGCCGAGGCCGCTGGTGTCCTGGGGCTGACCGCCGAAACAGCGGATCAAGTTCGACCGATGATGACTCGAGCGTTCGAGCACGATGGACCCGCGCTCCTCGAGGTCCGCGTTCACCGGCAGGAGCTGGCCATGCCGCCGACGATCAGCCTCGAGCAGATGACCGGCTTCAGCCTCTTCATGCTCAAAGCCGTGCTCAGCGGGCGCGGCGACGAACTGATCGATCTGGCGAAGATCAATCTCTTCCGTTAAGCCGCCGACCAACCGCGAGCCGCTTGCCACCCCGCGGGCGCGCGACAAGTCCGGCGGCTGCGGTGCCTGTGCCTCATCTCTTCTCCTCGAACCAGGCCGAGCGCTTCTGCCCTCACGTCGCGCCGGGTCTTGCGGATTCTTGCTGAAATCGCTCGCGTGACCCGCGATCTCGCCAGCAGCCAGCATCTATAGGAGCAAGCGTGGGCTCGGCAAGGGAGGTGCGCGTGAGGCGTCGACATCGGAAGGCGGCTGCGCTGGCGTTGGGGCTGGTGATCGTGGGGATGGTGGCGGGTGCTCGCGCCATGCAGGGCCCCGGGGCAGGGACGGCCGATCCGCCGGTATCGAGCTACATTTCGGTGAACGAGGAAGACTTCCGGACGGTCTTCGCGCGGATGCGTGCCGCGAAAGCGGAGGTCGAGAAGCGCCAGCGGGACCTCCTCGCCTCCCGTTACGACCTGAGCGATCGTCCAGTCGCGGGCGCCAGCATGAGCCGTGGCAAGGCGATTCAGGGCGGCATCCGCGTGAAGCTGCCGGCCGGGGCGACGTGGGACGCGCTCGCGAAGATGACGCCGGACGAGATCCGTGAGAAGGGCGTCTTCCCGGCGGGGTTCATGCCGCTGCCTCATCCGAATCATCCAGAGGGTGGCATGGTGTTTCCCGCGTTCCAGATCAACGAAGTCAAGAAGCAGACGGGCCGTGATCTCACACGCTTCGACCTCGACTTCGATCTGCCCGACGCGTTCCTGCCGGAATTCCCGGCGCCGATCTTCCTCACCACGCGTCCCGATCTCGGCGACGTCTCCCGCGGCCGTCTCGTGACCACCGACAACTACTACGAGCTCTTCAACGGGATCCTCAACCCCAAGCAGCTCGAAGGTCTACGGCTGCTCCTGACACCGTTCCCCCAGCAGCAGTTCAACCTCACCGCTGACCGGCGCAGCGAGCATCCGAGTCTCGGCGTCTCCTGCTTCGACTGCCATCAGAACGGCAGCACCAACGGCGCGACGCACCTGGTAGGGGACATCCGTCCGCAGCAGTTCCGCCACCGAATCGAGACGCCGACCCTGCGCGGGGTGAACGTCCAGCGGCTCTTCGGCTCGCAGCGGGCGCTCAAGACCGTCGAGGACTTCACCGAATTCGAGCAGCGCGCCGCCTACTTCGACGGCGACCCCGTGATCGCCACCAAGAAGGGTGTGAACGTCCTCGAGCGGGGCAGCCAAGTCCACGACATGGCGGAATTCCAGGAGATCCTCGACTTTCCGCCGGCCCCCAAGCTCGATGTCTTCGGCAAGCTCGACCCGAAGCGCGCGACGCTCGCCGAGGTGCGCGGGCAGGCTCTGTTCTTCGGCAAAGGCCAGTGCGCGACGTGTCACATGCCGCCCTACTACACGGATAACCTCATGCACAACCTCCGCGCGGAGCGGTTCTATCGACCCCAGACGATCAACGGCATGATGGCCACCGCCGACGGCCCCATCAAGACCTTCCCGCTTCGTGGCATCAAGGACACGCCGCCCTATCTGCACGATGGCCGCCTGTTGACCCTTGATGACACGGTGGAATTCTTCAACCTGATCCTCGGCACGCAGCTCACTCCGGACGAGAAACGGGATCTCGTGGCGTTTCTGCGCGCCCTGTGACGAACATCGACTCGCGTGCAAAGAACTGATCTCCTGCTCGGTCTGTCGTTCCGGCTCCGTCGCTGGCGCGCCGAGGCGGACGTAGGAATCGCTTGTGCTGCGTGACCCGCGTAGAAACCTTTTAGGAAGGGAGAAAGGATCATGACCAGGAGACACGAAGGCGCAACACTGATCGAGCGCGCTCGGCCGGTGGCCGTTCACGAGGCCAAGGAGCTCCAGCATTACGGAACGGTGGCCAGGTTACCCATCGCGCTCGACGCGGGGGTCTGCGCCGCCAGCGTAGAGAATCTCAACCAGCTCCTGGCCGACACCATGACCTTGCGCGACCTGTACAAGAAACACCACTGGCAGGTCAGCGGGCCGACGTTCTATCAGCTCCACCTCCTCTTCGACAAGCACTTCGACGAGCAGAGCGAGCTGGTGGATGCGATCGCCGAGCGGATCCAGTCGCTCGGCGGCGTGAGCATCGCCATGGCCCACGACGTGGCGGAGATGACGCTGATTCCGCGCCCGCCCCGTGGCCGCGACGAAGTGCCCGTGCAGATTTCGCGGCTGCTGCATGCCCACGAGGTCGTTTTGAAGGAAGCTCGAGCGATGGCGCGCCAGGCGGCTGAGGCGGGTGATGACGGCACCAACGACCTGCTGGTCAGCGAGGTGATCAGGACGAACGAGCGGCAGGTCTGGTTCGTCGGCGAGCATCTCGTGGACACGCCGCTGATCGCGCACGAACGGTAGTCGACCGACGCAATCGGGTCGAGAGGGAGCGCATGTCGGAAGTCTGTCGCAATCACCGTTCGGGAGGCGCGTGAGAACCCTAGTCTGAAGCCTCGCGGTGGCGGCGCCTGTTGTGACTCCATCGACGACGACGCTGACTGAGGGCGAGATTCAGGCTCGTCGAGAATGTTCGGCGATGCAATCACTGGACGGGATGCCGAGTATAGGTGATAGTACAGACGCCCCACATGGAACCGAATGCGACTTTCTCGGGTTCCCCGCATCCAGATCAAGAAAGACAGGTCATGGCGGCGTGGGATCGGTTCCTGCGAGGAACCGAGCTGCCGCCGGATGCCGTCCGCAGCGTGATCGAGACCTCATGGTCACGCTGTCTTTCAGCCCGTGTCGACCCGGAGCGCTCGCGCGCTCAAGCGCCGGCGCCGGAAGAGGACCTCAGGAGACTGCAGCACAGGCATCGCGACTTGATCGATGCCAGCGTGCCGGTCATGCAACAGGCCCGCGACTTCCTGTCGGAGTCGGGGACCATGATGATCCTTACCGATCCGACCGGGGTGATCCTCGAAACAGAGGGGGATCAGTCCGCCCTGGACGCAGCCCAGGACGTCCGCCTTGTGAGCGGGGCGAACTGGAACGAGCTCGCCTGCGGCACGAACGCCATTGGCACCGCCCTATCCGCCCGGCAGCCAGTGCAGGTCCACGCGGCCGAGCACTTCTGCGCTGGAATCAAACCGTGGACCTGCTCCGCGACTGTTGTGCAAGATCCCGCTTCCGGCGAGGTTCTGGGCGCGTTGGACGTATCCGGACTGAGCGGCACGTTCCACCGCCAGTGGCTGGCCCTGGCCGTGGTGGCGGCAGGCCGCATCCAGGCGAACTTGGCTGCGCGGGAGATCGGACTCCAGCACCACCTGCTGGAAGCGGGCCTGCGACGTCTCTCGAAGACCGCGCCGGGCGGGTTGATCTTCTTCGACCGTAAGGGCCGTCTCGTCAAGATCGACGCGGCCGGCGATCGTTCCCTGGCGGCCATGGGCATCAAGCTCGACTCGAGAGAAGACAAGAGAGTCGACGCCTTCGACGCGGACTCCGCGACGCGAGCGGGCCGGGCGGCGCTGCCGGCATGGCTGCGCCCCGAGTGGGTGGAACCGGTGTTCCGCGGTGGAGAGCGGGTGGGGACGATCGTCGTGCTCGCGGACCCGTTCCAACGGAGAACCGGCCAGCGCGTCGCTCATTCGCAAGTCGCAACGCTGGAGACTGGTGACGCGGCGAATGGGGGCCTAGGCCAGATCATCGGTGGCAGCGCGGCCTTGCGACTGGCCGTCGAGAAGGCGAGGCAGCTGGCGAACCTCGATGTCGCCGTGCTCTTGCAGGGGGAGACCGGGGTCGGCAAGGAAATGTTCGCCCGGATGATCCACGAGGGCGGACACCGCAAGAATGGCCGCTTCGTGGCGCTGAACTGCGGTGGCCTGCCGCGGGACATTCTCGCGAGCGAGCTCTTTGGCTATGTCGAGGGCGCTTTCACGGGGGCCAGGCGCTCCGGCATGATTGGCAAGATCGAAGCGGCCGCCGGGGGAACCCTGTTCCTCGATGAAATCGGAGAGATGCCGCTCGACCTCCAACCCTACTTCCTGCGTGTCCTGGACGGAGGGGAGTTGTATCCCCTCGGAGACAGCAAGCCGCGAAAGGTCCGGTTCAGGCTGGTGGCGGCGACCAACAAGGACCTCCGTGCAGAGGTGACCGCCGGCCGTTTCCGTGAGGACCTGTTTTACCGTGTGTCAGTGACGGCGCTGCGCATCCCATCGTTACGCGAGCGCAAGGAGGACATCTCGACGCTCGTCGAGCATTTCAGCGGTGAGGTGGCGCGGCGCTACGGTGCCCCGATGAAACGGTTTGAGCCGGAGGTTCTCGACGCATTTGAACGATACGCTTGGCCGGGAAACGTCAGGGAACTGCGCAACGTCGTGGAAGGCATGGTGACGTTGGCCACAGGCGACGCCGTGACGCTTGCAGACCTCCCACCGGAGATCGCTTCCTCGACCACTCAGGCGAACCCACAGCCTCCCGTTCCGACACACTCCGCGGCGGTTGCCAATCTGGAAGCGGTCGAGCGCGACGCCATTAGCACGGCGATCACGAGTTGTCACGGTAACCTCACCCTGGTCGCCAAGGAACTGAGCATCTCGAAGAGTACGCTCTACGTGAAAGTCCGGAAGCACGGGCTGGACAAGACCCTCCTCGAGGCCAGGGTGCACGGCCGATAGGTCAGGCCGGGGAAACTCCAACGCTCCTCCGGGCCGACCGGGTCGTTCTCTCAACCCTTACCGGCGTCCGAATTTCGGCCGGCGTGCGAATATCGCACGCCTGACCGGCGTTCCCATCATCCGTCCCGAAGTGTCTTCTCGCACGGAAAAACACACACCTGGACTCAGGCTTCGGTGACCTTGGCCGCGGCACGATCGTTGCTCTTACCTCTGACAGGCCTAGCGATTGTTGGCGAGGTCTCGATGGGAGGGCGAGGAGATGAGCGTTGCAGCGGCTTCGTGCATCCGGCCCAAAAGGAGCGACCAGACGGCTGTCCCGACGAAGGTCGATCGCGACCGTCAGCTCGTCGAGGCGCTGCGGCGCCGCGAGCCGGCCGCCGCGGAGTGTCTCGTCGCCAAGTACGGCGACCGCGCGTATCGCCTGGCGACCGGCATCGCGGGAAACTCGCAGGACGCCGAGGAAGTCGTGCAGGACGCGTTCTGGACCGTGGTCCGGAAGATCGACACGTTCAGGGGTGAGTCGGCCTTCGGCTCCTGGTTCTACCGGATCGTCGCCAATGCCGCCTACCAGAGGCTCCGCCGCTGGCCAGGCCGACGCAGCGAAATCCCGCTCGATGAGGTGCTGCCGCTGTTCCACGAGAACGGCCAGCACGCCGCGCCGATCGCCGACTGGTCTCCGAGCGTGGATGACCCATCCCGCCAGACCGAACTGCGCATGGCGCTGACCGCGGCGCTCGCCGAGTTGCCGCTGCATTACCGCACCGCCCTCATCCTTCACGATGTTGAAGGTCTGTCGAATGTCGCAGTGGCGGAGACCCTTGGCCTCGGCGTCCCCAACGTGAAGTCTCGCGTGCACCGCGCCCGGTTGTTTCTCCGGAAGCGGCTGGCCGACATCCATGTCGACTTGGGATGCGACGACCGCCACTCGGGGAGCGTCATAAACAAGCCGGCCCAGCCACGCTCGACGGGCGAGGAGTGACTCGGCGAAGGAGATGCAGGCAAACGTGGAACCGACGCAGGGTAACGGCGAGGTGAACGTGGAACCGCTTGCGATGACAGTCGTCGCCGATCAGACCACCGGGGGCCTGCCCGAGTGCAGGCTCCGACGTGTGGCACAGTACGTCCACGACAATCTGCACCGGGAGCTCCGGCTCGCGGAGCTCAGTGGCCTCGTGCACATGAGCCCATATCATTTCGCGCGGCTGTTCAAGCAAAGCACCGGAGTGTCCCCCCACCGATTCCTGGTTCAGCGGCGGATCGAGCAGGCGAGGGCGTTGCTGGAGGCTCGGACGCTGCCGATCGCCGAGATCGCACGGTCAGTGGGATTTCGCACGCCGAGTCACTTCACGACGACATTTCGGCGCGTGACCGGCATCACGCCGAGTGTGTATCGCAGCGGCGGAGAGGCTGAGCCGACGAAGGCGATCAGTGCACCCATTTCCTCGGCAGGCTCGCTCTGCGGCCGCGTTGAATATGGGCACAAAGAGGTCGGGGAACGATGATTCCGGGAAGACGGAGCAAGGAGGCGTTATGGACGATCACGAGGTCCTCGGCCGGATCAACGAGCTTGCACGCGAGGAGCACGAGCTGTTCGAGCGTGAATCTCACGGGAAGGTGACCGACGCCGACCGTGAGCGGCTCCGGCGGCTCGAGGTCACGCTGGACCAGTGCTGGGACTTGCTTCGCCAGAGACGGGCGCGGCGGGCGGCGGGACTCAACCCGGACGAAGCACGCGTCAGAGACGAGAAGACCGTCGAGGGATACACGGCCTGATCGTGGTGCAACAGCTGAATCGAGCACTCTGCGGCGCCGACTCGTCGGGTGAATCCGCGAAGCCTACCCCGGTATCTTCCCAGTGCTGAGGCGAGAATGATGATCGACGCTCCCCTTGCGAGTGCCGAGGTCGGCGAGCCGTCGGGGGCCGTTGGGGCGCTCGAGGCTGATCGAGCCCGCGGCATCGACGATCGCGAGCTCCTGGACTCCTACTCGCGAGCGGTCGTCGCGGTCGTGGAGCACGTCGGTCCCGCGGGTGTGAGCATCGCCGCCGGAAGCCGCCGCCTCCGGCGCAGCATCGGGACTCGAAGCTCGACCACCTCGACCCCTTCCTGCTCCTCGACCACTTCGAATCGATCGCCCCGGGAGACTACAAAGCGGGCTGAAACGTTTACCGGTTACGGCGGCCTGCAACTGGTCGACCTTCCAAAGCCCAATGTGGCCAATGAACGGGTCCTTGTTCGCGTGACGGCGGCCGGCGTCACGCCGCTGGATCACACGATCCTTTCGGGCGGTCATCCGCGGCCCAAGCCGCCGCTCGTGCTCGGCGGAGAGGGCGCTGGCATCGTCGAAGAGCCGGGTGCGTCTGGCTTTCCCGCCGGAGCGCGGGTGATGTTCGCCGGGCCATATGGCTTCATGGAGGCCGGCGCCTGGCAAGAGTGGCTGGCGGTGCGGCCCGAGGATCTCTGCCTGGTCCCCGACAACATCGACGACGTGACCGCTGCCGGGTTGCCCGTAGCCTATCTGACAGCGGCGCTCAGCTTGCGGCAGGCCGGATTCCGGCCGGGCATGAGTGTGCTTGCGCCGGCAATCGGCGGGTCGGTCGGCAATGCCGTCACCCAGCTGGCCACGGCGCTGGGCGCGGCAAAGGCGATTTCGACCTCGACGAGCGCGGCCAAGGTGCGGCGGGCGCGGCATCTTGGTTTTACCGACGTCATCGATCTGTCGGTCGAGAATGTTGTCGATGGCATGCGCCGCGTCACCGGCGGCAAGGGAGCTGATGTTGTGATCGACAGCGTCGGGGGCAACCTGACGGGTCAAATGCTCGGCACGCTCGCGATGAAAGGCGCCTTTATCACGCTCGGCTACTCCGCCGGCCGTGAGACGACGATCAATGTCACGGACCTGATCTGGAAGCGCGCCCGAATGGAAGGATTCGCGCTCGCCGTCCAATCCGCAGACGCGGTATCCGCGGCCTGGGCCTCCATCCTGCCCGCGCTGGGCGCCGGGCGGATCAAGCCGTTGGTCGCCCGCTCCTTCGCCCTCAAGGAGGCGCCCGAGGCGCTGCGCTATCTCATCGAAGACAGGCCGTTCGGCAGAGTCGTGCTGACCCTATGAGGGCGCCACTCGAAACAACCAGGATGCGAACAGCCGCGATCGCTGTCCTTCGCATACCCGATCCCCGCGAATAGCCCGGAGAGGGCCATGGCCACCACGATCAAAGTCAGCGGCCTCGATCGGACCGTCGATGTCGATTAATACCTGGCTGCGCCGGATGGTCCCGGACACCATTTAGTTAAGTTAAAGTGCGAACGGGAGGGAACCGTTCGAGGAGAGAGGCGATGGCGAAGATGAAAGTGGCGCAGGTAGCGAAGGCAGGCGCCGACTTCGAGATTGTTGAGCGGGAAATCCCGCAGCCGGGACCGGGGCAAGTGAGGATTCGCGTGCAGGCTTGCGGAGTCTGTCACAGCGATGTACTCACCAAGGAAGGCGGCTGGCCGGGCCTTGTTTACCCGCGCGTGCCGGGGCACGAAGTAGCTGGTGTGATCGACGAAGCGGGCTCGGGTGTGACGCAGTGGAAGAAAGGTCAAAGAGTCGGCGTGGGCTGGCACGGCGGTCAGGACGGGACCTGCCTCGCGTGCCGGCGGGGCGACTTTGCGAACTGTGCGAATTTGAAGATTACAGGACTCAGTTACGACGGCGGATATCAGGAGTACATGATCGCCCCGGTGGAAGCGGTCGCGCGGATGCCGGAGTCGCTCGATGCGGCGGAAGCCGCGCCGCTGCTGTGTGCGGGAATTACGACGTTCAACGCGCTGCGCCACAGCGGCGCGCTGCCGAGTGACCTGGTGGCCGTCCAGGGGATCGGCGGGCTCGGCCATCTGGGAATTCAGTTCGCGCAGAAGTTTGGCTACCAGGTAGCCGCAATTGGGCGCGGGCCAGAGAATGCTGCGCTCGCGAAGAAGCTGGGAGCGAGCGTATACATCGACAGCGCCGGGGCGAACGCAGCGGCAGAGTTGCAGAAACTCGGCGGGGCACGCGTGATCCTGGCGACGGCGCCCAGCTCGAAAGCGATGTCGTCGCTGGTAGACGGACTGGGGATGAACGGCAAGATGATGGTGGTGGGAGCGACGAGGGACCCGATCGAGGTGACGCCTGTTCAGTTGATTTTCGGCATGCGGAGCATTCAGGGCTGGGCGTCGGGAATCCCGACCGATTCGGAGGATACGCTGCGGTTTGCAGAGTTGACGGGCGTGCGGCCGATGATCGAGAAGTATCCGCTGGCGAAAGCGGGAGAAGCGTACGCGCGGATGATGAGCGGGAAGGCGGAGTTTCGCGTCGTCCTCACGATGTAAGTGTTCGCAACGGGCGCACAAAGACGCAGCGTACGAAAGGTTGTCTCAGGGACGTCGCCGCATCTAAATAACAAAATGGGCTCGCTGATCGCAGTCGCCGGCGCCCTCTGGGTGGTTGTCATCATGTGGGACGCGTTCGAGGCACTCGTGCTGCCCCGGCGCGTGACGCGGCGGCTACGCCCGACGCGGATGTTCTATCGCGTCACGTGGCGGGTGTGGTCGGCGGTGGCGCGCCGCATACGCCAGGGCGGCCGCCGCGAAACCTACCTGAGCTTCTTCGGACCGTTGTCGCTGCTCGTGCTGCTGGCCGCGTGGGCGGCGAGCCTCATCGTCGGATTCGCCCTGCTCCAGACCGGCCTTGGCGCCAGCCTCAACGTCCCCGGCGGCGGTTCCTTCACCGACCACCTCTACCTGAGCGGCGAGACGTTCTTCACGCTCGGCCTCGGCGACGTCACCCCGGTCTCGCGGGCGGGGCGCGTACTGATAGTGATCGAGGCCGGCATCGGGTTCGCATTCCTCGCTCTCGTTATCGGCTACCTGCCCGTGCTGTACCAGTCGTTCTCGCGGCGTGAGGTGAACATCACGCTGCTCGACGCGCGCGCTGGTTCGCCGCCGAGCGCTGAGGAACTGCTGCGCGGCAGCTGGAGCGACCACGAGGAGCTGGCCGCGCTGCTCCGCGAATGGGAGCGCTGGAGCGCGGAGGTGCTGGAGTCGCATCTCTCCTATCCGGTGCTGTCGTACTACCGCTCGCAGCACGACAACCAGTCGTGGCTGACCGCGCTCACCACGATCCTCGACGCCAGCGCGCTCGTGATGGTCGGCATCCAGGATGCCTGCGCGCGCCAGGCGAGGCTGACGTTCGCGATGGCGCGGCACGCCGTCGTGGACCTGGCGCAGGTGCTCGGCCGCCCGCCTATCGATTCGGTGCGAGACCGGCTTCCGGCGTCCGAGCTCGCCCGGCTCCGCGCCGGGCTCGCGGCCGCGGGCGTGGTCGTCGACGCGGGCGCCGGCGCCGACGACAAGCTCGCCGAGATGCGCCGGATGTACGAGCCCTTCGTTACGGCGCTGTCCGAGTACCTGCTGATGCCCCTGCCCGCCTGGCGCGTCGGCGCGCCAGACGCACAGCCAGCCGTCCGACGACCCGCACGCGGACCACTGATGGACCGTCGGTGACACGGCGTCGCTCGACCAGGACGGTCATCCGCTGCCCGGCGTGGCGCAGGTGGCGATGCAGCAGGGGCGCTATGCGGGGACGCTGATTCACCGATGTATCGGGGGAACCCCGCATCGCCTCCGTTCCGCTACTTCGACAAAGGGAACATGGCGGTGGTCGGCAAGTGGTTCGCCGTCTTGCAGAGCGGCAAACTGCAGATCAGCGGCTGGCTCGCGTGGCTCGCCTGGGCCGCGGTGCACCTTGAGTTTCTCGGCAACTCCAACCCTCGCGTCAGTGTCTTCGTGCAGTGGGTGTGGACGTATCTGACGGGGCAGCGGGCTCTCGCATCATTGTGCATCACCATGCTCCCGCGAACGACGACGCGAGCGCGTCTGAATCCTCCTCGCCCCCGGTGACGTCGTACGTGAGAGGAGAGCGCGTGGGCGCGTTTCTTCACGCTGCGGTCAGACTTCCGGCGGATCGATCCCACGTCGGCGCGAATCATCCTG
>WNFF01004496.1_pt1 | contig 11384 bp, 11 predicted proteins | sample 5400441 | NCBI WGS metagenome assembly WNFF01 (sample SAMN13153345, study PRJNA577476) | soil metagenome | isolation source: 120 cm saprolite under Douglas fir tree site 2 hole 3 replicate 1 | place: USA:California | collected 2015-04-18
GCCAAGAGCTTGTTAGGTCCGCCCATGCGCGTCGAGCGCCCTGCCGCCAGCACGATCGCGGCAATGCGGCGGCCGGGCTTGACCTCGATCGCGCGCGGCTGCGGGCGCGTGACAATTTCCATCAGCAGGCCGCCGACCCCCATGGCGGTAATATCGCGCCGCGTCACCGGCAGACCGCACAGGAGCCGCCCGAGCACCCAGTCGAAACCGTTCTCGCGCGGACTGCGGGCGCAGCCGGGTGCGCCCAGCACCGGGCGGCCGCGGACTGACGCCACCAGCATGAGATTGCCGGGATCGACCGGCATGCCGAAGTGTTCGATCGCGCCGCCGACCGCCTCGACGGCAGCCGGAATGACGTCGCGCCGGTCCGCAATGGCGGAGGCGCCAAACACGATGACGAGTTCGGCGCCGGCGTCGAGCACATCGCAAAGCGCGCGGGCGAGCGGTACGGACTCGTGCGCCACGCGCCGCTCGGCCACGATCTTGGCGCCCGCGGGCACGAGCCGCTCCTGCGTCACCCGCAGGGTCTTCTCGATCACCTTGTCGGCGAGGCCCGGCAGCACGGTGGAGACGACGCCGACCTTGCGAACCCGGTACGGCGCGATACGAACCAAGGGCGAAGCAGCGCGCGCCACCGCAAGCGCCTTGTCGCGCGCCGCGGCGCTCACCGCGAACGGAATGATTTTCACGGTCGCGATCATCTTGCCGGCCACGACCGGCGCGAAGGCCTCGAGCGTGGCGAGCGTGATATCCGCATCGACTTCATTGAAACGATCGACGCCGGCCGGATCGACCACGACTACGCCGGCTGTCTCAGAGAACAGATTGGCGCGCCCCGTGAACGCGCGGTCCGCATGCACGCCTTCACCGGCGACCTCGGCTGCGAGTTCCGCGGCAGCGACGTCCTCCGACACATCGCCAGGCTCGACCCGGGCGACCATGATGGCATCGATGCCCGCGGCCTTGAGCGCCGCAATGTCGGCGTCGCCCACCACGCTGCCCTTCTTGAGCACCAGACCGCCCCGGCGGAGCGAATGAACGACGATGCCGCCCTTGGCGTCGCCGGGTGCGACGGGTCCGAATTTCATTTGGGCCTCCCCCCTCCCTACCCTCCCCCGCTTGCGGGGGAGGGTAGGGAGGGGGCCGCCAGACGCAGCGAGGCGGTAATCTCGGCCATGATGGCGACCGCAATCTCGGGCGGCGACACCGCCCCGATGGCAAGACCGATCGGCGCATGGATGCGCGAGAGCGCCGCCTCGGTCACGCCCTGCGCCTTGAGCCGCTCCAGCCGGCGCGCGTGGGTCTTCTTCGAGCCGAGCGCGCCGATATAGAAGCAGTCGCGCGAAAGCGCGTGGAGCAGCGCCGGATCGTCGATTTTGGGATCATGGGTCAACGCCGCGAATGCGGTGTAGCGGTCGACGCCGAGCGGCGGCAGCGCCTCATCGGGCCACTGCGGGATCAACTTCACGTCAGGGAAGCGCTCCGGGCTGGCAAACGCGGTGCGCGGATCCACGACGGTCACGTCATAGCCGATGAGCCGCGCGACCGGCGCCAACGCCTGGCTGATATGCACCGCCCCGGTGACGACAAGCCGCGGCGGCGGCACGTGAACGGTCAGAAAAACGCGGCCCTGCGGAGTCTCCTCCATGCCGCTCTTGCCGCTGCGCAGGTGGGACTCCAGGATGTCGCGTAGCGGATCGCCGCCGACATCCGCGGCAGTAACGAAGCGCTGAGCTCCGGTTGCAACGTCGGTGATGACGACGGCGGCGCGCCGTGCCGCACGTTCGGCGTTCAGCGCTTTGAGGATGTCGAGGCGCATTGGGATTCCTGTCACCTTGTCGGGCACTGGTAGGGTGGGCAAAAGCGAAGCGTGCCCACCCTACCCTGCTAGTGCAGGGCAGCTGGTGGGCACGGCGCACCGAAGTCGGGCTTGCCCGACTTCGGCACTCAAAATGTGTCGAAATCGGCAACAGCCGATTTCGATGAGCGCGCCTTTGCCCACCCTACTCCACCTTCTCCACGTAGACCCGGATGGTGCCGCCGCACGACAGGCCGACCTTCCAGGCCGTATCGTCGGCGACGCCGAATTCCAGCATTCTGGGCTTGCCGGTTTCGATCACATCGATGGCTTCGGTCACTACGGCGCCTTCGACGCAGCCGCCCGACACCGAGCCGAGAAAATTGCCGTCCTTGTCGATGACGAGGTTGGATCCGACCGGCCGCGGCGCCGAGCCCCACGTCTCCACCACGGTGGCGAGCGCAACATCGCGCCCTTCACGCCGCCAGTCCTCCGCGGCCTTGAGGATGTCTTCATCGCGCGCGAGCATGTCGAAATCTCCGGTTTTTGCTAAGTCAAAGAGAATTAAGTCAAAGAGAATATAGAGACGGCCGCGCGGGAGGCCAATGGCATCAATGGCGGAGATGGCCCGAGCGTAGCCCGGGTTGAGCGCACGCGAAACCCGGGGCCGGCGTTGCCATATTGATAGCCCGATCCCGGATTTCGCTGCGCTCAATCCGGGCTACGCCTCTGCGAGGCTTGGCAGCGTCTACTTTACATCGAGCGGCTCGGTTCCCCTCGGCTTGCCGGATGCGTCGAGCGCTATCTTCTCGACCCTTGCTTCGGCCTGTCGCAGCAGGTGCTCGCACCGCCGTTTGAGGACTTCGCCGCGCTCGTAGATCGAGACCGATTCCTCCAGGGGCACCTTGCCGTCTTCGAGGCGCTTGACGATCGTCTCCAGCTCCTCGATGGCGCGTTCGAAGCTCAACCGGTCGACATCGGCGTGGGGGCGCTCCGGCACGCTGTTCTCAGGCAAGTTGTTCTCAGGCGATCTGGTTTCGGACGATTTCATTTCGGACATGGGCTTTTGGAGTTCCTTTCACCCTTCCATCAAGGCGCTGACATGCACCGCCACCGAGCGGGACAGGCCCTGCAGGTCGTAGCCGCCTTCCAGCACCGAGACGATGCGGCCCTTGGCGCTGGCGTCGGCGATCTCCATGAGTTTTTTGGTCACCCAGGCGTAATCCGGCTCCAGCAGATTGAGATTGGCCAGCGGATCGCGCATGTGCGCGTCGAACCCGGCCGAGACTACGACAAAGTCCGGCCTGAAGGCCAAGGCGCGCGGCAGGATCACGGACTCGAACGCCGCGCGGAACTGCTCGCCGCCGTCGCCGGCCCGCAGCGGCGCGTTGACGACGTTATCGTGCAGGCCGCGTTCGGATCGTGCGCCGGTGCCGGGATAAAGCGGCATTTCGTGGGTGGAGCAGTACATGACTGTCGGGTCGGACCAGAAAATTTCCTGGGTGCCGTTGCCGTGATGAACGTCAAAATCCACCACGGCGACGCGCTCGGCGCCGTGCTTTTTCTGGGCGTGGCGGGCGATAATTGCGGCGGTGTTGAAGAAGCAGAAGCCCATCGGCCGCACGGTCTCGGCGTGGTGGCCCGGCGGGCGCATGGCGCAGAATGCGTTGTGGACCGTGCCGGCCATCACTTCGTCGATCGCCATGGCAGCGCCCCCGACGGCGCGCAACACCGCCTCGAAGGTGCCGGGCGACATCGAGGTGTCGGCATCGAGCCGCACCATTCCCTGGCTGGGATTGGCGTTGCGAATCTCCTCCACAAACTCGCGAGGATGGCAGAGCGTGATCAGGTCGAGCGTCGCGGCCGGCGCCTGCTGGCGTACGAGCGTTTGGAACCTGTCGTCGTCGAGCGCCTTTTCGATGGCGCGCAACCGGTCCGGCCGCTCGGGATGACCGGGTGGGGTCAGATGGTCGAGGCAGGCCGGGTGGGTGACCAGGAGGGTCGTCATGAGTGCCGCCACTGGGAGGTTCACGCGAATACGAAAGTCGTGCTCTCTATTTAGCGACTTCGAGGATCGCGATTTCCTTTTTCAGCAGTTCGTTTGTAAGCTCGGACAGTGGCACACCCTTTCTTGTGGCGAGTGCGACCAGATAGGCCTGCACGTCGGCTTCGAGGTATACGGGCAGACTGATGCTTGCGTCGGGTCGATAGAATTTGCCGCGAACGCCGCCGGAAAAATCGATTTCAGCCGGCATGTCGTCGTCATCCGGAAGTGCGCTTGCGCTCATAGGTCACCTATCGCGGTTCATTTTCATAAGCATTTCGCTCGTGTCTGGTCGCCTTACGCGCTGAAATAATGCGTATCCGGGCATTGGTCGACCCCGTAAGCTCATACGTGTGGGCCACGGCCAAGAGTTTGCCGCTCGCATCGAAGCCAAGCGTGAACCAACGTTCTTCGTCCTGGCTGTTCGGTTCATCATAGACGGTCAAGGCCAGCGCATCCAGGAATACCGTGGCGGCCTGGTCGAAGGTAATGTCGTGCTTGTGCGCGTTCGATTGGGCCTTGGCGGGGTCCCAGAGGAACTCGTATACGGTTCCCTGACGCGTGGCCATTCTTTCGCCGTAACTTCGATCACCGCTCGCCGCGCAGCGACACAACGACGCCGGGTGGCGGCTTGATGTGATCCGGGACGAAGAAGTCGGGCGCCAGCGGCTCCTGCGGATCGACCCGATAGGGCTCGAAGTCCACGACCCCTTCGGCCGCCAGGAACGTGTCGTCGATCAGGAATTGCCCCGAGAAGCTCCTCGCCGGTTTGCCGAAGATGCGGTACGCCGCCTCCGCCAAAATCTCGGGACGGCGCGAGCGGCGCATTATCTCCTCGCCGCCGAGCAGGTTCTTGATCGCCGCGGTCGCGATGGTGGTGCGCGGCCACAGCGCGTTGACGGCGATGCCTTGCCCGCGCAATTCGCCCGCGAGCCCCAGCACCACCATGCTCATCCCGAACTTGGCCATGGTATAGGCGGTGTGCGGCGCAAACCATTTCTCCGCCATTTCGAGGGGAGGCGACATCATGAGGATGTGGGGGTTTTGCGCCTTCGCGAGATGCGGGATCGCGTGTTTCGAGACCATGAAAGTGCCGCGGGTGTTGATCTGATGCATCAGGTCGAAGCGGCGCATGTCGGTGTCGGCGACCCGGGTGAGCGAGATGGCGCTCGCATTGTTGACCACGATGTCGATGCCGCCGAAATGCGCCGCGGTGCGCGCGATCGCCTCCCTGACGGCTTCCTCCTCGCGCACATCGACGGGCAACGCGAGCGCGCGCCCGCCGGCCGCCTCGATCTCGGCCGCCGCGGTGTGGATGGTGCCGGGCAGCTTGGGATGGGGCGTCTCGGTCTTCGCCGCGATCGCGATGTTGGCGCCGTCGCGCGCAGCGCGCAGCGCCACCGCAAGTCCGATGCCACGCGAGGCGCCGGTGATGAAAAGCGTCTTGCCCTTAAGGGACATCAAACGTTGAGCCAATCGAGCGATTTTTCCTCCTCGATGGACTGCAGGCGATCGAACAGCGACACCATCCTGTCGCGCCCGAGGCGTTGCGTCAGCAGGAGGAATTTCTCGCGCAACTCGGCGCGCTCCAGCGGGCGCTCCGGCGTTCCCTTGAAGCTTGTCACCTGGCGGGATACTTCGCGGCCGTCCTTGAGCTTGATCGTGACAGTTGCCACCAGGTTGCGGCGGTCCTGTCCGGGCGTCACCGCCATCTTGGTGCGCGACGCGAGGTCGAGAATGGCGCGGTCGTGCACCACCTGTTCATCGAACGAGCGCGGATCGATCGGATCGCGATAAAGCGACAGCGCGACGCTGAACGGAATCGAATATTGCGCCAGCATCATGTCAGCCGGCGCCGGGATATTGTTGGTCTTGGCCATCCGCTCATTGCCCGCGATGGTGATCGCGGCAACGTCGGCGGCGGTGAACTTGTGCTCCTTGCGCAACTCCAGCGTCGCCTCGACCGGGTTGTGCGCCGTGATGTGGCAGGCGTAGCGCTTGAGCATGATGTCGAGGGTGAAATACTCGGTGCCGAGCCCGCGGGTCAGCTCCGATACGTCCCAATCGTTGCAGAACACCCGCAGGAATCCGTACTCGCCTTCGAGCACGCTGGTCGGTCCGGTAAATCCATCGGCCGCGAGGCTTGCGGCCAGCACGCCGCCCTCGGCCGCGCGCCCCATGTGGAGGCGCTTCACCATGGCGCCGTTGCCCGCATGGGCGAATTCCAACAGCCCGCCGGCGCAGGAGCCGGCAACGCCGAGCGCATTCGTCATCTTGGCGGCGTCTAGCCCCATCAGGCGGCCGGCCGCGACCGCGGCCCCGAACGGCCCCGTGGTGCCGGGTGCATGAAAGCCGCGGGCCTCGTTGGTGTGCTTGGTGGCGTGTCCGATCCGGAACATGGACTCGGCGCCGGCCACGAAGGCCGTAAGGAGATCGCGCCCGGTGAGACCGCGGTCCTGAGCGACCGCGAGGGCCGCCGTGAACACGGTCGCGCCCGGATGGGAGCCGCTGTCAGGCTTGGTCAGGCTGTCAAGCTCGAAGGCGTGGGTCATCGCTCCGTTGGCGAGCGCCGCTGCTCCCGCCTGCACGGGTCCGCCCTCGGCACCGAGAATGCTGCTCCTGCCCGCCGCGCTGGTGCGCCGCGCATGGGCGATGATCATCTTGCTCCACGGCAGCTCGGCGCCGTAGACGATCGCCCCGACCGTATCGCAGATGCAATCCTTGGCGCGCTGCACCACGGCTCCCGGCAGCTCTTCGTAGCGCAGCTTGGCCGCATAGGCGGCGAGCCGCTCGGTCTCGTGATTGGTTTCCTCGTGATGGGCGGGCGCGGTCTGGGCCGACGCGGTCTGGACCGAAGCCGCCCCGAGCAATGCCGGCGCGAGCGGAGCGGCGCCGGCTGCGGTCGCCATCTCAAGAAAGGTCCGCCGGCCGAAGCCCGCATCCTTGGAGCCTGTATCCTTGGCGTTTGTCATGGTGTCCCTCCTCCCGGCGCGTTGATCGGGGTGTGGCGTTTTCAATGTATAGCTTTCAACATTCGCAAAAATTCAGGTGATCCGCAAAGGCCGTCGCGGCTCGAATTGGCTTCGCGCTCCGAATTCCCTAGTAAGAAAGTAGGTTATCACATACCAGTGCGTTGTTACCCACTTTCATGCCCTGCAGGTCGGGCAAGGCCCGGTGACGAACTGAGAACAGGGAAAATATCAGGGAATTTGCGGATTCCGGGGCGCTTTTACGCGCCTTTGGCCCCGTTCTGACCGTAATTGTGCTGCGATTCTAAGGTCTTGGATGCGATTCCCTGCATGTCGGAGGACAGGGAATTTTCTTTGCGCTAACAGCGAATTCATCCGTCGGAACAAGGAATTGCGGGACTGGGCAACACCAAACGAAGTGGCATTCGTTCCGCCACGCTCCGCGGATCGCAATGTACGGCGTTTGGGGGAACCTCCAATCGGCAGCTTCGATTAGCATCCCAAGATAGGACAAATTAACTTACTATAGGACTATTTATCTGTCAATCTCCAAATCTCTGCTATCCAAAATGTCTGGTAGCGGCAAAGGCTTGTATTGTAGATGCGAACGCGCATTTTCATTTGTTCTTTCGAGAGACCCGACATGAAGATCAAAGTCGTTGTGCATGATGCAGAGGAGGGTGGTTTTGACTCCTACATTGGATTTGCGTGTAATTGGGACCCGATAGAATGACCAATGTCAGACGAGGTGCTTATAGTCCTTGAATAGCGCGTTCGACATCAGCGCAGGCTCGTGAATTTGAAGGGAGTCCCAATATCGCTTTGAGATTCTGGCTGCCACCACATATAGACCGTACCATCGCGAGGAGAGTATCCTTCGCGGCGCCCTTCGGCAAAGAATCGCCAAGGATGTAGGCAATTTTGACGTCTTCAATCATTGAAAAGCCGGTCACCTCGCCTTTAATCTGCGCCTTGAGTGCATCGGCCTCGCTTAACTTAGTAGTGAGGTCATTGACGAGTCGAGTTTTGGTGCTCAACTCCGCCTCAAGTGTCGCAAGCTTTTTCTCTAGCGGTGCAGCAGCGTATATGTTCTTGAATAGGTCGGCACCGACGGCGACCAACATCAATACAACGCCTAGGCCCATTGCAACGTAGACGCCCCGCAAAAACTCGGGACGTATGTCCTTATGCTTTTGTTCGGCTTGCAAAAGCCGCACAACCACGACAAACATGATCGCAGCGAGTCCGATCGCTCCGTACTGAAGTGCTGAAAACATTTGCCTCTCCCACTCGATCTATCAAATGCAATGGAACTTCCGCTTCTCAATTCCATCACCAGCAAGCACCAGAATCAAGCGCATCCGCCTCCAATGCGGCCCCCGATGGGTATGTCCGCATCCGACAGATGCCGACATACGCCGACCTGATGGATTGGCCTCGGTGCGAGATCGGATTGGACCATATCGCGCCTGTTTCACTAGCGCTCTGTCGGTCGACGTTCCCCGAGCCCTAGGCCGACGGCGAAATCGCTGTCCGGCCGCGAGTTCGCTCGCCTTGTCGAGCGGCGCGGTTGGCGATTGCTGCGTGTCAACGAGGGCCAATTAAGGAGACGCGGAACCGTACCATATTTGCTTGCGTTGGTGTCTTAAAGTGACTCTTGGAAAGCAATCGATGGTCCGGAACACAAGTGCGGCCTCGGCAAAAGCCTCTGCCAAGATCGAGGCCTTCCCCGCTATCAAAGTCAGAACATTTGCCGATCACGTGCCTGGCCCAGCGCCAGTTACAATTGTCCGCAAGAGCGCCGCGGCGCTCACCGCGACGGAACAGCAGACCTTCATGAACGCGATCACCAGCGCAATTGCCGACGGCGCGTACTCCACGCTGGTGCGCATCCACGCCAACATGTCGCACGATATGCACACCATGCCCGGGAGGCCCGCCGGCACCCAGCGGTTCTTGCCCTGGCACCGGCTCTACCTCATCAACTTCGAGCAAGACATGCGGCGCTTTGAGCCGACCTTCTTCGTGCCCTACTGGCGCTGGATGGATCAGTCCAGCATCCCCGATTGGATGACCAATTTCAAACCCAAAGGCGTAACGGATGCCAACGGCAGACCGATCGTGGTGACGCGCAGGCCGGGGACCAGTCCTGATCCTCGGGCTCGCACTCTGCCAACTTCGCACACCATCCGCACCACGGTCATCAATCACACCGTATACACGCCTTTCACGCTTGCGCTTGAAGGCGCACAGCCTTTCGGCGCCCACAACCTCGTGCACGACTGGTTCAACGGGACGATGACTAACGTTCCAAAGTCGCCCGCGGACCCCATGTTCTGGATGCACCACGCGGAAATCGACCGGATCTGGTGGCTCTGGCAACAGTCGCATCCCACACAGAATCCGCACGTCAGTGGTGCGGACGCCGTCCTTGATCCTTGGCCGGAACATGTGAGCGACGTGCGGAGCATTGAGGCGGGCAGCCACCCGTACAGCTACGACCGGACCCAACTGTAAACCGGTCGGCCCGTCTCGTGGGCCCGCATCGGAGCCCGACCGGGCCCCCTCACCCCTTGCGGCTGAAAAATGCCTCGAACGCCGCCTTCGCCTCATCCGACTTGAGCCGCCGCTTGAAAAGCTCCGCCTCCTCGTCGATCCGCCTCACGATCTCGGCGGTGGAGCCGCGGATCAGCCGTCGCGAGGCCGCCACCGCTTCGGCCGGCAGCGCCGCGATCTGGCGGGCGGCTTTCAGGGCCTCGGGCTCGACTTCGCCGGCCGGGACCACTTCGTTGACGAGGCCGAGGGCCTTGGCGTCGTCGGCGTTGAGCGGGCGGCCCATGACTAAAAGCTCGAAAGCACGCCGCGTTCCCATGAGGCGCGGCATCAAAAGGCTCGAACCGGCCTCCGGCACCAGCCCGAGATTGACGAACGGCGTGGCGAAACGCGCATCGATCGCGGCCACCACGTAGTCGCAGTGCAGCAGCAGTGTGGTGCCGATGCCGATCGCCACGCCCTCAACGGCGGCAACCAGCGGCTTGCCGGCATGGGCGATGCGGTGGAGGAAGCGCATGGCCTGGGGCCGCAGCCCCTCCATGTGCTGAGCGGCACGCAGGAAATCCTGCAAGTCGGCGCCCGCCGTAAACGCCCCCGGGCCGCCCATAATCACCACGCAGCGGATGCTCTTGCTGACGGCGGCGTTCTCCAGCGCTTCGGAAAGCGTTTCGTACATAGCGTCCGTGAGCGCGTTCTTCTTATCGGGCCGGTTGAGCCGCAGAATCCGGATCGGCCCATCGTCGGTCACGATCACATGGTCTGCCATTTGGCCGGTCATGGCGCACCTATGCCGGCGTCGGCCATCAGCACCGCGTCGGCGCTTTCGGTGACGATGCGTGCCAGGGCCGGCGCCTGGATGGCAAGATTTTCCGCGAAGAAGCGGGCGATCGCGATGCGGCCCGGCCGGTCGGCGCCGTCGCCCGCAGCACCTTGGCGCGCCGCCGCCAGCGCCTCGTCGGCGAGCATGCAGCCGCCGGCCGCGGCGGCGAACAGGCGCAGATAGGTGGTCGCCCCCGCGAGCGCCGCATCGGGCTGGGCGGCCAGCGCGGTGAGGATCCACTCGGTCGCCTGCGCGAGACTGTCGGTCGCCGCGGCGAGACGCGCCCCCGTCGCCCCGAATGCCGGATCGTTCGCCGCCCTCACCGCATCGACGGTCCGGCGCAATTCCTCGATATAGCCGCGCACCGCGGCGCCGCCGTTGAGCGGCACCTTGCGGGTGACGAGATCGATCGCCTGGATGCCGTTGGTGCCCTCATAAATCTGGGCGATGCGGGCGTCGCGATAGTGCTGCGCCGCGCCGGTCTCCTCGATGAAGCCGGTGCCGCCGTGGACCTGGATGCCCAGCGAGGCGACCTCGGCGCCGATGTCGGTGGAGAAGGCCTTGGCGACCGGCGTGAGCAATGCGGCGCGCTCGTCGGCCGCCTCGCGGGCGGCGGCATCGCGGGCGAGGCGGGAGCGATCGAGCGCCACCGCGGTCGCAAAGCAGATGGCGCGCGCTGCCCGGGTGAGCGAGCGCATGGTGAGCAGCATGCGCCGCACGTCCACGTGGGCGATGATGGCTACCTGCTCGGCCGGCCCCATCCCGGCGCTGCGGCCCTGACGGCGCTCGCGCGCATAGGCGACGGCCTGCTGGGTCGCGGTTTCCGCGATGGCGACGCCCTGCAGGCCGACCGCGAGCCGGGCCTCGTTCATCATGGTGAACATGGCCGCCATGCCGCGGTTTTCCTCGCCGATCAGATAGCCGACGCAGCCGCCATGATCGCCGTAGACCATGTGGCAGGTCGGCGAGGCATGCATCCCGAGCTTGTGCTCGATGCGGGCGGCGCGCAGATCGTTGCGGGCGCCGAGCCTGCCGTCGGGGCCGACCAGGAATTTCGGGATCAGGAACAGCGACAGGCCCTTGGTGCCCTCCGGCGCGCCGACGATACGGGCGAGCACGAAATGGATGATGTTGTCGGTGAGGTCATGCTCCCCATAGGTGATGAATATCTTGCTGCCGGTGATGCGATAGCTGCCGTCG
>WNFF01004497.1_pt1 | contig 11383 bp, 7 predicted proteins | sample 5400441 | NCBI WGS metagenome assembly WNFF01 (sample SAMN13153345, study PRJNA577476) | soil metagenome | isolation source: 120 cm saprolite under Douglas fir tree site 2 hole 3 replicate 1 | place: USA:California | collected 2015-04-18
ATCGCATGCCGTAGACGCCAGCGATTGCTGGGCATGGCCGTCGCGTCCTGGACGACGACCTCGGCCTCCTCCAGCTGCTCGACGTCGCGCGGTGTCGCATCTGGGTCGACGATGGCGAGCTCCTCGAGGTCGAAGCCGTACATGAACACCGAGATGCGGCGGGCGAGATCCCGGAGCCGCGCCGGCAGGGCATCGAGACGCGCGCCGACAACCGCTTGAACGGTCGGTGGAACGACGCGGCTGCTGGGCCCCGCGCCGTTCCCGTCGGCCATCAGCATGCCCGTGGTCTCGATGATGAAGAAGGGATTGCCGCCCGCTCGCCTGGCAATCTCCGATGCTTCGTGGTCGCTCACCTGGCCGCCCGCCGCGTGGCGCACGAGGTGGATGGACTCGTCGGTGGAGAGCGGGTCGAGGCGAAGCAGCACCGCGTTGCTGCTCGACAAACCCCACGCCGGACGCTCGTCGAGAAGCTCGCCGCGCGCCAGCGCAAGCACGAGAGCGCGCCGCGGCCCGGGCCGGCCGGGCGAACCCAGGCGCTCGATCAGGTCGAGCATGGCCGGCCGGAGCGTGTGCGCGTCCTCGAAGACGAGTGCCACCGGGTGGTCGCGTGAAAGGCCGTCGACCAGGGCGAGGAAGCCTGCCTGCACGTCATGCACGAAGGCCGACTCCTCGCGCCTGTCGCTGCCGAGCCCGAAAAGCAGGCCGAGCCACTCGGCCACTCGCTCGCGATCGCCCTGCACATCGCTCGTCTCCACGAGCTCGCGGAGGCATCGCCGGATCGCTTCAGGAGGGTCCGTCGCCTCGATACCCGCGAGGTCCCTGACGATGGTCGCCGCCGGCGCGAACGTGGACGTGTCGCCGTAGCCCCCGCCCTGCCCGCGCAGGATGCGCACGGTCGCGCTCATCCCTGCCGCCAGCTCCTCGGCCAGGCGCGACTTGCCGATGCCTGGCTCGCCGACGATCGTGACCAGCACTGGCTTGCCGGTCGTGCTGGCCAAGCCGAGGCTCTGGCCGAGGATGGCCTGTTCGCTGACCCGGTTGACGAAGGGGATCGTGCGGCGGGTCGAGCGGGTCGTCAGGCCCTCCACGGGGAAGGCCTCGATCGGTTCGTCGAAGCCCTTTGCTCGCACCCGCCTCCGCCGCCCGAAAGAGACTTTGTTGATGGTCAGCGTGTGCGCGGTCGACCCCGCCAGAACCTGGCCCGGAAGCGCCGCGGTCTGCAGCCGGGCGGCTGCGTTCACCACCGAGCCCGTGACCAACAGCTGGCCTGCGGGCCCGACGCCCGTCGCCGCCTCTCCCGATTCGACGCCGACTCTCACCTGCAGCTCTTCATCCAGTCCGGCGGCCGCGGCGAGCCGACTCGTCCGCCCGCGGATGGCGAGCCCGGCCCGAATCGCGCGCAGCGCGTCGTCCTCATGCACCTGGGGTAGGCCGAAGACCGCCATCACGGCGTCGCCTATGAACTTCTCAGGGCGGCCGCGCAGCGCCTGCAGCTCCTCGGCCGCAGCGTCGAAGAAGGCGCTGAGCAGCTCGCGCGACCGCTCCGGATCCAGGCGCCGCGCCAGGGCGGTCGAGTCCACGATGTCGGCGAAGAGGACTGTCACCATCTTGCGTTCCTCGGTGCCGAGCAGCCCGCCGACAGACGCGCCGCAGCTGGGGCAGAAACGTGCCCCTGGAGGCAGCGGGCGGCCGCAGACGGGACAGACCATGGACTGAGGATAAGGGCGATACCTGATACCTCGCCCTGTTCGTGGCGCTTAGGCCGGATTCATTCCGGCCGACAGCCAGCGACGCACTAAGTCAACCCCGCGTGGTGCGGAGAGGTGGGGGTTCCGCGGGGGAGGACATCTGTCCTCACCCGCGCTGATTTATATTGCTGCGATGCCGCAGGACGCCAAGGTCAAGGCGCTCAGCCAGGTGCCGCTGTTCGAAGGGTGCTCGCCGCGGGAGCTGGGGTTCATCGCGAGCCGCACCGACGAGGTGCCGGTCGGCGCCGGTCGCGTGCTGACGAGGCAGGGACGGCCGGGCAACTCCTTCTACGTGATCCTCGACGGCGAGGCCGACGTGGAGATCGACGACGTGAAGCGCGGCACGCTGAGGAAGGGCGACTTCTTCGGAGAGATCAGCATGCTCGACCGCGGCAATGCCACCGCGACCGTGACGACGACGCAGCCGTCACGGCTCATGGTCATGAGTCATTCGCAATTTCGCGACGCAGTGAAGGCGAGCGAGTCGATCCTGGTGAAGGTGCTGGCGGTGATGGGCCGCCGCCTCCGAGCAGATCTCGAAGCCGTGCGGGAAAGAGAAGCGAAGACCAAAAAGCGCTGAGTGCGGTCGGTCCCTCCCCGCCGGAGCGGGGAGGTCAGGAGGGGACGTCGAACTCCCTCACTTCTATCCGGACGAAAACTTCTGCGCGTTCCCCATCCGCGGCCAGACGTACGCCTGGATGTTGGCGATCGCCTGCCGAAAGTGATTCCCGTCGTGATGGATCCACTCGTGCAGCAGCTCTTCAACGCTCAACCGGCCGACCTCGGGATGATTGCCGGATCGCGGCAGCTGCTCGGGCTTCAGCGAGCGGATCAGCTCAACGCTTTCGCTGCGCACATGAGCAAACTCGTCGGCGAGCTCTGAGGGCTTCTTGTCGCAGTCTTTGCGCGCGTGGGCGATCGAGGTGCGATCCCACGTGGGCAGGTCGGGGTCCTGGGCACCGAGGATGATGCGGATGCGGCCCGCAAAGCCGCGCTTTTCAGCCTCGATGATGTGGCCCACGCATTCGTTGACGCACCACTCGCCCTGGGCGGGATGCCATGTCGCGATCTCTGGCGTCAGCCCCTTGAGCATCGAGACGATGCCCTGCCCGGAGGCTTCGAGGACGTCGGCGACCTCGGCCGAAGTCACGCGGGGACGACGAGGGTCACAGGGTTCTCGATCAGGCGCTTGACCTCCGCCATGAACTGAGCCGCCGTCTGGCCGTAAAAGACGCGATGGTCGACCGACAGAGTCATGCGCATGACCTTGCCCGGCACGATCCGGCCGTCCTCGACGACCGGCACGTCCTTGATCGCGCCGACCGCCAGGATCGCCGACTCCGGCGGGTTGATGATCGCGACGAACTCATCGACGCCGTACATCCCAAGGTTGGAGATCGAGAATGTGCCGCCGGTGAGGTCGTGCTCACCCGGCCGGCCCGAGCGCGCACGCTCGACGACCTGGCGCGACTCGATCGAGATCTGCACCAGGTCCTTGCGGTCGACATCGTGCACCACCGGCACGAGCAGCCCGAGGCCCTGGCTGGGCGGCACCGCCAGCCCGATGTTGATCGAGCGCTTGCGCTGGAAGCGGCCTTCGACCCATGAGGTGTTGACCTCCGGGAACTTGCGCAGCGCGAGCGCGCACGCCCGCATGAGCAAGTCGGTCATGGTCACCTTCTCCGCGCCGGGTACGGATTCCTTCAGCTGCTGGCGCAACTTGACCGCCTCGTCCACGCGCGCTTCGACGGTGACGTTGAAGTTGGGGACGGTGGCCTTCGCCTCGGCCATCCGCTTGGCGATGGTCGCCTGCATGCGTGTCGGCTCGATGACCTCGACCTCGGGGCCGGCCGGCGCGGCCGGACTCTCAGGTCGACGCCGATCGAGGCGCGCGGCTCCACCGGCGGCGGCGACCACGTCCTCCTTGACGATGCGCCCGTCCGGGCCTGTCCCTGAGATGGCGCGCAGGTCGACTCCCATCTCTTCCGCGATGCGCCTGGCGAGCGGCGAGGCCTTGACCTCGGTGACGGCAGAAGCCTGCCCATCACCCTCCCCACCGCGCGGGGTGGGGGGTGCCTCCCCGCTCTGCGGGGAGGTCGGCGCGGCGGAGCCGGGCCGGGTGGGGGGTGGGGGTTTGGGAGCTTCGATAGCAGGCTTTTCGGCTGCGGGCTGTTCTTTGGCGGGAGCCTTCTTTTCGGCGACTGGCGCGGAACCGGCCACGCCGATGCGGGCGATCGCCGCTCCGATCTTTGCAGGGACCCCCTTCTCGACCAGGATCTCGAGGGTGCCGTCGTCTTCGGCCTCGAGGTCGAAGGTCGCTTTGTCCGACTCGACCTCGGCGAGCACGTCGCCCTTGTGCACCTCGTCGCCGGAGGACTTCTTCCACTCGACGATCGTGCCCTCCTCCATCGTGTCGGAGAGCTTGGGCATGTTTATGTCAGCCATTACGCATCGACCTCGCGTTTGCCAACTGTTCGCCGCACCAGCCGTTTGATGTCCTCGGCGGTCGGGATCGACGCCTTCTCCAGCGGCAGGCTGTACGGCATCGGCACCTGCGCGCCGCCGAGGCGGAGGATCGGCGCGTCCAGGTAGTCGAAGCAACGCTCCTGGATGCCGGCGGCGAGCTCGGCGGTGGTGCCGTAGGTCGCCCAGCCCTCTTCGACAACCACGGCGCGCGACGTGCGCTTCACCGACTCGGCGATCGGATTCCAGTCGATTGGCCGGATGGAGCGAAGGTCGATGACCTCGGCGTCGATGTCCTCCTCCTCGAGCTGCTTCGCGGCTTCATTGGCAAGCACCGCCATCCGTGACACGCCGACGATCGTGACGTCGGATCCGCGCCGCCTCACCGCCGCCTTGCCCATCGGCGTCGTGTAGTCGCCCTCCGGCACAGGCCCGCGCACGTTGTACAGGCTCATCGACTCGAGGAACATCACCGGGTTGTCGGATCGGATCGCCGACTTCAGCATGCCCTTGGCGTCCTCGGGCGTGGTCGGCGCGACTACCAGCAGACCCGGGATCAGGCCATATAGCACCTCGAAGCTGTGCGAGTGCTGGGCTGAAAGCTGGTGACCTGCGCCACCCGGCATGCGTACCACCATCGGCACCTTGGCCTCGCCGCCGAACATGTACCGGATCTTCGCCGCGTTGTTGACGATCTGGTCGTAAGCGATGAGCGAGAAGTTGATGGTCATCATCTCGACCACCGGTCGCAGGCCGAGCATCGCGGAGCCTATGGCGGTGCCGATGATCGCCTCTTCGGCGATGGGCGTGTCGACCACGCGGTCCGGGCCGAACCGATCCAGCAGGCCATCGGTGACGCGATACGCGCCGCCGAACTTGCCGATGTCCTCGCCGATGAGGAACACCGAGTCGTCGCGCGCCATCTCTTCGGCCAGCGCCTCGCGCAGGGCGACGCGGTAGAGCTTGTCCTCTGCCATCTACTCAGGACCCGCCTTGAGCTCGGGACGGTCTTCCCACTCGCCGGCGTAGACGTAGCGATAGAGGTCGTCAGTCTTCGGGTCCGGGCTCTCGTCGGCGAACTTGATGATCTCCTGGACCTCGTTGTCGACCTCGACGCGAACGTTCTTGAAGTGCTCCTCGTCGGCAAGGCCGGCCTTCTCCAGTTCGTGTTCGAACGCGACGATCGGATCGGCCTTGCGCCACTTCTCCTTCTCCTCCGCGGAGCGGTACTTGTCCGGGTCGACCACGGAATGGCCGCGGAACCGGTAGCACAAGGCTTCGATGAATCGAGGCTCGGAGTCCGCGCGGGTCTTCTCGACGATCTCGGAGGTGCGCAGCATGACCTCGAGCAGGTTCATGCCGTCGACCTGGATCGACTCCATGTCGTAAGCGCACGCCTTCTTGTAGATGTCAGGGACAGCTGAGGCAGCCTCGACCGGCGTGCCCATGGCGTACCGGTTGTTGATGCAGAACCAGACGACCGGCAGCTTGAATACCTTGGAGAAGTTCAGCGACTCGTGGAACGCGCCGATGTTGGTGGCGCCGTCCCCGAACATGCAGAAGACGACGTCCTTTGCCTTGCGGTAGCGCACGGCCCAAGCGGCGCCACTTGCAAGTGGGAGGTGCCCGCCCACGATTCCATAGCCGCCCATGAACCGAAGGTTGGCGTCGAACATGTGCATCGACCCGCCGCGCCCGTGCGACGTTCCGGTCTCCTTGCCGAACAGCTCGGCCATCACGGCTTTCGGATCGACGCCGCGCGCGATCGCGTGTCCGTGCTCGCGGTAGCTGGTGAAGATGTAGTCGTTCGGCTTGAGTGCCGTGATGCCGCCGACGACCGTCGCCTCCTCACCGATGTTGAGGTGGCAGTAGCCGCCGATCTTCGCCTTCGTGTACTGCTCCTGGGCTCGCTCCTCAAAGCGGCGAATGAGCTGCATCTCACGGTGCAGCCGGAGCAGCAGGTCTGTGTTGTCCCCGCTGAGTGCCAGAGTTTTCGGCGAAACATCGACCGCAGCCACAACAGGATTATTGGACCTAGGGTGCCCGCTCTGCGGGAATGTCGGCGCCATCTTCACCTCCCCGCTGTGCGGGGAGGTCGGCGCCAGAGGCGCCGGGTGGGGAGTGGAGATCTTGCGATTAGCAACATGTATAGCGCGCCCTTGCGCCGCAAGCGCAGCTTCCATCAATGACTCGGGCAGCGTCGGGTGCGCGTGGATCGTGAGGTCCAGCTGCTCGAGCGTCAGTCCGTTCTGGATCGCAAGCGTCGCCTCGCCGATGAGGTCCGTCGCGCGCGGCCCGATGATGTGTGCCCCGAGCAGCTGGCCCGAGCCCGCGTCGGCGATGACCTTGACGAACCCCTCGCTCTGGCCCAGCGTAAGCGCCCGCCCCGATGCCGCAAACGGGAATCGACCGACGCGGACCTCGAGGCCCTTGTCCTTTGCCTCTTTCTCGCCCAACCCGACATGCGCGATCTCGGGGTCCGTGTAGATGCAGTTGGGCGCGGCGTGATAGTCGGGCACGCGATCGGCGTGTCCGGCGATGTTCTCGACCGCGCAAACTCCCTCGTACGAGGCGACGTGGGCGAGCATGATGCCGCCGATCACGTCCCCGATGGCCCACACGTGGTCGGCGGTCGTGCGCAGGTGTGGGTCGACCACCACGCGCCCGCGCTCGAGCTTCACCCCGGCCTCCTCCGCGCCGAGGCCCTCGGTGTACGGCGAGCGGCCGACCGCCAGCAGCACCTGGTCCGCGTCGACGGCCCCGCCCTCGCCTCCGGCCGAGAACTGCACCTGCAGCCCGCCCTTCGCCTTGACGACCTCAGTCACCTTGGCGTTCGTCTGGATCACGCCGCCCAGCCCGGTCAGATGCTTGGCGTAGGCGGTGACCAGGTCGGCGTCGACCATGGGAAGGACCTGCGGCAGCATCTCCAGCACTGTGACCCGGGTGCCGAGCGCCGCGAACATCGCCGCGAACTCCATCCCGACCACGCCGCCGCCAATGACAGCAAGACGGGCCGGGACTTCCTTGAGCTCGAGGATGCGGTCGGAGTCGATCGTCAGCTCGGCGCCCTTCAGGGGGATGCGCGAGATGGCTGAGCCGGTCGCGATGACGATGTCTTTGGCGTTGATCGTCTGGCCGTCGATCGCGACCTGGCCTTTGCCCGCCAGGCGCGCGGCGCCGCTGAACGACGTGACGCCGCCGGCCTTGAGCAGGCCCTCGACGCCCTTCACCAGCTGATCGACGACCTGCGTCTTGCGCTTCTGCGCCGTGGGCCAGTCGAAGCCGACATTGCCGGTTACCAGGCCGAAAGCCTCTCCCGCCTTGGCGAGCGAGTACACCTCGGTCGACTGCAGCAGCGCCTTGGTCGGGATGCATCCGCGGACCAGGCAGGTGCCGCCCATGCGGTCCTTTTCGACGATGGCCGTGGACGCGCCGAGCTGCGCGGCCCGCAGCGCGGCGACATAGCCGCCCGGGCCGCCGCCGATCACGACTACATCAAACGGCCCAGCCATCGCCCTCATCTATACGAGCCATCGAATCTGATTATGTCGATCCGGCTCCGGGAGGCGCCTACTCGTATGACTGCCAGACGGCGTCGCGGTCCGACTTCGGCGGCTCCGGCCGTGAGACAGGCTGCCCGGCGGGGGTCGTGGCGGGGACCCTGATGACCGCAGTGCCGGAGGCGCGGTCCCAGGCGAGCCGGTCGGGGACCCCGGATCCAATCCCGACCCTGGTTCTCACACCCCAAACCAAGAAATAGATGAGGCCCAGCAGGGGCACAGACTGGAACAGGGCGAACCTCACGATCGAGCGCAGCCATCCCGGCGCAGCGCCGGTGTCCACTCTGACGACGCGAAGGCCGGTGGCCAGCTGGCCAAGCGTCCTGCCCCAGAGCGCCGTCGGCATGATCTGCAGCAGCACGACGCATATGGGGTAGGACGCCACGCTCATCACCGAACCGACCGCTGAGCCGGCCTGCGAGCCCGCGCTGGTCAGGGTGGAGCTCGCAACCCCAAAGATGACCCAGCTCACAAAGCCCGCGAGAAATCGGCGGGCGAACGAGGCGGGCTGGCCCGCGCCGGCGGCGGCCGTTGTGGACGGTCGGTCCAGCCAGAGCCACAGAGCGCCGCAGGCGACGAAGGCCGGCGCCAGGAGGAGAGCCGCCCAGACCTGACCGGCCGGGTTGTTGACGTAAGGGCTCTGCGGGAAGCCGAAGCTCACCAGGGCTGCTACCCCGAGTGCTCCCAGACCGATCGCCGCCGCGATGCGCCCCCTCGTCCCGTAGTGGAGCACAGCGAAGGTCGCGGAGCTCACCAGGATGAGCAGAGCGCTGAGTACGAAGCCGACCGCGTACAGCACTGTCTCGCCCGGCCCTGGGTTGGACGGTCCCGCCACCCACGAGACCGCGGCGATGACGGCCACCCATCGACCCACAAGGCTCGGTGCGACGACAGTCAGGCCCGCCAGCAAAAGGCACCACCCCGCGATCACGCCGAAGGTCGACCACTGGTGCACGGGGTAGCCGCCGCTCTCGTAAGTCGGGTCGAGCCCGTAAATCACCGCCGCAAGCACCGCGCCGGGCAGTGGAGCCAGCGGCAGGAATCGGCGCCAATCCATCGCTAGGTCTGGGAGCGCGCTCCGTTCGGGCTGTAGCGGTTGACGATCGGCATGCGGCGATCGCGTCCGAACGCGCGCGGGGTGATCTTGACGCCCGGCGGCGCCTGGCGTCGCTTGTACTCGCTGCGGTCGACGAGCTCGATCACGCGTGCCACGGTCGCCGGGTCGTGCCCTGCGGCGACGAGCTCCTCGGGGCTCAGGTCCTGCTCGACGTAACCCTGCAGGATCGGGTCGAGCTTCTCGTAGGGGGGCAGGCTGTCGGTGTCGCGCTGGCCGGGCTTCAGCTCAGCCGACGGCGGCTTCGTGATGACGCGATCCGGGATCACGTGGCTCAGCGAGTTGCGGTAGCGGCACAGCTCGTAGACCGTGGTCTTCGTCAGGTCCTTGAGCACCGCGTAGCCGCCGGCGATGTCGCCGTACAGCGTGCCGTATCCGGTGGCGAGCTCCGACTTGTTGCCCGTGCTCAGCACGATGTAGCCCAGCTTGTTGGAGAGCGCGTGCAGGATCGTCATGCGGATGCGTGGCTGGATGTTCTCCTCGGCGATCCCTGGCCTGGTGCCCTTGAATGCGTCGGCGAGGATCTCCTCGAAGCCGTGATGGGCTGGCTCGATGGGGAAGTCGAGGAGCTGGATCCCAAGCGCCTCCGCGACTGCGTCGGCGTCCTCGAGGCTCTCGTCCGACGTGTGACGCGACGGCATGCGCACGCCGATGACGTTGTCGGGCCCGAGCGCGTCAGCGGCCACGGCCGCGGTGAGCGCCGAGTCCACGCCACCGGACATCCCGATCAGGACCTTCTTGAGGTTCTGCTTGTGCACGTAGTCGCGAGTGCCGAGCACGACGGCGGTGTAGATCTCGGCGGCGCCTTCAAGCGGCTGCGCCATGCGACGCTCGATCGCGGCGCGCCGGGTCGAAAGGGCGCCTTCCAGGGCGACCTCCGTGACCTCCAGCTCCAGCCGCGCCGCACCTTCGGCCTCGTGCCGGATCTTCTCGAGCGGCCGGTGAAACGGCACCGTGCCGGCGTTGATGTCGCAAAGGAGCAGCTCCTCCGCAAAAGACGATGCGTGCGCGAGCACCTCGCCGCGAGGTCCGAACACCACGCTGTTGCCGTCGAACACCAGCTCGTCCTGCCCGCCCACCGTGTTGACATAGGCGACGAACGCGCCGTAGTCCGCGGCTCGCTCCGCGACCATCTTCTCGCGCTCGAGGCGCTTGCCGGCGTGGAACGGAGACCCGTTGATGTTGATGAGCACCTCGGCGCCATGCTCGGCCTGCCAGGCCATCGGGCCCGCTGGGTACCAGCAGTCCTCACAGATGCTGATCGAGATCCGGATGCCCGCCAGCTCGAAGATCGGGCAGCGGTGGCCGACGGCGAAATAGCGCTCTTCGTCGAAGACTCCGTAGTTGGGCAGGAAGACCTTGTGGTACACGGCCTTGAGCTCTCTGTCGTGGATGAAGGCCGCGGCGTTGTAGATCTCACCGTCGTCGTCGACAAAACCGACCACGGCGGAGATTCCCGCAGTGGCGGCGACCACCGACTCCAGCTGGCTGATGTTGTCGCGCACGAAGCCCGGCTTGAGGACCAGGTCCTCGGGCGGATAGCCGGTGAGCGCCAGCTCCGGGAAGCACACGACGTCCGCGCCCTTGTCGCGCGCCTCCGCGATGCGGTCCGTGATCAACCTCGCGTTGCCCTCGAGGTCGCCCACGATCGGGTTGACCTGGGCCAGCGCCACGCGCAATACCCGCTCCATCGAACTCAATTCTGAGGTTAAAGAGATTTCCCCTCCCCACCATGTGGGGGCCCCGCGCAAGCGCGGGGGTGTTGGGTGGGGATGTCGACTTACCATTCCCGTTGACGTGCCCTTCTTCGAACGACTTCGCGCGCTCTCCAAAGAGCGCCGGACGATGCTGTGCGTCGGGCTGGACCCCGACCCGGAGCGCATCGACGGCGCGGCCGCGGGGGCACTGCGCCACTGCCGCGAGGTTGCCCGCCAGACAGAAGAGCACGCCTGCTGCTTCAAGCCGAACAGCGCGTTCTGGGAGCAGTACGGGCCCGACGGCTGGAAGGCGCTGATCGAGCTGCACGAGGAGTTCGCCGATACGCCGTTCCTGCTGGACGCCAAGCGCGGCGACATGGGCAACACGATGAAGGCTTACGCGCATGCGGTCTTCACGACGCTGGCGATGGACGCGGCGACTGTCAGTCCCTACTTCGGCATGGACTCGCTCGAAGAGTTCACGCGCTACGAGGACCGCGGTGTGTACGTCGTGTGCCGCAGCTCGAACCCTGGCGCCGAGGACCTGCAGCACCTCGAGGCCGATGGCGCGCCGCTGTTCCTTCGCGTCGCGGACATGGCCGAGCGCGTCAACGGCCACGGCAACGTGGGCCTGGTCGTCGGCGCGACGGCACCGTCCGCGGTCGCCGACGTGCGAAAGGCCTCGAAGCTCCCGTTTCTCATCCCGGGAGTTGGGGCGCAGGGTGGCGACGTCTCGGCCTCGGTGCGGGCGGCATGGAACGGCGATCCGGCCTCGAGCCTCATCTCCGTGAGCCGCGGGAT